>Ga0207421_10007732_pt1 | contig 11360 bp, 11 predicted proteins | sample SodLakKL_010_SED_4_FD_187542 | JGI IMG/M metagenome (GOLD analysis project Ga0207421, IMG submission 187542) | Alkaline sediment microbial communities from Lake Tanatar, Kulunda Steppe, Russia - 8KL_010_SED (SPAdes) (version 2) | ecosystem: Environmental > Aquatic > Non-marine Saline and...
TATGTAAACGAGTACGCCATGTTAGAGTTTGACAACTACACAGACTTGCTGGATGATATGGAAGATTTGGCAGACCCTGAATCTACAGATCAAATTGAAAATGAGGAAGATATAGATAACCAGTTTGATGATTTCATAGAGAGAGGATTTTCATTGTTAATCAAAGAGTAATTTTGTATTTTAACTTGAAAGGGGGATATCAGTGGGAAGTAAAGAACGAGGTAGTATTACTTTGGAGGCGGCTATAGCATTTCCTTTTTTTATTGCGTTTGTGGTGTTCCTTATTGCGTTAATTCAGTTAACCATGGCCCAGATGGCGTGGCAGACCGCAATATCGGAAGCTACCAAGGAAGTGGCTACGTATTCTTATTTGTATGAAGCGGGAGAAAACATATGGGAGAGTTTGGATTTTTTTGATGAGGAAGTATCAAATGGCGGGGAGAGTGATATTGGAAGTTGCAGCGAAGAAGAAGGCGGCGCCAGTGGTATAGGTGATTTAGCTGAAGGCGACTTTCAGTCAAGTGGGGGTGGAGAAGAGGGAGAATGTGAGTTAGAAGCAATAGAACAAGATATGAATATGTTTGAGACGGTACTAGAAGACAATGAATTTGAAGAGGAAGAAGAAGACAACGTTTTTGTGAAATTTATAGTATTGATGTTTTTCAGGTTGGGGATGAATCGTTACGTTGAAGATGGGGTAATCGATACAGACGAGATAACCGCGGTACAATTAAAACTGGAAGACAACTTTTTAACTATTAAAATTGAAGCGGAAAGCCAGTTACTTATGCCGTTTTTTAATTTGGATTATCCTTTGCGTATAAAGTCAAAAGAAAGAGTTTTGGCCGATTTGGATGAAGACATGGAGTTTGAAATAGATACATTTGAAAATAAAGAAGTTGAGCTTATTGATAGCTTGTTTTCAGGTGATTTTGATGCGGATGCGATAGGGGAATTAATTGATAATGCATTTGAACCTATTGATTAACAAGTATTATAAGTATCAAGAAATTGTAGTATGGAGTTGCTGCTGATGGAGATCGAGTTTCCTTATATCGCCCTGGGGCTCATATTACTGGCTGCATTTTATTACGATGTAAGGACCAGTACCATACCCAACCGTTTGACCGTGGGAGGCGCCCTGCTGGGGCTTTTATATCATTCGATGCAGGGAGGGTTTCCCGGGGACCTGTTTTTTGCGGCTCAGGGTATGCTTGTTGGCTTTGGTATTTTGTTTTTTATGCATCTCCTGCGAGCTGTGGGGGCCGGTGATGTTAAACTTTTTGCGGCTATAGGCGCTTTTACCGGGACGGATTTTGTGCTTCCGGCAATTTTTTACTCCATGGTATTTGCTGTAGCGGCGGGCATCGTGATGCTTCTGGTTAAAGGCAATGTGGTAGCCTGGTTTTTCAATCACATGGCAAATATTTTTAAGTATCTTGTTTTTCGGGACAAGCCCCGCAAAGAGAGGCAGGTTGATTTTAAGGGTTTTGTCTTTCCCTTCATGTACGGGGTTTTACCTGGAGTAATATTTACGTATTATATGTTTTATCTGGCGTATTAAATTTAGGAGGCTGGTGGTTATGGAAAGGAAAATATACGGTTTACAGTTTGACTATGTGGACAGCACCGGATATTACCTGATGGTTAACAGGGAGGGTTTGAGCAGAGAAGAGCTGGACCCCCTGGCGGTAAACATGTTTGAAGCCACGGATAATATACCCGGGGTACTGCCTCTCAAGGTGGAGGAAAGGGATTTTAACGTAAGGCTACACTACTATTACGGTGGAAAGCCTTCCCTGCAGAGCCTGTTTAAAAGCCACAGATTGAAGGCGGAAGAGGTGAACCAGATTCTGCTCTCCTTGTTGAATATAATTAGCAACAGTAAAAATTATATGCTGCAGGAAGAAAACTATGTATTGCACGAGGATTTCATTTTTGTAGGTGAGGATGTGGGGGAAATATACCTGGTTTACCTTCCCCTACAGGAAATTGAGGGTAAGAAGCCTCTTTTTGAAGAGATAAAAGAGCTGGTTACCAACCTGGGGGATCTTTCCGAGGACCTCACGGCTCACATGGCAAAGTTCAGGAAGTACCTGCGTTCCCATGAAAGAAATTTCTGTATAAAGGAGTTCAAGAAATTTGTGATCAGCATGGATGAAGAGGAGCCCCGCGCCATGGTACCAGCGCCACAGGAAGAGAGTCGTGGGGGGGATGGTACGCCTCCTCCGCCGGAACCTTCACCGCGGCCAAAGCAGCAGCCTGAACCGGGGCAGAAACCGCAGCCCGCTTCTTCACCTGCAAAAAAGAAGAAAAGCAAGAAAGAAGCAGAGGATGATGCACCCGGAGCCAGTGCCGGCAGCGCTTCCGGTGGAAGTCCTGGCCGCGGGGCTGCAAAAGCCACCCCGGAAAAAGCTGCCGGAGCGCCTGAGGTGAAGCAGGCTCAGCAGGTAAAGGATGCTCCCGCGGGACAGGAGGCGCCAGCGCCGCAGGGAAGGGGCCTGCAAGGCAAGCATCGCACCTACGTGCTTTTTATCGCGGTGTTGCTTTTGGCCGGTATCTGGAGGTTATACCTGGATTATCCGGAGAATGTGTTTTTGTACCTCAGTGTAGGGTTAACTTTAATTATTGTCGTGGTAGTCCTGTGGCTGGTATTTCTCTGGAAGCCTTCCGGAGGTACAGGGGGAGGTAAAAACAAGAAGGAAAAGAACCCCTCCCCGCAAAAAGGCGGGGCAAAACAGCCCGGAGCTTCTGGCGGCGGCGGAAAAGCTGAAAAAAAACAGGATAAAAGCCCGCCGCAACAACAAGCCAAATCTTCCGGTATTCCGGGAACAGGCGGTAACAACCCCGGGCCGGCTTCTGCCAGCGACGGCGGGTCATCGCCCTCCAAGGCCCAGAACCTTTACCAGACCGTAAGCGATAAGACTACCCATCTTGATGCCGTGGTGGAAGAAAAACCTTCTTTGGCTGGTGTTACACCCTGCCTGGAGGTTTCCCGTAAGGACGGGGTGGAAAAGATAGAAATCAAGGGAGAAAGCTTTATTATTGGCCGCAACCCGGATACTGCCGGTTATGTGGAGGCGGACCGCGGCGTTTCCCGGGCCCACCTGGAAATATACCGCGAGGGTGAGGAATGGCACGCCAGGGACCTGGGCACCACCAATGGTTCTTATTTAAACGAGGAAAAGATGATACCCAACAAAGGTTACTCTCTTAAAGAAGGAGATGTTTTAAGAATAGCCAGGACTGAGTACAATTTTAAGATGGGGTAATTAATCATGGAAGATACTTTTATAAACTGGGATTTTGGGTGGCAGTCAAGGTGTGGGAAACATAAAGAGGAAAACGAAGACCGGCTGTTGTTAAAGGCGGGGGTAGAAGGGGAATCTTCGCTTGTAATGGCGGTGCTGGCCGATGGTATGGGGGGTTATACAGCAGGAGCCAGGGCCAGCGGCCTGGCGATAAAGGTTTTCCAGGACTGGTGGGAAAGTTCTGGCCCGCGGGTTTTTCGTGAAATGGATTTTGAGCGGCGGCTGAGCGAGGAAGTTAACCGCCTTTTGCAGCATGCCAACCGGGAGATAATGGAATATGCGCAATCGCTGGGGAAAAAAATGGGCACCACCGTGTCTGTGCTTTTTGTGTACGGGAATTGTTTCCTGGTTTTTAACGTGGGTGACGGGCGGGTATACAGGGTAAGCACGAATAATTATGTAAAAGAAATAGAGGCAACCGATAAAATGAAAATAAAGCAATCGGAACAGGCACAAACTGAAGCCTGCCTGGAGCAGCTTACCGAGGATCATACCTGGGTGGCGAGGCAGGTTAAAAAAGGGCTTATAGATAAAGAACAGGCCAGGTTTCATCCTTACCGCAACGTGTTGATATACTGCCTGGGTATAGATGAAAACTTTGAAGTATACAGCAGCAGTGGAACCTGTCGCCCCGGGGAAATATTTCTGGTATGCAGCGATGGTTTTTACGGTATGTTTTCTTCCCGGGAGATAGCAGGCATGGTAGATTACTATTACGCGCAGCAGTTAAGCACCCAGGAAGTCACTGACCAGATGAGCCGGGTGGCCTGGAGCCGGGAAACGCATGACGATTTTTCCCTGCTATTAATCAGGCGGAAGTAGTTCTGATAATTGAGCTTATCACTTAAGTATTTTTGCCTGTTTTTTTGCAGGAATTGGGTAAAATAATATTTTCAATATATCTACAGTAGATTAAAACTGCGGTTAATAGCCCCGCACCCCCTAAAAGCTCAACAGGCTCTTCAATAATTAAATCCATTATCCAGTATTCCATGGGCCTGTCTTCGGTTTCAAAATATACCAGCTCTTCCGGGGTATAATTTTCTGTTATGCTGAGCAGTTTTCCCCCGGCGATTGTATACCAGTCGTATATATATCGAGAAGCTGAAGCAATTGCTGCGTAACCGTACATAAAGTAACCGAAAAGTATAAAATAACGTGTTTTACTATGTTCCCAGACAGGCCTGCCGAACCTGAAAAGCGCATATAAAGGTATAAACCCCAGCACAGTGTAATAAAGCAATTCTACTGTGCTGCGCAGAGCCACTCCTGTGGGGTCATACTCTTCCACGTTTGCAAAGGCGATAACAGTGGCATTTAAAATAAAACGTATATTAAACTTTTCCTCTAAAAACATTAACATGGCCGCTACACTTAAAATTCCCCAAAACATGGCAGCCTTTTTCCAGCTTAATTGATAGTAGAGTTTTTTGGATATTATATGGGCAAAATAAAAAATTCCCGCCAGGGTAATTAGTTGTACTACTTGAGTGATACTGTTATCCAGTAATAATGCAGCCCACAAAGGCTGCATGTTGGTTTTGGCAAATGGGCACCAGAGGTTCTCAAATGTATGCCTTAACTCAAAAATATTTATTATGTCCACCAGGTAGCATATAATAAATACAGCTACCAGGTAAAAGATAATAGTTGTAAATATCCAGGCAGGGTTAATTTTAATTAGTTTATTGTATAACAGGTGGAGGTTAAATTTTTTTATTATAATACCCTCTCCTTTAAACAGTGATTGATTTAACATGGGATTTTCAAGTAGTGTTTTCAGGTAAATTGGTATACAGTATGTAGTCTTCGTCCCGGTACACTATACGAAAATCTTCATGAATTTTCAGGTAATAAAAAAGGGGCGTATCCTTTGAAATTAAAACATTTTTTATATTATATTCCTCAATAATCTCTAGGGGGTCATTTTTAATGCTGGTTATATGAATATAATCACGCATGACACTTTTTTCTATAAACAAATCCGCTCTTGCATCAATAAACGTGGGTATACCGTGGTACATCAGGTAACCGCCGGCCAGGTAATCGTTAAAAAGGTTTTCCTGGTAAGATTTATTTTCTTTTAAAAATTCCACTGCCCCGTGGGGCCATTGCTTCGATGCAAATACATCTTCAGGGGGATCTAAAACATGGGGAGCTAAAAAAACTACTGATATCATAACCATAAGTGGCACTGCGGCATAACTTGCCGGGGGTAAAAGATTTGTATTACTCCTGGCTCTAAAATAAATCTTGAAAATAACAAAAACAATTACAAAATACACTATGGCTCGAAATGAGTATATACTGTATAAATAGGATCCGACAGTTAGTAATGCTATAGACAGGGAAACGTGGTTGCTTAAAATATTATTTTTATTCAAGGTTTTAACAATTGATACGGCAAACAAGATGTAAATTAGAAACAACCCTGTGTTGGAAAAATCTGCAGGCTGCCATTCGGAGATAAATTCCTGGTGTCCCGGCTCAAGAATATTTTCTAGAACGTAAAGCCAGATATTAATGCCGTAAGGATTTAACAAGGTGGCTATAAAGGATACAACTGGTACAAAAAATATTCTAATATTCCTGATATCCCTGGTATATACAAACTCCAGCGCGGCATCAAAAAATAAAAATAATACAAAAAGCACCGCCATGCTGTGCATGTTTACCCAGATTAATATCAGCAAGGGCACCGCATAAACCAGGCGCTCTTCCCGTTTAAAGTAAATCAGGTAGAACAGTAATATTACCAGGGGTAAAGTGAAAATGTAAGCGCGCAGGTTAAACCCCAATATAATTATTAAAAGTACCGCAGCAAAATAAAAAACGCAGCGGAGGGGCTCATTATAGTTGTGCTTTATAACCAGCAAACTTGACCCCAGGCTTGCAATGACACTAAAAATAAACATGAGTCTCAAGCCCGTATCATTCCATATTGTATCAACATAACCAATTATTAAACAAAACAGCCACTGGTGAGTTATCCAGCCGGTATCCACCGACCAGGAAAACGGGTCGGTTTGAGGAACACTCCTGTTTTCCATGATCCATCTCCCTATGGATATGGACCAAAAATGATCTCCATCTATATTAAAAGGCATGCCGAAGTACATGTAATAAACGAAAGCAAATACACCAATACCCGCGGTTATGTTGATAACCAGGTAAAAACGATTTTTTTCCATAGTGTTTTTTGCACCCTACAAATATTTTTTTCTTAAAGCCCATACCCCAACCAGCATCTTGAAGGGATCCTTTAAAAGGTTGATTTTAGAACCTTTTTTTTCTTCCCAGGTAACCCCTACTTCTTTGACAGTTAAATTTTTTTTCTGGGCCAGTAGTAGTAATTCCAGGTCAAACAAATACCCTGTTTCATTTATTTCATGTATTAAATCCCCTGCCCTGTCCAGGTTGATTACTTTAACCCCGCATTGGGTGTCCTGGTAAGGCATGGAGAGCAATATTTTTACGTACAGGTTAAATAATTTGCCCAACAGGTTTCGCAGTTTATTCCTTTGCGCGTTGGCATCCTTACTGTACCTGGAAGCAATAACCAGGTCATGGCCGGGACAATAATAAAATAATTTTAGCATTTCCTCCGGTGGAACCGGCATATCGGCATCGCTTATAATAACGCAACCGGAACTGGCAAGCTGTAATCCTTTTTTTATTGATTCGCCTTTTCCTTTATTGATATTGTTTCTAATCACCCTGGCGCCGGTTTCTTTAATTATATTAAAGGTGTTGTCTGTGGAGCCGTCGTCTACAACAATTACCTCAAACCCGTTAATTTTATTTAATTTTTTTAAATTATTCGGCAGCCGGTTTTCTTCGTTGTAGGCCGGTATAATTACTGTAGGCACTTTAAGTATCTCCCCCGGAAGAACCTGAAAAAAGTAATACCATCCCGAAAGCAATAACTCCAATGGCTACCAACTGAATTGAGTTTATTTTTTCCTGCAGTAAAAAAAAGGCCCCCAGGTTAACCAGTATATATGTAAGAACAGCAAACTGGTAAGCGATATGAAGTGGTAAATAATGAAGGCAGGTATAAAACATCAGGAATCCCAGCCCGTAAAAAGAAAAAGCAATTAATCCTTTTAAAGATATTAAAGCGATATAACCGTCTGCGGCCAAAGTTTTGAACAACAACTGTGCCCCGGCAGCAAAACTTGCTGCCAGCGGTAGTAACAAATAAACCCCGTAGTGCAATAGATCAACTCCTTGTGTCAACTAAACAGGTTTAAATCAAGTTAAAAGAATTTATTTAAAAGGGCCAAAATGACATAAAAAACAACAAGTGCACCATTAAATTTTATTAAGATTGACAAAATTTTGTTTTCCGGTGCTTTGATAGTCTCTAAAAATACCCCGGTTTTGGTTAAAAGGTAAAGGCCAAGTAAAAAATATAAAAAATGTTCTATAAAAAAAACCAGCGGTGACGGGCCTGTTGCAAACAATTTTCACCTCCAAAAGCTAAAATATTGTGGTTAATAAAGTCTAATTACTGCTAAAAGGTGATCTGTTTAAAGTTTTTTTATCATATTATTACATAATTTACAACCCGAAAAACAAAGAAAAAAATTATGAACCCCAATTATAAATCCTGATGGGCCTTTCCCGGTTAGCCTGAGTAGTTACAAAAAACAAATAAAACTGTTAGCCGTTAATTTTTCTGCAAAAAATATAAAAAAAATTTTATAACAGGCCATTTTTGTGACTGAACTGTGACAGGTATTTGTTATAATAGGAAAAAAAGATGTTAAATACCTGTTCTGGTAATGAGGTTAACCGGTAAGCAAAATCTAACAGCCAATCTGCTTTTAAAGGTATGCGAGGGTTTTAAGCTTGCTTGACGGTAACTAATGGTGCTGGTGTTTAATAATGCAGTTTTTGCATATGAATGATAAAAGGGAATATACAAAATAATGAGTTCAGGGGGGAGTTATATAGTAAGGTAAAAGAATAAAAGATACTGTTAAACGGTAGGAGAAGGAAAAGGAGCCAATAATGAAGTAAAAAAATTGAAATCAGGGGGATAAGTATGGGTAAAAAATTAATTATGGGATTATTTCTACTTGTGGTTGTATTTGCAGCAGCAGGATGTTTAGAAGGCAAAATGGAAGGCGAAATATACCCGGATCAGACTATGGACATGGGAGTTTCGATAGAAATAGGCGATATGGTTTTGCTTATGGTAGCCGAGGAAGAAGGCTTGGAACTTGAAGAAGCCAAGGAAGTTGTAGCAAAGGAGCTAGCAGAAAGCATGCGAGAAGATATTGAAAGAGACATGAAAGAAATTGAAGAAAAAATCGGCGGAATTCCACCCGAGGTAGAAATTGAAGTGGAAGAAGTTATTTCTGATGATGGCGCGGGAGCTAAGATGGTCTGGTATAACATGCCCTTTGAAAGAGCAAATGAAATACTGGGTGGAAAAGACGAAGACGGGATAACATTTAGTGGATGCAAAGAAGATAATATACAGGAAATCAGGATATGTATGGAGCAATCAGCTGAAATTGAAGAACCTGGTGAGTTTGAAGAACCTGGTGAAATAGAAGAACCTGGTGAATTTGAACAATTAAGTAGGGAAAGAGCCAATCCTGAAGGGGATCTTTTCTCGCTGGAAAATGAGGTTACTGAGCCGGAAGATTTTGAAGATGAGTTCCATATGGAAGTGGAATTTAAGCTCCCGGCTGAGCCTGTAGAGCATAATGCTTCAAGGGTGGAAGATGAGACGCTCCTGGTATGGGAGGAAGAAGATATAGACGAATTGGAGAAGGAAGAATTATATTTCAGTTACTATAGTGAAGATGTGTATATAGAAAAAGATGATGAAGATGAAGAAGATGAAGAAAAGGACGAAGAAGAAAAAGAAGTAAACATAGATAGGATATCAGGTAGAGATAGATACGAGACAGCAGTTGAAATTAGCCGGGAACTTTATAATGAAACAGAAAGGGTTGTCCTTGCTACCGGGCAGGATTTTCCTGATGCGATAGCGGGCACCCCACTGGCGTATAATTTAAGAGCACCGATATTGCTGACCAGATCAAACGAGCTAATAGAGGTAACCAAAAACGAGTTTAAAAGATTGGGAGCTAAGGAAGTCATTATTTTAGGAGGAACAGCAGCAGTAGGCAGCGAGGTAGAGGATGAAATTAAAGGAATGGGAATGGATGTGGAAAGAATTGCGGGAGAAGACAGGTATGACACAGCGTTAAAGATAAACGAAAAACTTGACCGGGTAAGAGATGAAGAAAGATTGGAATTTGCATCTCAAGAAAATAAGGGTTATATAGCTTCAGGCCAGGAGTTCACCGGGGCTTTGACTGCAGCCCCGTATGCTGCGGTGTATGGAGATTATCTTTTGCTAACAAGAGAGGGTGAATTATACAGTGGGATTAAAGAGTTTCGTGAGGACAGGAATATAGCAGGATATGATATTTGCATGGTAGATGGTATAGAGGAAGAAATTAAAGATGACACTGCTACTACTAAGATAATAGACAAGATTGATCATAAAGAAGAAATATTAGAAAATATAACCATGACTTACGATCCAGTAGAAGGAGAAGAGTCGTGGCAGGATTATGATGGTGTAGTTATAACTACGGAGGATGATTATCCCGATGCTCTTGCCGGCGGTATGGTAGCGGCAGAATACCGGAGTCCTCTGGTAATGATAGAAGATGAAGATGATTTAAAAGGCTATAAAGGAGATATTATTGGTGAATTTGAAGTTGACAATGCTGTAATAATTGGGGGTGAGGCAGCAGTAGGGGAAGAAGCTGAAGAGAAATTGGAAGAGATATTGAAAAAATAAAGCCCGGCCTGGGAAAACAGGTGTTTTATATTTATCTTCAAAACAGGTAGATGGTATAAGAAATTAAATATCGGGCGATAACTTGTAGGGTTAGATCTGTTTTAATTCTTGCTTTTCAAAATTTAATCAATCGGGAGGTTAATTCTATGAATTTTGCACTGGTTAAAGAGATCTGGTCAAAAACACTACCTTATATTTTTGTCAAGACGCTCTGGAAAGCTTCGTTGACTTTTTTACAGGTGGTAATATTGCTGCTGGTGGTATGGGTATTAATGCGTGGTGACCTGCAAGGGGCTATAATGGCGCTGGTGGCTGTGATAGGTATTGCTGTTGTATGGGGGATTGTAAAACTCTTTCACCGTTATGTTGGCTACATGTTAAAGCTGGGGTATGTGGCTTTAATAGTGGACTATATGCAGGATAATCAGCTTCCTGCATCGGGGCAGTTCACCCACGCCAAGGATAAAGTCATGGGGAATTTTGCTTCCGGTTCACTGGCGTTTTTTGTTGATTACCTGGTAGATGGTGTAATCAGGCAGGTTACCGGTTATCTTCTGAGTATACTGGGTTTTGTTCGCATGTTGCCGGGCGGCAATAAAGTTTTGAAATTTTTGCAGGTGTTCATTAAGACCGCCATAGGCTATATCGACGAAGCGGTAATGAGCTATATTTTCCTCAACGAAGAGAAAAACCAAAACAAGTGGCGCCTGGCTTATGAAGGGATAGTCCTTTACGGGCAAAGCTGGCAGGAAATAGCCAAAACCGCGGCAATTGTCAGCGCAGTAGTCATATTGTTTAAATACGGGATTCTGTTTCTGTTCTTTCTGGTAATGCTTTCTATGGCAGGCCTGGGCATGGTTGGCCTTATTGTAATCGGCGTGTTTTATCTGTTGCTTACAGTAGTGGGTACATTAGTGGTGGAACCCATGCTTACTGCAGCCATGATTACCACTTACCAGGACGCCATCAAAGACAAGGAACCCTCGGAAGAGCTGGCCAATAAATTCCGCAAGATTTCCAGGAAGATGAGAGAACTGTTCCAAAAAGTCGAGGAAGGAGAGGAAGGCGAATCGGGCGAAGAGATGGATATTGCTGTAGATGGAGCAGAAGATACGGTGTCAACTACCCCGCACTGAAGTGCGAGGCTTGAAGCATCTAGTTGACTAGCTTAAGTCCTGCGAGGACTACGTTACCTGCGAATAACATAGGCACTCTGG
>Ga0207421_10007733_pt1 | contig 11358 bp, 10 predicted proteins | sample SodLakKL_010_SED_4_FD_187542 | JGI IMG/M metagenome (GOLD analysis project Ga0207421, IMG submission 187542) | Alkaline sediment microbial communities from Lake Tanatar, Kulunda Steppe, Russia - 8KL_010_SED (SPAdes) (version 2) | ecosystem: Environmental > Aquatic > Non-marine Saline and...
CGATCGCTGACGGCTCGTGGAGCGATCGGCGACGGTCGCTGGATCGCCGGAACTGCAGCGAACAGTACCCTTATTCGCCTCGCCGCCGTCTCCCGACGCGAGAATGACGGGCCCGGAGGGGGCAACCGCCCGTGGCGAGGACGACGCCGAGGAGCTCGCGGTGCTCGCGATCGGCGAGGACGACCGGCTGGCGGGGATCGACGCCGCGGTCGAGAATCTCGACGACGACGCCGTCGAGGGGATCGACCCCCTCCGAGGGGACTGTCTGCTCCTCGCGATCGACGACCCCGACCGGCTGGCCGGGTTGCTCGACCGGCTCGCCGACGTGCCGGTTCCGTCGGTCGTCGCCCCTCGCGAGGGCAGCGAGCAACTGGCGACCGTCGCGTTGCGCGGCGGCGCGACCGAGTACGTCCCCTCTGGAGAGTCACTCGACGACCGGCTCCGGCGGGCCGCGGCGGCGGGCACCGACGGCCGGTTCCACGAGGCGATCGTGACGGCACTCCCCGACGAGGCGTTCGTCATCGACGAGGACGGCACCTACCTCGAGGCGACGATCGGCCCCGACGCGGGCGACCTCCGGACCGTCCCCGCCGACGAGCTGGTCGGGACGACGATCGACGAGGCGTTCCCCCCGGAGGACGCGGCCGAGTTCCGGGCGTGTATCGAGGCGGTCCTCGAGAGCGGGGAGCGGCGGACGATCGAGTACGACCTCGAGACGACGGCCGGCAGCCGGCAGTACGAGGCGCGGGTCGTGCCGATCGACGGCACACACCGGCGGGCGACCCTCTGGCTGGCCAGGGACGTCACCGAACGCGCCGAACGCGAGCGCGAACTCCGGCGCCGACGGGACCAGCTCGAGACGTTCGACGGCGTCAACCGCGTGATCAGCCGGATCATCCGGACGCTCGTGGAGGCGCCGACGCGAGCCGACGTCGAGCGGACGGTCTGTGACGGGCTGGTCGAGTCCGAGCTCTACTGTGGCGCCTGGATCGGCGAGCCCGACGGCGACGGCGGGCTCCTGGTCCGGGCGCGCGCCGGCGAGGCGCGGACGCTGCTCGATCACGTCGGCAGCGACGCGTTCGAGCCGGCGCCGGTCGTCGGCCGAGTCCTCGAGACCGATCGGGTGCGGACGACCACACAGCTGCCGACCGAACCGAAGGCGCCGGCGGCGGTCAGGCGGGCCGCCGCGGCCGACGACGTCACTGCCGCGAGCATCGTCCCGCTGATCCACGACGGGACACGCTACGGCGTGCTCGTGGCGTACGCCCGCAGGGAGGACGCGTTCAGCGACCGGGAACGGTCCGCGCTCCGGACGCTCGGGGAGACCGTCGGCTTCGCGATCAACGCGACGCTGAATCGCCGGCTGCTGTTTGCGGACTCGGTCGTCGAACTCGAGTTGCGGGTCGCCGGCGGCGACTCCCTGTCGTTTCACCTCACCGACCGGTACGACTGCCGGTGTCGACACGAGTGGATCGGCGAGGCGGGGAGCGGACGGACCTACCAGTACGTCGTCGTCGACGGCCTCGACGGCGAGACCGTCGACCGGGAGGCACGGGCACATCCCTCGGTGGCCGACCACCGGATCGTCGACGACGGTCCCGACCGGACGACGATCGAGGTCCGGTTTCGGGAGTCCGGCGTCGAACGGCTGACGGGCCACGGGGCGACCGTCAGGGGAGTCACCGTCGAGGACGGCGTCGCCGAGTTCCGGGCGGAGGTCCCCCGGGACGCCGACGTCCGGTCGGTCGTCGAGGCGCTCCAGTCGGTGTACGACGACGCCGTCCTCGTCGCCCGTCGGGAGGTCGACCGACCTGTCCGGACGGCCCGCGAGCGGCGCGACCGGATCGTCGAGCGGCTGACCGACCGGCAGCTGACGGCGCTCAGGCTCGCCTACTACGGCGGCTACTTCGACTGGCCCCGCGGGAGCACGGGCGAGGAGATCGCCGAGACGATGGAGGTCTCCGCGCCGACGATGCACCAGCACCTCAGACGCGCCCTCCGGGAGCTGTCCGCCGCCTTCTTCGAGCCGGAAGAGAACTAGGACGGTTCGACGGCAGCGAGCGGCCGACGGATCAGGCGAACAGCTGGCGGGCGTCGTCGATCGCCTCGAGGAGGGCGTCGACCTCCTCGCGGGTGTTGTAGACGTAAAACGACGCCCGCGCGGAGGCGGCCACGCCGAGTTTGTCGTGGAGCGGCTGGGTGCAGTGGTCCCCGGCGCGGATCGCGACGGCGTGGTCGTTCATGATCGAGGCGAGGTCGTGGGCGTGGACGCTCTCGAGGTTGAACGCGACGAGCCCGCCGCGGTCGGGGCCGGGCTCGGGGCCGTAGATCTCCACGTCCGGCTCCGCCGAGAGCCGCTCGTGGGCGTACGCCGCCAGCTCCTCCTCGTGGGCCCGAACCCGGTCCATCCCGATCCCCTCGAGGTAGTCGACCGCGGCCCGGAGGCCGACCGCCTCGGCGATGGGGGGCGTGCCAGCCTCGAACTTCCAGGGGAGCTCGTTCCAGGTGGCGTCCTCGAAGGTGACCTTCCGGATCATCTCGCCGCCGTAGAGGTACGGCTCCATCCCCTCGAGGATTTCGAGGCTCCCGTAGAGGACGCCGATCCCGGTCGGGCCGGCCATCTTGTGGCCGGAGAACGCGTAGAAGTCGGCGTCGATCTCGCCGACGTCGACGGGACGGGTCGGCACCGCCTGGGCGCCGTCGACGAAGACGTAGGCGCCGTGGTCGTGGGCGATGTCGGCGATCTCGCCGACCGGGTTGACCGTCCCGAGGGTGTTCGAGACGTGGACGACGCTGACCATCGCGGTGTCGTCGGTGATACACTCCCGGGCGTGGTCCATGTCGAGCCGGCCGTCGTCGTCTACCGCGACGTACTTCACCTCGGCGCCGGTCCGGGCGGCGATCTGTTGCCAGGTGACCAGCGAGGCGTGGTGTTCCATCTCCGTCAGTACGACCTCGTCTCCGGGGCCGAGCTCGGCCAACCCCCAGGCGTAGGCGACGAGGTTCTCGCTCTCGGTGGTGTTTTTCGTGAAGACGACCTCCTCGCGGCCGTCGGCACCGATGAACTCCGCGACGCGGTCGTGGGCGTCCTCGTAGGCGATCGAGGCCTCCTGGCTGAGGTGGTGGATCCCGCGGTGGACGTTCGAATTGTACCGGCGGTAGTAATCGCTCATCGCCTCGACGACCGGCTCCGGGGTGTGTGTCGTCGCCGCGTTATCGAGGTAGACGATCCGCGTCCCGTCGATCTCCCGCTCGAGGATCGGGTACTCCCCGCGGATCCGCTCGACGTCCAGGGCCGCCACGTTCTGCTTGCTCATTAGCCTAGACGTAGGATCGAAGGCAAAACACTCCTTCGGTCGGAATCGACCGGCGTGAAATCGAGGCGTCTCATCGACCGGCGTGCGGGCTCGGGCCGGCCGCGAACGCAGGAGACAAACGGCCGCCACCCGAAACGACGGTATGGTCGACGAGTACGCACGGCTGGAGGGATTCCTCGAGGAGTACATAGAGGAGTACCACGAGTTCCTCTCGTGGCTCGGCACGCGGGTCGAACACGTCGGCGAGGGGACGATGACGATGACCGTCCCGTACGACGAGAAGCTCACGAACCTCCGGCCCGGCTCCCAGGGTACGCCGGACATCCACGGCGGGATCGCGGCGACGATGATCGACACGGTCGGCGGGATGGCGCTGCGGACCACCTTCGATGACCCGCTCGCGGGCGACGTCGCCACGATCACCTTAAACGTCAACTACCTCCGACCGGCGACGGGCGATCTCGTCGCGACCGCGAACGTCGTCCGTGCGGGCTCGAGCATCGGCGTCAGCGAGGTCGTCGTCGAGGGGCCGACGCCGTCGGACGGCCCGAAGCCGGTGGCGATCGGCCAGGGAGCCTACCGGCTGTTCCGGCCGGATCGGTGACGGCACGGCGGCCGTTCCGGCCGGATCGGTGACGGCACGGCGGCCGCCCCGCCGTCCACGACACGGTGACAATCCGATCATTTGGACGATATCAACGGTTTTCACCCGTCCACCCGTATCCGTCGGTATGAGTAGCGCGGACCCACAGGGGCTGCAGGCGTTTCCCGACGAGCTCTCGACGCGGGAGGCGTGGCTCGAGCCGTTCGACTGGTACCGGCGGATGCGCGAGGAGGCGCCAGTGCGGTACGATCCGACGAGGGAGACCTGGGACGTCTTCCGATACGGGGACGTGCGACGGGTGCTCGACGACGACGAGACGTTCAGCGTCGACCTCCGGCAGTCGAACACCTACCAGCAGCCCGACCGTCCCGAGGAGGAGCTGATCTTCGAGACGATGCTGTTCCAGGATCCCCCACGACACGACGAGCTCAGAGGAGTCGTCGAGGACGCGTTCCGGCCGAGCGAGCTGGCGGGCCTGGAGGGACGGATCCGCGAGATCGCCGACGAGCTGGTGACCGACGCACTCGAGGGAGACGGGACGGTCGAGTTCGTCGCCGACGTCGCCTACCCGCTGCCGGTGATCGTCATCGCGGAGCTACTCGGGGTACCCTCGGACGACCGGGACCGGTTCAAACAGTGGTCCGACGCGCTCGTGGCCTCGAGCGCTGGAGGCTCCGACGAGGGGGTCTACGAGGAGTACCAGCAGTCCTTATACGAGATGGCGACGTACTTCCTCGAGGCCCTCGAGGAGCGCCGAACCGATCCCCGAGATGACCTGTTGACGACGATCGCGACGGCCGAGCGCGACGACGGGAGCCGGCTCTCCCAGGAGGAGGCACTCGGCACCTGCATCCTGTTGCTCGTCGCCGGCAACATCACGACGACGAACCTGCTCGCCAACGCCGTCCGGTCGTTTCTCGACGCCGGGATCGACGATCCACGCGAGGCCGCCGGGCTACCGGCGGCGATCGAGGAGGCGTTGCGCTACCGCTCGCCGGTCCAGGCGATGTCCCGGGTCGCGACGACCGACGTCCGCCTCGGCAGGGCGGAGATCGAGGCGGGCGACGGCGTGATCGCCTGGATGGGGTCGGCCAACCGCGACGAACGGGAGTTCCCCGACCCCGACACGTTCGTCCCCGACCGCAACCCGACGCGACACCTCGCGTTCGGCCACGGCACCCACTACTGTCTGGGAGCGCCCCTGGCACGGCTCGAGGCCCGGGTTGCCCTCGGGGAGTTTTACGATCGGGTCGAGGGGGTCGAGCTCGCGGAGACGAGCCTCGAGCCGACCCGGAGCTCGTTCGTCTACGGCGTCGAGTCGTTGCCCCTCCGGGTCGATCGGAGCTGATCGACGGGGAACGGGCCGCCGGCTCACTCCCCGCGGCGGTCGAGGATCCGATCGACGATCAGCCGCGTCGAGAGCAGTTCGCCGTCGTAGCGGGGCTCGCGGCCGCTGGCGACCCGGACGGCACAGTCGATCCCGCGGCGCTCGAGTTCGGCCTCGATCGCCGACCGCTCGTGGTGTTGGTCGTGGCCGAGGACGATCACGTCGGGCTCTAGCTCCTCGATCGGGACGAAGATGTCCGACTCGTCCCCGAGGATCGCCTCGTCGACGGCCTCCAGAGCAGCCACGACGTCCCGGCGCTGTCTGGCGTCACAGATCGGCGCCGGCTTGTGGTCGACGTTGCTCGACCGGGAGACGATGACGTACAGCTCCTCGCCCATCGCGGCGGCCTCCTCCAGATAGTGGACGTGTCCGGGGTGGACGACGTCGAAGGTTCCCTGTGCGACGATCCGGCGATCGCCGGCGTCGGCTGCGGGGTTCATCCCCACCCCAGCTCCTCGTCGATGTCCCGCTGACTGAAATCGAAGAAGTCCTCCGCGTCGGGCAGTTCGACGTCGATCACGTTCAGCGTCGTCGGCTGCCCCTCGGAGTCGAACGCCTGCCAGTCGTGGCGTCCGTAGGGCGCACCGACGATGACGTGAACGGAGCCGCGGGTGAACGTCTCCAGGTCGGCGGCGCTCGGGCGGAGCACGCCGTTGGGGTGGGAGTGGACGCTGCCGAGGGACTTCACGTCGTTGGGGATCTGGCTCGTCCGGACCGTCGCGCTGACGCTGTTCGACTCGGTTCCGGGGATCACGAGCACGTCGGTGATCACGAGCCCCTCGCGGTCGAGCCCGAGCCGCGAGGCCTCGGTCCCCCGAAGCATCCCCATGTACTCGTTCGGGTGTGTCGCCTCGGCGGACTCGATGACGAACTCGAGGGTCTCCTCGGCGATACCGAGGATCTCGCTCGATCGAAACAGCGCGTCGAACAGCCCCATGAGTGTACCTGTGGGTTTGAAGTTGCTAAACGTTCCGAAACGGACACCGGCCCGAAACATGCCGGCGACGGACCGCCCGCTCTCGTGGCGCTTGATAAGCGTTATACGCGACGACGCCGAACGTTCGACACTGATGACACGTGATTCCGCCGGGGATTCCGGCGAGGACGGGTATTCCGTCGTCTACGATCTCGATCCCGACTGCACCGCCGCGGACGTCGAGAAGGGCCGTGCCTACCGCTCGGAGATAAACGGCGTCGTCGAGTACGGCGTCTTCGTCGACCTCTCGGAGAGCGTCTCCGGGCTCGTCCACGAGTCGGTGCTCGAGGGCACCTACCGGGTCGGCCAGGAGCTCGTCGTCGAGCTGGAGGAGGTCCGGGAGAACGGCGACATGGCGTTCCGACCGATCGACGTCGAGCTCGAAGCGGCCGACGTCCGCTCGGTTCCCCACGACTACGCGCTGACCGGTACCGACCGGCTGGGGGCGAACGTCGGCGAGCAGATCCACCTCGAGGGGGAGGTGATCCAGGTCAAACAGACCGGCGGCCCCACCGTGTTTCACGTCGCCGACGAGTCGGGTATCGTCCCCTGTGCCGCCTTCGAGGAGGCCGGCGTCCGGGCGTACCCCGCCGTCGCCGTCGGCGACGTCGTCCGGGTCACCGGCGTCCCCGAACACCGGGATGGCGACGTCCAGGTCGAGGTCGACGGCCTCTCGACGCTCGACGGCGAGGTCGCCGACGAGGTCCGCGACCGGCTCGAGGACGCGCTCGCGGCCCGCGCCGAGCCCCACGACGTCGAGCCGCTGATCGAGTGGCCCGCCTTCGAGAAGCTCCGTCCGGAGCTCGAGGAGGTCGCCCGCCTGCTCCGGCGGACCGTCCTCGAGGGACGGCCGATCCGGGTTCGCCACCACGCCGACGGCGACGGGATGTGTGCCGCCGTCCCGGTCCAGATGGCCCTCGAACGGTTCATCGCCGACGTCCACGAGTCCGCGGACGCCCCCCGCCACCTGATCAAACGCCTCCCGTCGAAGGCGCCGTTCTACGAGATGGAAGACGCCACCCGGGATCTCACCTTCGCCCTCGAGGATCGGGCACGCCACGGCCAGCAGCTGCCCCTGTTGCTCATGCTCGACAACGGCTCGACCGCCGAGGACGTCCCGGCCTACGAGACGCTGGCTCACTACGACATCCCGATCGTCGCGATCGACCACCACCACCCCGATCCGGAGGCCGTCGAGGGGCTGCTCGACGCCCACGTCAACCCCTACCTCCACGGCGAGGACTACCGGATCACCACGGGGATGTGCTGTGTCGAACTCGCCCGGATGATCTACCCCGAACTCGGGGAGAAGCTCCGTCACGTCCCCGCGGTCGCCGGCCTCGCCGACCGATCGAAAGCCGACGCGATGGACGACTACCTCGCCCTCGCCGCCGAGGAGGGGTACGACGAGAGCCGCCTCCAGGACGTAAGCGAGGCCATCGACTACGCCGCCTTCTGGCTGCGGTACGATCCCGGCGACCGGCTCATCCGCGACCTCCTCGGCCTCGAGGTCGAAGACGGGGAGCAAAGCCGCGAGCTCGTCAGCCTGCTGGCCGACGGCGCCCGCGAGGCGGTCGACGACCAACTCGAGGTGGCGATGGCCCACGTCGACTCCGAGTCCCTCGAGAACGGCGCTCACCTCTACCGAATCGACGTCGAGAACGCCGTCCGTCGCTTTACCTACCCCGCCCCGGGGAAGACGACCGGCGCGATCCACGACCGGATGGTCGAGGAGACCGGCGACCCCGTGATCACGGTCGGCTACGGGCCGGACTTCGCCGTCCTCCGTAGCGACGGCGTCCGCCTCGATATCCCCGAGATGGTCTCCGAGCTCGAGGCCGAGATCCCCGAGGCCGGAATCTCCGGTGGCGGCCACCTCGTCGTCGGCTCGATCAAGTTCGTCTCCGGGAGACGCGAGGAGACCATCGACGCCCTAGTCGAGAAGATGGCCGACGCCGACATCGACGAGGAGCTGTCGGCCGCGGCGCCGATCGACGACTGATCGGTCCGTCCCGACGCGGGCCGGGAGTCGGCACGTCGTTCCGGCCGCGAGTCGGGAGTCGGCACGTCGTTCCGGCCGCGAGTCGGGAGTCGGCGCGTCTCCGACCGCAACTGGCAAGTCCACCCGCCAGCGAGGGGAGCCCATGCCAGCCACAGTCGTCACCGGCTCCTCGCGGGGTATCGGCCGAGCGATCGCCGAGCGGTTCGCCGCCGACGGCTACGACGTCGCGGTCAACTACCACACGAGCGCGGACGCGGCCGAGGCGGTCGCGCGGGCGGTCCGCGAACACGGCGTGGAAGCGACCGTCGTCGGCGCCGACGTATCCGACCCCGAGGAGGCCGACCGGCTCGTCGAGTCGGCCACGGAGGCGTTCGGTGGCGTCGATCACGTCGTCAACAACGCCGGCATCGACCAGCACCGCTACACGGCCGAACTCGACCCGGCCGACTTCGACCGGATCATGGACGTGAACGTCAACTCCGCGTTCAACGTGACGAAAGCCGCGTTGCCGGCGCTGCGGGAGTCGACGGACGCCCCCTCGGTGACGAACGTCTCCTCGATCCTCGCTCACACCGGCGCCCCGATCGAGTGTCACTACGCCTCCTCGAAGGGGGCGTTGCTCTCGTTGACCCGGAGCCACGCGAGCGACTTCGCCCCCGAGATCCGGGTGAACGCGGTCGCGCCGGGGCACGTCGAGACGGACATGACAGATGACCGCAGCCCCGAGGAAAAACGGGAGGAGCTCGCGGCGATCCCCGTCGGACGGTACGGCCAGCCGCCGGACATCGCCGACGCGGTCGCCTATCTCCGGGACGCGACGTTCGTCACCGGGGAGACGCTGAACGTAAACGGCGGCGAGCTGATGTGTTGAGCTCGCCGACGTGATGGGGCCACCGAGCGTCGCGTGGGCCACACCGCCCGTTCGGCACGGGGCTATTACACAGTAGTCCCGAACGTGTTCGTCGAGTTCGAGAGATCGGGCCGACGGACACCCCAAAGCGGGTCAGCCGACGACCGTCAGCATCACGACCGCGATTGCACTCGTGAGGACGGCCACGGGAAACCCGACCGCGACGAGCCTGACGACGGGGATCGCGACCCCGCGGGAGCCGGCCTGATCGAGGACGATCAACGTCGCCGCGCTCGCGATCGGCGTCGCCACGCCCGCGAGCGTGCTCACTGCGGCGAGCACCAGCCACCCCTCGGCCCCGACGACGGCCTCCGAGAGCAACACGACCGCGGGGACGTTGCTCACCAGATTCGAGAGGACGAACGTCGCGGCCGCGAGCGGGAGACCGGCCTCGAACCGCGAGAGCGCCTCGATCAGGGCCGTCCCCTCGAGGCTCCCGACCAGGACGAACAGGCCGACGAACAACACGAGGATCCCCCAGTCGACGTCCCCGAGAACCTCCTCCCCGGGCACGCGCCGGTAGAGCTGGAGCCAGGCGACGTGGACGATCCCGAGCCCGGCGGCGACGAACCCCGGCTCGACGGCCGGAAACGCCGCCAGCCCGACGAACGTCGCGAGCAAGAACGCACCGCTGGTCAGCGCCCACGGCCGGTCGATCTCGGGTTCGGCCACTGGCTCTAGGCGACGGCCCGCCTGCGTGACCGGCCAGAGGGCGATCCCGGCGACCAGCAGGCCCACCGCGGCGACCGGCGCGAGGGCCGTGACGAACTCGACGGTCGTCAGCCCGCTCCGGGAGAGCACGTAGGCGTTCTGTGGGTTTCCAAGCGGGGTCGCGACGCTGCCGACGTTCGCCCCGAGGATCAACGCGATAAGCGGCGGGACGGGATCGGCGTCGGCGTTCCGGAGGGCGACGACGAGCACCGGCGTCATCAACACCACCGTCGCGTCGTTGAGCGCCACGGCCGACAGCCCGGCGGCGACCGCGAGGACGCCGTAAGCCAGACGACGGGTCGTCCCCGCCCAGCGGACGAGCGCCGCGGCCGCCCAGCCGTAGAAGCCGCTACGGGCCAGCGCGGCGACGTGAGCGAGCATCCCGAACAGCAACAGGATCGTCCCGACGTGGACGCTCGCGAGGGCGTCCTCGAAACCGATCGCGCCGACGGCGATCACGACGACCGCACCCACGGCGGCGGTGATCGACCGACTCACCGGGTAGATCCCCATCCGGCGGACGAAAAGCAACGCGAACGTCCCCAGCACGATCGCCGTCACGATCGGCTCGGGAGCCATATCCGGGATTCCGGCGCGGCCCTTATCAAACCAGCCGGCGCGGAGCCCGCCCACACGGAGGCCATCGACCCCGTCCCATGACCGGCCCCTCCGACTCCGGATGTCCCCCGAAGTCGTGGCCGGCCCCTCCGACTCCGGACGTCCCCCGAAGTCGTGGCCGGCCAGCTCGGTTCAGGACGTCCCTCGAAACCGTGGCCGTCCCGTCCGGCTCCGGACTCCTGAAGCGCGATCAGCTCCCCTCCCGACCTCACTCAGCGCCGTTCGCGAAGCTCCGCTTCCAGCTCCGAGAGCTCCATTCCCTTCATCGAGAGCAACACGAGCAGGTGGTAGACGAGGTCGGCGGCCTCGTGGGCGAGCTCCTCGTCGTCGCCGTCTTTCGCCGCCAGCACGAGCTCGGTCGTCTCCTCGCCGAGCTTCTCGAGGACGGCGTTCTCCCCGCGCTCGTGGCTCATCAGCGAGGCGGTGTAAGAGCCGTCCGGCAGTCGGTCCTTGCGGTCTTCGATCACGTCGAAAAGCTCCGCGAGCGTCTCGTCCATCTACGCCTCCGAGAGCTCGCGGATGTCCTCGAGCTCCTCGAACTTCTCGTGGTCCTCGCGGCTGCTCTCGAAGACCTCCTCGGTGATCTCGATCGGCGCGTTCGTCCGGGCGGCGAGGGCCATCGAGTCGCTGGGTCGGGCATCGATCACGACCGAATCCCGCGGCGTGTCGACGTGGAGGTCGGCGATGTACGTCCCGCCGCCGCCGCGCTCTTCGATCTCGCTGACGACGACCCGATCGATCCGGCCGCCGAGTTCCTCCATCACGTCGAGCAGGAGGTCGTGGGTCAGCGGCCGGCCGATGTCCTCGGCCTCGAGGCCGCGGGCGATGCTGGT
>Ga0207421_10007735_pt1 | contig 11358 bp, 12 predicted proteins | sample SodLakKL_010_SED_4_FD_187542 | JGI IMG/M metagenome (GOLD analysis project Ga0207421, IMG submission 187542) | Alkaline sediment microbial communities from Lake Tanatar, Kulunda Steppe, Russia - 8KL_010_SED (SPAdes) (version 2) | ecosystem: Environmental > Aquatic > Non-marine Saline and...
CAGGGCTCAACTTGGCCTATGGTATAGCCATGGCCCTTTTACACCGGGAGAGGACCGGGGAAGGTCAAAAAGTTGATGTAGCCATGCTCGATTGCCAGGTAGCTTTACTGGAGAACCATATTGCCAGGTACCTGACAGCGGGGGAAATTCCGCAGCCTGTGGGCAACAGGCATGCTTCACTAGCTCCTTTTGGCTCTTTTAAGACTGGAGATGGTCACATAGTTATTGCAGTTGGTAATGATAAATTGTGGAAAGAGCTATGTGAGGTATTGGGTCATCCCGAATGGGGAGAAGATCCGCAATTTGATACCAATGTTTCCAGGGTAAAAAATTATGATTACCTGCAGGGAATGTTGGAAAAAGTTCTTATTCAAAAAACCACCGGCGAGTGGATAGAAGAATTAACTAGAGCTGAAATACCGTGCGGGCCAATAAATTCTATTCCCGATCTGGTAAAAGATCCTCAAGTATTGTCCCGTAATATGTTAGAAAGTATTCCTCATCCTCGAGAAGACACAGAAATAAGTGTCTCCGGAATACCGGTAAAGCTATCAGAAACTCCAGGTAAAGTTTTTCGAAGTTCACCTCAATTAGGACAGCATACTTCTAAAATTTTAAGGGAGGTCTTGGGTTTCTCTGAAAAAGAGGTGGCAAAATTAAAAGAAAGTGGAGCTGTATAATTCTGAACAGAGCTATTAATAATTTTATTTTTGGTGCTATAATATAATATGAGGTATGTTGTATAGATGATTGGAGAGGAGAGGAGCAGATGCCGGAAATAAATTTCCAGGTAAAACCTGTGGCAGTCAAAGCCTTTGCTTCTCCTGTGGAAGATTTGCAATATAAAGTGAATGTTTTTCGGGGGTTAAGTTATTGTGAGGCGGTAAACAAGGCAATTTCTAATGAAGAACTACTTGTGCTTTCAGATTCTATTCATACCTGCCAGTGGTCACCGGTAGTTTTAGGGCTTAAAGAACCGGAAAATAGTTTCGAAAATAGGTTAAAACCCCGCATGGAAAAAATGTGGGGTTATTATATTTCTTCCCTTTTATCAATTTATAAAAGGGGGTATGAGCCAGATATTGTCCTCTTAATTGGTTCACCCCGGTTTCTCCAGCTAGTTTTGTCTCAAATAGGCTGGAATAAGTGTGCCCTTCATTTAGCAGGTGAGTTGGATAAGAGTGCTCTCCAATTACTAAAAGAAGAACGTTTTAGTTTTAAATCTTCTTTGACAGTGGGTTTTAATAAAATGGTTTTTTCTTTAAGCGGAAATGAATGGTGGGATCAATTTTCTCAAAAAATATTGAGTAGTCCGCTGGCATGTAATATTTTTGACCGTTTTATTTCTGTTTTTATGGTTGATATGTCAGTATGCCGTAATTCTACGGCAATACCGTATCAAACGGGGTTAGTAAATGCCTCCCATTTTTGTAGTGGTGGCATTGGGTGGGGTACGAATTATCCTGAGTACATGATCGCTGGCATTCCTTATCATCTATTTAGGATTCTGCGAGAGCAAACTAAAGTGAGATGGCAGGCAACTTCTGAAGACGTGCTGGAAAGAGAGAAAGTTCCAAGTCGTAATTGGGGGTGTTAAAGAAACAAAATTGGGCGGGTAGTATGGCACTGCCGGTAGTATGGCATTGTATCAACATTATAAGATAAGGAGGTTTTAATATGGAGAATGCCAAAATTACTGTTGATAAAAAAGGTCATGTCTTGTTAATAGGTATAAATAGAACGGATAAATTGAATGCTTTCGATGTGGACATGTACTGGGATCTGGCAAGAGCTTTTGGCCAACTGCAAAATGAAAGGGAGCTCAGGTGTGGCTTGCTTTACGCTCATGGCGAGCATTTTACGTCCGGGTTGGAGTTAATTAAATGGGCAGATACTTTTGGGGAGGGAAAATTTCCTGAGTTGCCTGAAGGTTCAATAGATCCTTTTGGTCTGGATGAGGATAACAGGTTAACAAAGCCCATGGTGATGGCTGTCCAGGGTATTTGTTTTACAATCGGGTTGGAACTTTTATTGGCCACTGATGTTCGTGTGGCAGCTTCTAACGTCCGTTTTGGACAAATCGAGGTAAAACGGGGCATCTATCCGGTAGGGGGAGCAACTGTGCGTTTATTCGAAGAAGTAGGTTGGGGAAATGCTATGCGGTATTTGCTTACTGGTGATGAAATAAAAGCCCAGGAAGCTTATCGTTTAGGGCTGGTTCAGGAAATCACGGAACCGGGTGCTCAGTTTGACAAAGCCCTGGAACTTGCCGATCGCATTGCCCGCCAGGCACCGCTTGCGGTACAAACATCGCTTATATCCTCCCGCAGGGCCAGAGTTTCTGGTACAAAAGAGGCTATCTCTCATCTGCTTCCTGACCTGAAAGGTATCATGAACAGTGAAGATGCTGCCGAAGGATTAAAATCTTTCGTTGAAAGGCGGGAAGCCGAGTTTAAAGGTAAGTAAATAGAAAGGGAGGAAGGTGACAATTTGTTGCAGGCAGTAATTTTCGATATGGATGGGGTGATTATTGACAGTGAACCTATTTACGAAGAAATTAACCGGCAAATATTTTCTGAATTAGGAATTAAAGTCGATCAAAAAAAATACTCTCAATATATTGGAGTTACTAATCAGGAAATGTGGTCGGATATTAAGAGGGAGTATTCTTTGCCTTTTCCTGTTAATAAATTAAAAGAAATGCAACTGAGCAGAAGCCTGGAATATATGCGGGAAGGAAATAAAGAACCCATACCGGGTATTTGGGAACTTCTTAATGATTTAAAGAAAAGGGACATTTACACTGCCCTGGCTTCTTCGTCTTCCAGGCAATTAGTAGAAGTAACTTTGGCGGGGCTCCAATTGGATGGCTATTTCGATGTTATGTTGAGTGGAGATAATGTTAGCAGGGGGAAGCCAGAACCAGAAATATTTTATAACACTGCTAGCTTGCTGCAAGTTTCTCCTCATTGTTGCATAGTCATTGAAGATTCTAATCATGGTGTAAAAGCTGCCAAAGCAGCCGGGATGATTTGCATTGGTTTTCAAAATCCTAATTCTATAAAACAGGACCTAACAGAAGCAGACTTCATAGTAGATGATCTTTCAGTAATTAATTTCAACTATCTCCAGAAAATAATTTCCAGCAAATAAAGTAGTATTCTTAAAACAAATTAATAACAGAGAAGGAAAATTACACACAAATATAGAATTTTTTAAAATGATAAAAAATATGATTAATCTTGCGGAAGTATATAAATCTTGGAATGGTTGTTAAATAAAAAAATATTTTTAGGGCTTTTTATAAAAATAATACTTTAAAGGAGGGATATGACTAAAATATCTGGTTGAGTCATTTGCAGGTTTTTAGTTTTATTTAAGGATTGGTTGTTGGTATAGTTTAAATTTATAAAGTAGTAGTTAGCAAAAATAGAGGAGGGATTATAAAAGAGATGAAAAGAGTAGCTATAGTGGGAGTAGGTTATACCAGTTTTCGAACCACCTCCCAGGATGTGTCTTACCGGGAAATGATTTTTGAAGCTGCTCAAAAATGCTATGAAGATGCAGGGGGAATACATCCCCAAGATATTGACGCTTTTGTGGCTTCATCAGAGGATTTCATGGAAGGAGTAAGTATTGCTGATGAATATGTCCCTGATCAGCTTGGAGCGGTGCTCAAACCTGTGCAGAGTATCGCTGGTGATAGCATGCAGGGCATTGCATCGGCCATGATGCATATTCAAACCGGGGAGATGGATGTGGTTGCAGCTTCAGCTTTTTCGAAGGCTTCAAATGTTTCTAATAAAAATAACATGGTATCCTATGCCTGCGATCCCATATTTATAAGGCCTTTTAACGAGAATCCCTACATGATCGCAGGAATGGAGATGAACCGATATCTTTACGAAACAGGGGCTACTCGTGAGCAGTGTGCTAAAGTAGTGGTAAAGAATAAATATAATGCATTGCATAACCCTGTTGCTGCTTACGGTGCCAAGATTGAGTTTGAGGACGTCCTTAATTCTCCACCTATGTGCCTTCCTTTGAGCTATTTAGATACCAGCGGTGATGTTGACGGTGCTATAGTTCTGTTACTCGCATCAGAAGAAAAAGCTCGCCAAATGAGTAAAAAACCGGTTTGGATCAAAGGTATGGGATGGGCAACTGATACTCCCAATCTTGATACCAGAGAAGAAGGATGGGGAGATGCTATCTATGCTTCCCTGGCAGGGGAAAAGGCTTATCGGATGGCTGGAATTAAAGCTCCCAGAAAAGAAATTGATTTTGCCGAAATTGATGATACTTTTTCATACAAAGAGTTGCAACACCTGGAGGCTTTGAAGATTTGTACCCGTGGTGAGGCCGGCAACTTGCTAGAACAGGGCTTTTTTAGTAATCAAGGGGACTTCCCTGTAAATGTTTCCGGGGGCAATCTTGGGGTAGGTTATTTACATGAAGGTAATGGCTTACATAAGTTCATGGAAGTGGTTTTGCAGCTCCGTGGTGAGGCCGGTAAAAAGCAATTGGATAAAGCTCGGACAGGCCTGGCATTTTCCTGGAGGGGAATCCCAACCGCTACGGGAGTGGCTGCTGTTTTAGGCATTGAGGACTAAAATTTTATTTTGACCCTGGTAAAGAATTTAGGAAATTTTAAGATATTACTAAGGAAAACGGAGGGTTGTGTATCATGAGAAAAGTTGGCGTAGTAGGGGCGGGAATGACCAATTTCATTCGAAGAGCCCAGGAAACCCCTAAGGAACTTTCTTATCAAGCTACCAGGGCTGCCCTGGATAGTTGCGATCTTAACTTGGAGGATATAGAATCTGTAGCCCATGGTAGTGCTCCTGATGCATTTGATGGTATTCATCAGAAAGGAGAATATCTTGCAGATGGGTGTGGGGGATGGAACAAGCCTACTATGCGAGTTTTTGTAGGAGGAGCCACTGGCGTTCATGCCCTTGCTCATGGATGGTACCATATTGCTTCGGGAATGTTTGATACATGCTTAGTAGTTTGTGAGGAAAAAATGTCTAGCGCTATGCCGCATGCCCAGGCTTTTTTTCTAACTATTTTTGATAACATTACTGAAAGGCCTTTGCAGCCTACTCTACTATGGATATTTGCCATGGAGATGAATAGGTATATGAATACTTATGGCTATACTAAGGAAGATATGGCCAAAGTGGCGGTTAAGAATAAAAATCAGGGCATTAAACATCCTTCTTCCCAATTTAATGAGGAGGTAACCTTAGAAGATGTTCTTAATTCGGAAGTAATGGCTTATCCTGTAAACAGGCTAGATGTAAGCCCTGTTTCAGATGGTGCCGTTGCTGTGGTTTTGGCAGCAGAACATGTAGCGCGCCGGGTAACAGATAAACCGGTTTGGGTAGAAGGTGTAGGCTGGAATTTGGATACTGCTTATTGGGCCACCAGGGATCTTTATTACCCCCGTTATTTAGAAAAAGCTTCCAAAATGGCTTATGATATGGCTGGTATTACTGAGCCCGCCAAGCAAATAGATATTGCCGAACCTTATGATCCTTTTGATTATAAAGCACTGCACCATATGGAAGGTTTGCAACTATCTCCACCGGGCAAAACTGTTGAGCTATTAAATGACGGTCACTTTGACCAGGATGGAAACTTGCCCATGTGCCCCTCAGGCGGGCTTTTGGGGGTTGGCAATCCCATTGCTGCTGCAGGAACAATGAAAGTTGCTGAGCTTTTCTGGCAGTTACGAGGAGAGGCCGGCGAAAGACAGGTTCCCGGAAAACCCAAATATGGGGTTTGTCAGGCTTGGGGTGATTTAATGCAGGTGAGCTCAGTAGCAGTGTTGGGAATTTAATATTTTTGTGTTTTACTATAATTTGAAGACAAATTTGTACAGGAAGGTGGGGAAAAAATGGATCACACAGAATTTGTCAGGGGAGGCACAGGCCTTTCTGGGAAAGATGTGGAGCAAAATAAAATATTTACAGTAGATGATGCCCTAAATTGCAGGTATACCTGGGATACAGGGGTGGCTATCGGCAGATACCTGGAGGAATTAAAAAACGGGAAAATCATAGCCAAAAAATGCAACAAGTGCCGCCGGATTATGTTGCCGCCGCGGATGTTTTGCGAGCTATGTTATTGTCCTTCTGATGACTGGGTATATGTAGAAGATACTGGAGTGGTAAATACCTTTTCTGTTTGCCAGGTTAATTGGGATGCTACTCGGGTTGAACCAGGGCAAAATCCTCACTTGCCAGCTGTGATTGAAATTGATGGAGCTACCCAGGGCATGGGAATTTTGCACCTTTTGGGCGAGGTAGAAACGGATAAAATTTTCATCGGCATGAAAGTAAAGGCAGTGTGGAAACCCGCAGAAGAAAGAACGGGAGCTATTACTGATATTAAGTATTTTAAGCCTTATTAAGAAGGGAGGATTAAGTGCTAATGGGTTTGGTGGAAAGAATAAACAAAAATATCGATAATAAATATTGGGATTCGGACGAAGTAGTAAGTTTTCCGGTCAAAAACCGCTATACTGCTGGTCTAGCTGGACAAAAATTTTTGGAAGGAATTAAAGAAGAAGAGCGCATTTATGGAACTAGCTGCCCTCACTGCCAGTTAACCTTTGTCCCGGGAAAATTGTACTGCGAAAGATGCTTTGCTGAATTGTCGGAGTGGATTGATGTTGGAACCAGGGGAGAGGTTTATACCTATACAGTTTCTTATGTTGAAAAAGATGGCACTCAAAAAGAATCTCCCTCCATCATAGCTGTTATTAAAATTGCAGATGGTTATCTGGTCCACTGGTTAGAAAATTGCAATCCGGGAGATGTAGAAGTCGGTATGGAAGTAAAGGCTAACTTCAAGCCTGAGGGAGAAAGAAAGGGTAGTATTTTGGATATTTCAGGGTTTCAACCTGCCTAACTAAGGACCAAACTGAATTATTATAAACTAAAAAAGCGACGGAACCCTGTCGCTTTTTTAGTTTAGCTAATTAAAATAGTATTCTTTTTGGTGGCAGCTACCGGGGAGCTTCCCCTATATTTGCTGTTGATTTACGGGTAGTTAAGGGTAGTTACCTTGTTTTTAATATTTTCTTGTGTTATCTTTCATTTAAGAGATAAGCTAGCGAAAGGAGTCTGAAAATAAAATTATTTTTGAAAACTTCTTTCGTCTGCGAACAATATAATAAAAAAAGAGTCTAAAAAAGTCCTTTTTTTTATGGGAGGATAAGTGTTGAAAGTAGTATTTGCTGTAGTCGTAATTTTTTTGGTAGGGTATGTTTTTATTTTGAACAAGATAAATATGTTGGAAGCTGGCAAAAAGAAAGTAGAAGAAGAAATAAGCAACATGAAATTTGCCAAGCTTTCTCCATTTGGCGAGGTTAAACATCTCACTATTCTTCCTCTAGTTGATTATTACGCTGTTAATGATAATTTGAGTACAGAGCCCGGGGTTTCATATCTTATAAGGGCTGACGATACCAATATTCTTATGGACCTGGGACGTAACTTGCAGGCAACACATCCTTCTCCGTTGATTCAAAATATGGATCAACTGGGAGTTAAGTTAGAAGATATTGATTTTATTTTTTTGAGTCATTTGCATCTGGATCATGTTGGCGGTATGGAGGAACAAAGGCAAGGAACATTCAGTTTATCTAAAGGCCATATTAATATTGGAACAATTACTACTTATGCTCCGGAAGAGGTAAAACCTTCATCCTGGAACCCAAACATGGATGTAAGGGTAGTTAATGAGCCTGAAGTTATAAAGCCAGGCGTGGCCAGCATTGGGCCTCATCCTCGCTATTTATTCGTAATGGGTTATACCCTGGAGCAAAGCCTGGCTATCAATGTAGAGGGAAAGGGAATTGTTCTCATAGTGGGTTGTGGTCACCAGACTGTGGACAGAATTTTGGAGAGGGCTCGTGAATTGTTTGATGAACCAATATATGCAATAATAGGCGGGCTACATTTTCCCGTCAATGGAGGAAGGATCAAGAAGGGGCCGCTGGATTTGCAATACATAACTGCAACTGATAATCCTCCCTGGCATGGGCTCAAAGAAAATGATGTTTATGAGGCCATATACAAAATTAAAAGTGTAAATCCTCAACTTGTTTCTCTTTCACCTCATGATAGTTCTGATTGGGCTCTTGAAAAATTCAAGGAGGCTTTTGGGTCGAGGTATGAAGATCTTTTGGTAGGCAAGGAAATGAAAATATAATTTATAATTTACAAAAAACAATAGCAAATTTGAATACTTAACGGCTGTGAATACTTTACGGCATGGAACAGGAGGAAGGTTATGGTTAAAGCAGTAATATTTGATTTTGATGGTACATTGGCAGATACAAGAGAGGTTCTATATAATGTTTATCAAAAAATTGCTGAAAAATATGGATATAAAATCTTAACCAAGGAGGAATTAGAAACTCTGAAAGGGCTTTCAGTAAAGGAAAGAATTAAAAAATTAGGCATGCCTTTGCCTAAAGTTCCATCTCTTTTAAAAGAAGGAAGGGAGATGTGTGGTAGGTATATGGATACCTGTCCAGCTTATCCTGGTATTCCGGAACTATTGTCGCAACTCAAAGAAAAAGGTTTTTTTCTGGGAATAGTTTCATCAAATTCAGAAAAAAATATCAAAACATTTCTTAACGCTCATGGCTTAAATATGGTTGATAGTATCGCCACTACATCGGGGTTGTTGGGAAAGCATAGAATAATTGCAAAGTTATTATACAATAATGGTATAAAAAAAGAAGAAGCGATTTATGTAGGGGATGAGTTAAGAGATATAAATAGTTGCAAAAGTCTTCCTGTTAAAATAATTGCTGTGGCATGGGGATATGATGGCGGCAGTGTTTTGAAAGATGCTGAGCCTGATTATCTGGTTAATCACCCGGAAGAAATTCTGGGGATAGTTAATTAGTTTTCTAATAAGGAATCTCCCCACTTGGGTGGAGATAATCAAAAAAAGAGGTGAGATTATGGAAAAAGAAGAAATTAAAAAAGAGGTGTTTAACCAGTTCCGTAAGATCAGTGCAAGGCCCGGGCAGTCGCTGGATGCGCAGTGGTATTCTAAGTTTTGGAAAGAGTTGAACGAGGAAGATCGAGAAAAAGCAAAGGACGCTATTAAAGAAATGGAAGATGAAGGCCTGATTAAAAAACAAGCAATGTTGAGCGCAGAAACATTGGTGCTAACAGACGAAGGAGCCCAGAAGTTATAATTGAATCAGCTCTAAAATATTTGTTGAAAAAGAACGAATTTTTGACAGCTTTTGGGGTGTAAGGTAAAATATAAATTATTAGATGATCTTAATACATATAGAAAATACAGTGCTAATCAACATCAAAGGGGTAGAGGATCATGGCTAAATTAAATGGTAAAAGAGTTTTAATCACCGGGGGAGCCAGTGGGATAGGTTTTAAAATGGCTGAATTATTCGCTGATGCTGGTTGTGAAGTAATAATTTCTGATCTTAATCAAGATGCTCTGGATAGTGCGGTAGATATTTTACAAGCCAAAGGACCTGCGTATTCTTTTTTAGTAGATGTTTCAAACCGTGAACAAGTTCAAAGTATGGCCGAAGAGGTTTTAAATAATATAGGCAAAGTTGACATTCTAATAAATAATGCCGGTATTCCTCATACCGGAGAAATAGTAGAAACTTCTATTGATACCTGGGAGAAGCTTATGGGAGTTAACTTCTGGGGAGCACTGTATAATATCTATGCGTTTCTTCCCTCTATGATTGAAGCCCAAGATGGTCATATTGTGAATGTTTCATCGGGACAGGCGTTTTTCCGCTTGCCCACTTGGGGACCTTATGCTACTACCAAGTTGGCTCTGGGAGGGCTCTCCGAACTAATGGATGTAGAACTTGATAAGTTTAATATAAAGGTTACTACTGTTTATCCGTTTATGATTAACACTGGATTTTATGATGAGGTGGAGGGAGATACCTGGGGGTCCAGGTTATCCATGAAATTACTCCCTTATTATTCTATGTCCCCGGAACAGGTTGCCCAAATAATATTTAAGGCGGTTAAAAAGCAGAAGTCAGTTGAGATGGTCTCCCTGGTTAATAATTTTGGAACTTTAAGCAGGGCTGTTTCGCCACTTTCTTATTTGATAAGTAAAAGTTCCTTGCTCTTCCTGGGCAAAAAACCAGAAGAATTAAAAGATGAAATAGATGATAAAAATGCCCTCAACTAAATGAATTACTTTGCTTGTCAATAATCAAACTATAGAAAAATATAAGCAGAAAGGGTGCTTACAATGGACAACTTGTTAGATAAAATAAAAAATGGCCGTTTTGGGTTTAAAATAGACGAAGTAATGAGTGGGGAACACGAATTTGAACCAGGTATGGGGTCTGGTGGTAAGCATAAGTTTGAGTTTCGGGTAACTTGGGGGCCTCAAGAGGTTTCAAAATGGCTTAATCCTCAGAGCCCTGATTTTCTAACGCAACCTTTACAAGGAACAGTTACAGTTGGAGGGTTATGCTATGAAACTCCTTGCCAGGGAACGTTGCAACTGGACTATTTTGGGGAGCGTAAAATAAGATACATATTTGATTTTGAAGTAGAAGGTACCGAATACCAATATATCGGGGAAAAAGTAAACATATGGCCATGGAACTTGCCATTTTCCCATACTACTTGTTTTGGAACTGTAGTTGAGAAAGATTCTCGCAGGCTGGTATCGCGCTCAGTAACTTATTTCAAGTTACACACCACCCCTCAATTTGTATCCAGCTTTCGCCTCACTTAATTAGAAATTACAAAGGAGTCATAATGTAATATGCAGCACAATTCAAATCACGCGGGTGAATTTTATAGAAATAGCTCTGATGAATTTTCATCTGAGGGGCATTCTGATTCGTTGGGTATAGCCGGAGTTATAGACGTGGAAACAACAGGGCTTGATCCTTCTCATGATGAAATAGTAGAGCTGGCCATTTGTTTATTTGAATTTGTTAAATATAGCGGAGAAATAACTGGCATTGTTGAAGAATATGTTGGTTTACGAGAGCCCTGTGCTAGTATTACTCCTGGAGCTTCCCGGGTTCATGGATTGACTTTTAGTGACCTAAAAGGATGGAAGCTTGATGATGAAAAAGTGGAATCAATGATTGAACGGGCAGAATTTTTAATCAGCCATAATGTTTCTTTTGATAAAAACTTTGTAAGGCAGCTTTTTCCTGTTTCAGAAAACAAAACCTGGCTTTGTTCTATGAAAGGTATTGATTGGAAAAAGAAAGGGTTTGCTTCCAAAGGGCTTCAGCAACTTTTATACGCTCACAGTATAAATGTGAAAACTGCCCATCGGGCTAAAGAAGACGTTTTGTCTGCTATA
>Ga0207421_10007736_pt1 | contig 11353 bp, 14 predicted proteins | sample SodLakKL_010_SED_4_FD_187542 | JGI IMG/M metagenome (GOLD analysis project Ga0207421, IMG submission 187542) | Alkaline sediment microbial communities from Lake Tanatar, Kulunda Steppe, Russia - 8KL_010_SED (SPAdes) (version 2) | ecosystem: Environmental > Aquatic > Non-marine Saline and...
CCCGCCGCGAGCGCCACCAGAGTACGCCTGCGACTCCGATGACGGCAGCGACGACCACTGTGCCAAACAGCGGCGTCATCTCCGGTGGTACGTTCATTGTCCCTCCCTGAACACTCGGCATTTAAAAACCCCTCGTTGCTGTCTGACATGTGTCAAGAAATCAACGTTCCGTCTCGAGCCGAAGTGGACGGATGCCATGTTGTCCGCAGCCGGGATGTGCGCCCGACAAGAACAGTTCGCCGGTCACACCGGAGGCGGCTCGCCCACTTCGTCAGACCGTCCCGACGGGACGGGAGCCGTCTACGCGAACAGTTCGCGTGCGTCGTCGATCGCATCGATCAGCACATCGATCTCCTCCCGAGTGTTGTAGATATAGAAGGAAGCCCGAGCGGAGGCGGCGACACCGAGTTTGTCGTGCAGTGGCTGCGTACAGTGATCGCCCGCGCGGATGGCGACCGCCGAGTCGTTCATGATAGAGGCGAGGTCGTGTGCGTGGACCAAATCGAGATTAAACGCAACGAGGCCTCCTCGATCGGGGCCCGGTTCTGGACCGTAGATTTCGATATCGTCGAACTCGCTCAGGCGGTCGTAGGCGTACTCGGCCAGCTGTTCTTCGTGTCGCTGGACGTTCTCCATCCCGATCTCGTCGAGGTAGTCCGCAGCCTCGGCAAGAGCGATCCCCTCAGCGATCAGAGGGGTTCCGGCTTCGTACTTCCAGGGGAGATCGTTCCATTTCGCGTCCTCGAAGGTGACTTTCTTGATCATGTCGCCGCCGTAGAGGAACGGTTCCATCCCTTCGAGGATCTCCTTTTTCCCATAGAGGCCACCGATCCCTGTCGGCCCAGCCATCTTGTGACCGGAAAACGCGTAGAAGTCGGCGTCGATCGACTCGACGTCGACCGGTCGGGTCGGGACGGCCTGTGCACCGTCGACGAAAATAAACGAGTCGTGTTCGTGAGCGATATCTGCCAGTTCGGCGACGGGATTGATCGTGCCAAGCGTGTTCGAGACGTGGACGACGCTGACCATCTGCGTGTCCTCGCCGATCAACTCGCGGGCGTGATCCATGTCGAGTCGTCCGGTCTCGTCGACGCGGATGTACCGCACGTCCGCACCGGTACGCTTGGCGATCTGTTGCCAGGTGACCAGCGAGGCGTGGTGTTCCATCTCCGTGAGGAGGACCTCGTCGCCGGGACCGAGTTCGTTCAATCCCCACGCGTACGCGACGAGATTCATGCTCTCGGTGGTGTTTTTCGTGAAGATCATCTCCTCGCGCCCGCCGCTCGCGCCGATAAAGTCGGCGAGACGGTCGTGGGCCTCCTCGTAGGCGATCGAGGCCTCCTGACTGAGATGGTGGATGCCCCGGTGGACGTTGGCGTTGTACCCGCGGTAGTACTCGCCAAACACGTCGATGACCTGATTCGGCGTCTGGGTCGTCGCCGCGTTGTCGAGATAGACGATCTGCTGGTCGTCGTTGACCCGCCGTTGCAGGATCGGGAAGTCCTCGCGGATCCGCTCGACGTCGAGTGGTGCAGTCTTTTGCGTTCCCATTGCTAGTCGGGAGGGTCTCCACACAAAACACTCCTTCGGTGCGACGGGGAGACGGCCACACGGAGCATGAAACGGCCTACCGTTTCTGGGCCGGAAACTATGACGCCGGTATTAATATACACCCTCTCGATACTGCAAACGACATGCCCGCTATCGAAACGAACTCGCTGAGCAAGCGCTTCGGCGATGTCGTCGCGGTCGACGACCTGTCCCTCCAGATAGACGACGGCGAAGTGTTTGGCTTCCTCGGCCCGAACGGTGCCGGGAAGTCGACGACGATCAACATGCTGCTCGATTTTGCCAGACCGACCGGCGGCTCCGCCACGGTGCTGGGCTATGACACGCAGAAAGAGTCCCAGAAGATTCGCAAACGTGTCGGCGTTCTCCCCGAGGGGTTTGACCTCTACGAACGCCTCTCCGGGCGCAAACACATCGAGTTCGCCCAGCGTGCGAAAGGTGCGAACGGCGACCCAGTGGAGTATCTCGAACGCGTCGGTCTGGGCGGTGATCCGGCCGACAGAAACGCCGGCGACTACTCGAAGGGGATGAAACAGCGCCTGGCCTTCGGGATGGCACTGGTCGGCGAGCCCGATCTGCTGATCATGGACGAACCCTCCAGCGGTCTCGATCCCACGGGTATTCGAGAGATGCAAGAGATCGTCCGCGAAGAAGCCGAGCGTGGCACGACCGTGTTCTTTTCGAGCCACATCCTCGATCACGTCGAGGAGGTCTGTGACCGGATCGGCGTGATGAACGAGGGCGAACTGGTCGCCGTCGGAACCCTCGACGAACTCCACGCCCGGATCGGCGGGGACGCCCACCTCGAACTCTCGGTCGACGACGTTCCGGAGCGAACTGTCGACACGCTCCCCGACATCGCGGGTGTTTCGGGGGCAACGGCGTGCAACGGCACGCTCGATGTCACCTGTACCGAGTCGGCGGCCAAGGCGAAAGCGATCAATCACGTCGAGGATGCGGGAACGACGGTGCTCGACATCCAGGTCGAGGACCAGGATATCGACGATCTGTTCGCGGAACTCACCGGCAATGGCTCCACGCATGCGGAGGGGGATACCCCCGAAGAGGTGGTCGCATGAGCGTACCAACGGTTGCCCGCAAGGACTTCGAGGACGCCGTCCGCTCGCAGATGCTCTGGTCGATGACGGGTCTGCTGGTCGGGCTGATAGTACTCATCTACGGTGCCGTCCGATACTTCGAGGGCAGTGCACCGCCGGATGAACTGGCCGCAATACTCGCCCTCCCGATGCAGGTGATCGTCCCGCTCGCGGCGCTGATCGTGGGCTACATGGCCATCGTCGGCGAGCGTCGTTCGGGCAGTATCAAGATCCTGTTGAGTCTTCCGCCGACCCGCGAGGATGTCGTCGCCGGAAAGCTTCTCGGGCGAGCGGGCGTCGTCGCGACCGCCGTCCTTGCTGCGTTCGCCGTTGCGCTGGTGCTCGGACTGGTGCTGTTCGGCGAAGTGGCGGTCGGTGAGCTGTTCGGCCTTGCCATCGCGACCCTGTTACTTGGCTTTGCCTTCGTCGGTATTGCCGTCGGCTTCTCGGCGGCTGTGGCGTCTCGCGGGCGTGCAATGGCTGGCGTCGTCGGGACGTATCTGGTCTTTCTGGGCTTCTGGGACGTCTTCGTCGGCGGTATCTACCGGTTCGCTACCGGGGCGTTCCCGCCGGGAATCATTCCGATGGACGGCCGAATCGAGCCGTGGGCGCTTGCGCTCCAGCGACTCAATCCGATGGAAGCCTACGGCGTCGTCGCCTCCGGGCTGATGGACCAGCAAGTGTTTCCGCTGACCCTGCAGTTCCCGATCGGCGTCAACGTCGTCGGGAACGAACCGCTCGAAGACGTCGTGATCGGGGAGGTTCCATTTTACCTCTCGGAGTGGTTCTCGGCGGTCGTGTTGCTCGCCTGGTTCGTCGTCCCCGTCGCGCTGGGGTATCTCCGATTTAGAAACGCGGATCTGGGCTGAGGGCGACGCTTAAGTTTCTGTGCGCCTGCGCTCCGGTATGGTGACGAAACGTGCGCTCGGTATCAGCCTCCTCCTGCTCGGTCTCGCTTTCGTCGGCGTCTTTCACGCGCTCGCATCGCTGATTTTCGACAGCGGGCTTGGGTGGATCGGTCTCGGTCTCGCGGGGCTATCGCTGCTGGGAATCATACTCGTAAACACTGGCGGCGGATCGACGAACCGCTAGGCGAGCCGCAGAACCTGTGCGTGCAGCGTGGACTCGAGTTCGAGGACGTTCGCCTCGTCGACGTAGCCGTGCTCGATCGCCAGTTCGACCGCCTCGGTCCCGACGATGTTGGCGATCGTCGCCCGCGAGAGACTGTCGACGACAGCGTCTTCGGTGACCTCCTCCCCGCCATAGAACTCCTCGGTGACGGTAAGGGAGATATCGCCGCTCTCGTAGGTCTCGCCGAGCGTCTCCGGATCGCAGACGGTGACGAGCAGCCCCTTCTCGGTCGTGCGCTCGCTGACGATCACTCCCTGATCTCCTCGTCGATCATCTCCCCTTCTGCCTGTCGGCGCATGTCCTCGGCCTCCGCTGCGATCTCTTCGGCTTCGTCGTACTCGCCCAGTTCTTCGAGGGCGCGGGCTTTCTCTTCGAGCGTGACCTGATTGCGCATGCCCAGCCTGATGGCGTTATCGAGCGCGTTCAGTGCGTCTTCGGCGAGGCCGCGTTCGAGCAGGAGAAAGCCACGGTTGTACCAGGCTTCGGCGAACCGCTGGTCGATCTCGACGGCGCGTTCGGCGTGTTCGAGGGCCTGCTCGCTCCGGCCGGATTCCCAGAGCGCGTACGCGAGATTCGTCTCGGCGGTCGCGGCGTGATCGCTGCTGGCGTCCATCGAGATCGCCTCCTGATACGCGCCGATCGCCGCGTCCCATTCTTCGAGTTCGGCGTGGGCAACACCTTTGTTCACCCACGCTTCCTGTTCGAGGCGTTCGTCCTCGGCGAAGCGGGCGGTCCGCTCGAACGTCTCCGTTGCCTGCTCGTAGCGGTTGATTCCCATGTAGTTCAGCCCGACATCGAGCAGGGCGTTCGCGTCGATGTCCTCGTTCGCCGTCGTCTCCTCGTCGAGTAGATCCGGGATCACACGGGAGTCGACCGGATCGACTTTGTCCGGATCGACGTCGAGTTCGGGCGGGTCGAGATCGAACTCGTCGTACTCCCCGGAGAAGCCCTGGCCCTCCGAGAACTCGTGGTCCTCTTTCGGGTCGTCGGCTGGATCAGTCATGCCAGATAGTTCGGCTGGCGCGGTGTTAAGACCTGCGTTGGCGGGCGCACGCGGAACCGGAGTTCAGGTCGTCTAGCGCTTTACCGAAGGGGCAATCCCGTACGCGGCCGCTGATCCGCTACCCGTGATTCCAAGTATCATGATTGGAAGCGCTTCGGCCGCTGCTACGGCGCTGCTCCTCGGCGTCGGGATGCCAGCCCCCACACGGCGATATCTTTGTGGTCATCCTGGCGGAGAACGTCCTTGGCTTCCTCGGCGCACTCGCCATCGGAACCATCGTGACCGCTGCGATCGTTACGCTACTCAAGCCGGATCAAGCAGCAGTCGACTCCGTCGAAGCAACAGCAGACTGACCAACACAAACCGCTTTCACCCACCAACGCTTACATCAACTATGACAACCCAAAGTGACCACACACCGTTGACGACGGATCTCGTCGCTCTAGAGGGTGCACCGGCCGAAAAAAATGCGTGTATCGAGTTCCTGCTCGATCTGGCAGCCGACGCAGGGCGAGTCACGGACCGAGAACAGGCACTGAATGACCTCCTCGCACGTGAAGAGGATGCAACGACCGGTGTCGGGATGGGAATCGGGATCCCACACGCGAAAAGCGCCGGCGTGGCGTCGCCGACAATCGCGTTTACGCGTGTCGACGACGGAATCGATTTCGACGCGATGGACGACAAACCGGCCACCCTGATATTCATGTTACTCGTCCCCGAGGAGGGCGGTGAAGAGCATCTCTCGATGTTAAGCGCCTTGTCGCGCTCGCTGATGCACGAAGAGAACCGCGATGCTCTCCACGAGGCAGACTCACCGGAACGGGTCGAAGAGATTGTACTGGAGGCGATCGACGAATGATCGAACGCACAGTCACCATCGTCCCTGAAGACGGGCTGCACGCGCGCCCGGCGTCGAAGTTTGTCGAGACGGCAAACGAGTACGACAGCGAGATCACCGTCAAGCCGGAGGGCAGCGAGGCGGTCAATGCGGCGAGTATGCTTGCAGTGACCGGTATCGGTGCAAAGTCCGGCGACGAAGTCGTGCTGACAGCCGATGGACCGGACGAAGAAGCCGCCATCGAAGCGGTCGCAGCAGTCCTCACGACACCTGAATCCGAGTATGAGTAAGACCCTACCAGGCGTTGGCGTGACCCCGCTCTCTGGGCTCGGAACGGCACGCTGGTACCGTCCGGACGAGCGACCGGATCCCGAATCCGTCGAGCCCAAGGATCAGGAGACGGAGCACGAACGCTTCGCCAGTGCTCAGAAACAGGCGCGCGTGGAGATCGAGACTGAGCGTGAGAACACGGCAGAGCGCGTCGGCGAGGAGGAAGCGGCAGTCTTCGACGCCCATCTGCAGTTCCTCGATGACCCACAGATCACCACCGCCGTCGAAGAGGCGATCGACGACGGCGCAGCCGCAGAGGCGGGCGTCGACCGTGCGTTCGCTAGTGCTATCGAACAGTTCGAGGGGATGGAAGGGATGATGGCAGAACGAGCGGACGACATGCGAGATATCCGCGATCGGCTTCTTCGAATCCTCTCGGGTGGCGATCGGATGGATCTTGCGTCCCTGCCGGAGGGAACGGTCCTACTGGCCGAACGACTCACACCAAGTGATACAGCACAGCTCGATCCCGACCGTGTCGCGGGCTTCGCAACAGTAACCGGTGGGCGAACCTCCCACGCAGCGATCTTCGCCCGTTCACTGGGGATTCCTGCAGTCGTCGGTGTCGGGAAAGAGCTCCGTGATATCGAAGCAGATGCCGATGTCGCCGTCGACGCGGAGAACGACGATGTCATCGTCGATCCCGATCAGGAAACCCGTGAGCGGGTCACTGCAGGTCGCGATGTCCAAGTCAGACACGACCCCGTCCAGACAGCCGACGGCGTCGAAATCGAGGTCGCAGCCAATCTGGGGACGACAGCCGAACTCGACGGTGCGATCGAGCAAGGTGCCGACGGGATCGGCCTGTACCGGACCGAGTTCCTGTTCCTCGATCGTGACCAGCCGCCGGACGAGGACGAACAGTTCGAGTCGTACGTAGAGGCGCTCGAAGCCTTCCCGGAAGGACGTCTGGTCGTTCGGACCCTCGACATCGGCGGTGACAAACCGATCCCATACCTCGACGCGAAGGAGGAGGAGAACCCGTTCCTCGGCAACCGGGGGATCCGCCGATCGCTCGACGAGGACAGCGACCTGTTCGAGACGCAACTTCGCGCTCTCCTGCGTGCTGCGGCGAACGGAGATGGACGGCTTTCGGTCATGTTTCCGCTAGTGTCGACGGTCGAGGAGCTCGAAACAGCGCTGGACGTCGTCGATGCGGCAGCCGAGTCGCTAGCCGCGGACGGGGTCGACTACGATCGGCCCGAGCTCGGTATCATGATCGAGACGCCCGCAGCGGTGATGATGGCCAACGAACTGGCCAGCCGTGTCGACTTCTTCAGCATCGGCACGAACGACCTCTCGCAGTACGTTATGGCCGCTTCGCGTGAGAACGACGCGGTCGCCCACCTCCATGATCCGCTCCATCCGGCCGTGCTACGGGCAATCGATCGGAGCGTCGACGCAGCCCACGACAACGACGCCTGGATCGGCATGTGCGGTGAGATGGCCGGTGATCCAACCGTCACAGAACTGCTCGTCGGACTCGGCCTCGACGAGCTCAGTATGAGCGCGGTAACGATCCCGGAGGTCAAAGCCGAGGTCACCGAAACGGATACCGAATCGGCCCGAGCGCTCGCTGAACGGGCGCTGAGGGTCAGTACTAAATCGGAAGTACGAGAACTCGTGATGTCCCCCCACGACTGAAGTCGTGGGTTATAGCACCTGATCTCAATGAGCGGTATCCGTCACTCCGAATCGGCCTCAGAGACACGCGTCGACAAAAGGGGCCACTGACAAACACAGCCGTTTGCGGCAGTGATTACCATTTTTGAAAGCTCCGGACCATACTCTCAGTATGAGCAAGCGACTGTTCGTGAGTGTCGATCTACCGACCGAACTCGCCGACGAGGTCGCGGCGGTTCAAGAGGAGTTTGCGGATGCAAGCGGGCTCCGCGTTACTGATCCCGAGCAGGCCCACGTCACGCTCTTTTTCCTTGGGGACGTCCACCCCAGCCGCGTGAAGACGGTGAAATCGGCCCTCATCGAGGCGGTCGAAGCCGCGGATATCGACCCTTTCACCGCTCGCGTCGAGGGGCTCGGTGTCTTTCCCTCACTGGAGTACATCAGCGTGCTCTGGGCAGGCGTCTCCGCCGGGGCGGAGGAACTCACTACCCTTCACAAAGCGATCGAACCGCGGCTCGTCGATCTGGGATTCGACGCCGACGATCACGAGTTCACCCCACACGTCACCCTCGCGCGGATGGATCACGCGGGTGGCAAGGAGCTTGTACAGGAGGGCGTCCGCGAACTCGACCCAGTCGTCGGCGAGTGGACCGTCGAGGACGTCCGGCTGACCGAAAGCGAGTTGACGCCCGACGGCCCGGAGTACTCGACGGTTCGGCGGTTCGAGCTGTGATCGCTTGCCCACTACCCTCTCCGAGTGTATACAATATCACAATGTAACATTGTTTACAACGACACACACCACTGTGCCTATGCGCACCCGGGATCTGCGCTCGCACCAGCTACTCCCCCTGCCTGCACCTAGTTACCCCTCCCCACAGACCGCATCCGCGAGCGCGGGCAGCACCTCGGTGACGTCCGCCCGGAAGTCGTAGTCGGCGCTGGCGGTAAACGGTGTCAGATCGTAGTTGATGACTGCGAGCGTCGCGCCGTCACGACGGGCCGGGAGTGAGGCGGCGGGCTGTACCTGCAATGAGGAACCGGCGACGATCAATACGTCACTGTCGGCGACGAGTTCCCGGGCGGTCGAGAGCGCTTCGGGGGTTAGGTCCTCGCCGAATAGCACAACGTCGGGTTTGTAGATCCCGCCACACTCACAGGTCGGCGGACCGTCCCCGTCCTCGACGAGATCGAACGCCCACTCGGCGTCCCACTGTGTCCCACAGTCCCCACAGACCACTCGCCGGGCGTTCCCGTGCAACTCGATCAGCCGCTCGGTTCCGGCTTCGGCGTGCAGCCCGTCGGTGTTCTGCGTAATGACGGCAGTCAGCGGTCCCTCGCGTTCGAGTCGAGCCAGCGCGTTGTGTGCGGCGTTCGGCGCGACGTCCTCGGGCAGCATTCGCTCCTGCAGTCGCAGGCGGTCCTCCCAGAATCCCCCGGGATCGCGTCTGAACCGCCGCCGGTGAAACGACTGGGGGTCGAACTCCTCTCCCCAGATGCCATCCTCGCCGCGAAAGGAGGGGATCCCCGATGCGGTACTCAGGCCCGCCCCGGTCAGGGCGACCGCCGAGTCGGCTGCCTGCAGGTCCTCCGCAAGCGCTGTCAGCGTGTCGTCCATACGGGATCGTTGATGACGGCGATTGAAAGCTCCCCCGGCCGGTCCGGCCACACCGTGGAGACCGTCTATTGCAATTAAATTGTATACATCCAGTACAGTTCGGCCACGGACTGGCAATTCGCGTTTTTACGCTGCTCCGACAGTATTCTACCATGAGTGGAGCCGACATCGGCGGACTACAGACGTTCCCCGACGCCTTGCAGGGACGTGACGCGTGGCTCGATCCGTTCGACTGGTACGCGGAGATGCGTGAGAACGCACCGATCCGCTACGATCCCACGCGGCAAACGTGGGACGTGTTCCGGTATGAGGACGTCAAGACGATTCTCGCCAACGACGACGAGCAGTTCTCGACGAGTCCCCGAAACATCGCAGGGTTCCAGGAACCGCCCGAGGACGAGGGGTTCCTGCTGGAGACGATGTTGCTTCAGGATCCGCCCCGGCACGGCGAACTCCGGAGCGTCGTCGAGGATGCCTTCGAGCCGCGGTCGATCCGGGAACTGGAGCCACGGATCCGAACTCTGACCGCGGAGCTGATCGACGAGGCACTGGTCGACGCGAACGGGGAACTCGATGTCGTCGACGCCCTCGCGTACCCACTGCCCGTCATCGTTATCGCCGAACTCCTCGGTATCCCACACGACGACCGCGACCAGTTCAAACGATGGTCGGACACGATCGTCCGTGGAGCCGACGAGGACGTCGATCCGGAGGCCTTCGTTCAGGAACAACAACAGGCGGGCCAGGAGATGGCGGCGTACTTTCTGGACCAGATCGAACGTCGCCGCCAGCAACCTCAGGACGACCTCCTGACCACGATTGCCACCGAGGAGGGAGAGGGCGGACAGCTCTCCCACCGTGAGGCGCTCGGGATGTGTATGTTGCTGTTGATCGCGGGCAACATCACGACGACGCATCTCATCACGAACGCGATCCGCTGTTTCGACGAGCACGACGACGACCTCTTTGCGACGCTGTCTGACGAGGACGGCTCCCTCTCGGCCGCCATCGAGGAGGTGCTGCGCTATCGCGGCTCGGTTCAGGCGATGACTCGTGTCCCGCGTGAGGACGTCGAACTCGGTGGGAAGCAACTGGAGGCTGGCGATGGAATCGTCGTCTGGCTGGGCGCTGCCAACCGGGACGAGCGACAGTTCCCCGACGCGGACACGTTCGTCCCCGACCGGTCGCCGAACCAGCATCTCGGGTTCGGTCATGGGATCCACTACTGTCTGGGTGCACCGCTGGCCAGACTCGAAACGCGGGTCGTCCTCGACGAACTGCTGACCCGCCTCTCCGACATAACTATCGCGCCGGACGCCGATCTCACCCCGGTTCGGAGCTCGTTTATTTACGGCGTCGAATCGTTGCCTCTCCGGTTCGAGCGCGACGAGTGACGCCTCGACCGGATTCGTGACCGGTATCCTCCGGCATCTGTCCGACGAGTCGGTGGACTCTTTCGTCCCACCGGAGACAGGGTTACTTTGATCGAGCCCCTACCGATATCTCATATGTTTTCGCCCGATCGCCTGACGACGTACGACGCGAACGCACCGACCGACACGGCGACGGCGACGTTCGGACTCGGCTGTTTCTGGGGCCCCGACGCGGCCGCGGGTGCGATCGACGGGGTGGTGCGGACGCGCGTGGGATACGCCGGTGGAACGACGCCCGATCCCACCTATGAGACGATCGGTGACCACACGGAAGTCGTCCAGATCGAGTACGATCCCAATACGACTTCGTTCAGCGACCTCCTCGACTGGGCGTTCTCACAGCACCATCCACCCACGCAGCCGGACAAACGCCAGTACCAGAACGTCGTCTTTACCGAGACGTCGACTCAGCGTGAGCAACTTCGACGATTTATCGACGCCAGTGAGTGGACCGAAGCACAAATCGAGACTCGACTCGAACGCCTCGACGCGTTCACCCTCGCCGAGGAGTATCACCAGAAGTTCCAGCTCCGCGGGACACGCTGGATCACCGACGCCTTCGAGGAAGCGGGCTACGACACCGCGGCTGTCAGGGACTCGCCTGCAGCGGCGAAACTGAACGCTCACGCCGCCGGTCACGACGTGACCTTCCCCGGCCTCCAGCAGTCGTACGAGCCCGGTCGATGAGAGCAGGGTGCCCCAGTGGGT
>Ga0207421_10007737_pt1 | contig 11353 bp, 8 predicted proteins | sample SodLakKL_010_SED_4_FD_187542 | JGI IMG/M metagenome (GOLD analysis project Ga0207421, IMG submission 187542) | Alkaline sediment microbial communities from Lake Tanatar, Kulunda Steppe, Russia - 8KL_010_SED (SPAdes) (version 2) | ecosystem: Environmental > Aquatic > Non-marine Saline and...
GAGGAAAATAAATCTGTCCCCTTTCCTGTTTTCCTGCTTTCCTTGGAGGTCAGGCAGTGGCCGGCTGCACGGCAAAGCGTAGACCCATCACCGCGCCATCGCGGAATACCACGGTTGCTTCGCGCAAGCCTTCATCCGGAAGGTCGAGCCGCACGGGTGTCCCTGGAACGGGTGCCGGCTCCCACAACGTCACCCGCACTCCGCCAAGGGAAAGATCAAGCAACTGGCAAGGCGACCGGCGCTCGTTCACCCAGATCTCACTGATGGCGTCAACGTCCCTGCGGGCAAAGCGACGGCGATCCCGGCCGCTCGAAGCCGTATCAGGCGGCGTGACGCTGGCCGCGCTCTGCAGCCAAGTCTGGGCCACGTCACGGTGATGCGCGAACGCCGATCTCGCGAAGATCTCGGCCTGGGCCCGGTTCTCAACCGCCGGGAACCCCAGCCGCTCGATCACCGCGGCCACAAACCGCGGCGCGACGGCTTCATAATCGGAGGCGGTTTCGAGGTCCGCGAGCAACTGTGCGTCGATTTGCTTCAGAATCTTGAGGCGACCTTCCCAACTGGCCACCGCAATCGCGGAGAACCAGAAATTGGCCAGGTCCTCCGCTAGTTCATCCGGGTTCAGCATAGGTCAGGGTTGGGATTGGGCCAGTGTGCAGAGCGATGGGAAAAAGCACGGCGTGGTCCGCAACGGTGTAACCTCCACCGTCCTGCGCGGTATCCACCGAGCCGACTGTATCGGCGGCCAGTGCCGCTGTCGTACTCAAAGGGATGATGACCCCGAGACCACCGCTTTTGCCACGGCACTGGATCTCCCGTGTCTCACTCATAACCCGGGCCTTTGGTCGGATTCCCCTGACGGGAGTACAAATGGACGCAGCGCGGACGTCAATCCACCCAATGGGATTATCGCCGTTGGCCGGATGATCTATCCAACCGAACCCGCCAAGAAAGCTTCCCAGAATCGGGCAGCTTAAGGGGCAAAAAACGACTCTGATGCGAATCGCACGTATCGTTGGTTCCCATGCAACACGGCGGAAACGGGGGTCGGACCAAGCCAAGCCATTGAAATAGCGATAAAAGGACTCCGAAAAGCGGACGTTTTCCGCCTTATTCGCCTGTTTTTGGCCCCGGAATGGCCCCGCTAACGGTCAAGGCACCGGCCAACGCCCGCCGCTGAAGGCCCCTTCCCAGCTTGCGGCGGAGGGCTGGGGTGGTGGTGCGGCGTCGCCTTCACTCCCGGCCCTCGCCCCCAACCCGTTACCCCAGGCATCCTGCCCCCCCTTCACGCCCGCCCAAGCCATTTCGAAATCCGCCCCCGGCAGATTTGTCCGCGAGCGGGAGAAGGGAGAAATGCCCGACTTCCACGCCAGGTAAACGCTGATTAATCCGTCATCACCAAGAGCGAAGCCTTTAGCCGCGAGCGCAGCGTGGGGGGCGTGGCGATTCATGGCGCAGGAACCAGGAAAATGAACAGAAAAATAAATCTGTCCCCTTTTACCTCAGCGCCCGTCAAACCGCTTCGGTGAGTTGGCGGCGATATTCCGATGGCGCTTGCCCGAACCAGCGCTTGCAGGCGCGGGTGAAGTTGGCCTGTTCGGAAAAACCCAGCAGATAGGCGATTTCGTTGATGCTGAGCTGGCTTTCCCGCAGGTAACTCTTCGCCAGTTCCCGCCGGGTGGTCTGCAGGATGTCGCCGAAGCTTTTTCCTTCTTCCGCCAGCCGCCGTTGCAGGGTGCGGTTGCTCAGGCCGAGGGTCCGAGCGATGTCATCCTCGGTAACTCGACCTGACGGCAGGGCCTCGGCGATGCGGCTCTGCACCTGCAGGCCCACGGAATCCTGCTCCAACTGGCTCAGGTGTTTCACCACGATCTGCTCGTTGAGGCGCGACAGCTCCGGATTGGCGCTGCGCAGGGGCTTTTCCATATCGGCCCGTGCCAGCACCAGTTCCAGCGCCTGATCGCCGAACCTCAGCGGCGCGCGCAGATTGGTTTCCAGGTGCAGCACACTGGCCCCTGGCGCGATGGGCAGGACGATTTCCAGTGGGCTGAAGCCCTCCCCGGCCAGCAGGCGGCACATCTTAACGATGGCGACGGTGATGGCCTCGATGGCGGTGGGGTCGGGGTCACCCGCTGGCGGGCGCGGAGTGACGCGGTAGCGATACTCCATGCCAGACAGGGTCAGTTCACCCTGATACTGGTCAGAAACAAGGCGGCCGTAGCGAGCCAGCCGGTGGAAGCCTTCTGCCAACGTGGAGCTGGCCAGCCAGGCATAGCCCAGCGCATGGAAGGTGGTGGGATTCCAGCGCATGCCGACGACTACCCCCAGGGCGGGGTCGTTGGTCACCTCGCGGGTGGCAACCCACATGCGGCGCAGGATTTCCACCGGGAAGCGGGCGTTGGGATCCATCAGGTGGGTGGGATCAAGCCCGGCCTGCCGGAACAGGGCATCCGCATCGAGGCCGCGCTGGTCCAGTTCCTCCCAGACCAGCAGAGCCCAGGAACTCAGGGTGGTAAAGGCCATGAAACCGGCATCCGAAGGCGCTATGGAGCCAAGGATAAGCGCTTGGCGGCCAATGACAAACTGCTGACAACAGGATGGCGCTCCAGGCCCAGTGCGGTGTGCGCCCCTTCGTAAGCTGAACCTGTCAACTGCAACGACAGGCGAAGAACCATGATCAGCAGGTATTTCCAGCACACCCTGGCCGTCAACCTGACCTTCGTCGGCCGTGGCCTGCACAGCGGCCTGCCAGTGCGAATGACGTTGCAACCGGCCGCCCCGGATAACGGCATCATCTTCATCCGCCGCGACGTGCCTTTGTTCCAGTCCGAGATTGCCGCCCGCTGGTACAATGTCACCGACACCCGGCTGAGCACCACCATTTCCAACCGCTTCGGCGCGAAGGTGTCCACAATCGAGCACCTGATGGCGGCCCTGTATGTGTGCGGCATCGACAACGCCCGCATCGTGCTGGATGGCCCCGAAGTGCCCATCATGGACGGCAGCGCGGAACCCTTCGTGCGCATGATCCAGCAGGCCGGCACCCTCCAGCAGAACACCGAGCGCCGTGCCATCGTGATCCGCCATCAGGTGCAGGTGGAAGAACACGGCAAGTCCGCCAGCTTCCTGCCGGCGCCGGTACCCCGGATCGACATGACCATCGACTTCGACAACGCGGCCATCGGCCACCAGGAGCTGTCGGTGCCCCTGGATCGCGATCTGCTGGCTTTCGATGTAAGCGCTGCGCGCACCTTTGGCTTCCAGGAACAGATCGACACCCTGCGCAAGCTGGGCCTGGCCAAGGGCGGCTCGCTGCAGAACGCAGTGCTGATCGGCGACAAGGGCGTGATCAACCAGGAAGGCCTGCGCTTTGAAGACGAGTTCGTGCGCCACAAGGTGCTGGATGCGGTGGGCGATCTGTCCCTGGCCGGCATGATCATCATCGGCCGCTTTATGGGCATGTGCAGCGGCCACGACCTCAACAACCAGGTGCTGCGCCAGTTGCTGGCCCAGGAAGATGCCTGGTTCCTCACCACACTGAGCGGAGCGGAGGAATACTGGGCCTGGACACAGGGTGCCCTGCAGAACCGGGAAAACCGCAATGACCAGGCCGCGATTTGAGGCGGACACCATGTCCCTGCCACAAACCGGAAAACCGGGGTCGGACCAAGCCAAGCCATTGAAATAGCAATAAAAGGCCTCCGAAAAGTCGCCGTTTTTTCGCCTTATTGGCCTGTTTTTGGCCCCGGAATGGCCCCGCTAACGGTCGTGGCACTGCGCCACTCCCGACGATGAAAGCCCCCCACGCTTGCGGCGGAGGGCTGGGGTGGGGCGTGGCGCTGGCACTCACCCCGGCCGTCACGTCCAGCCCCGTTACTCCGGGCATCCGGTCGTTCGCCCTTCGGGCCCGCCTGCAGCGGTTGGAAAGCCGCTGCCGGCAGCTTTGTCCGCTTGCGGGAGAGGGGAGGGTTCGGGTTATCGCGGCTGGAAGCCGCTCCTACGAGGGACGGGGACCGCCGCGGGCGCGGCTGGGAGGCGTGTTCGCAAGCGCGAGAGGGGAGAGTTCGGGTTATCGCGGCTGGAAGCCGCTCCTACGAGGGTGGGGTGTGCCGGCGGCGCCGGCGGCGCCGGTCGTGCAGGAGTACGCCGAGATAGATCGCAAGGACGACCTGCGTGGCCGGGATGTGCCAGCTGAAGTCGCCGAGGCCCACCAGCGCCAGTGCCGCGAGGCCGGCGTAGAGCGCGACGCGCTCGGTGCTGAGGTATGCGGACCTGAGCAGACCGATGATGACCACCAGCAGCAGGGCGCCCCCGACCAGGCCCATCTCGAGCAGCCACTGCAGCAGATCGTTGTGCGCGTAATCGTACCAGCCACTGATGTGAGCGGGCTGAATCTGCTTGAACGCGGCCTCGAAGCCCCCGAGGCCGATGCCGTGGAGATACCAGCGGGCGGGAAACTCCTGCAGCATCAACACAAAGACCTCCAGGCGGCTCTCCTCGAGATCCGTGGCCACCAGGCGCTCCGCGAGCGGCATCAGACCGTACCAGGCGGCCGCGAGCACGGCCGCCACCACCGCGACATAGACCGGCCACACCGAGTGGCCGCGCAGTACGTGACTGTGCCGGGACCACAGCACCAGCCCGACCAGCACCCCGACCACGGCCGCCGCACTCCCGAGCCTCGAGGCGCTGGCAAACAGGGCGGCGCCGAGCACCGCGGCCGTCATGATGCTGCCCGCCGCCTTGAGCTCCCGGGGCAGCCGCCCCAGCAGCGGCATGCCCCGGATCCACCATACGGCCACGCCCAGCGGCCACAGCAGCGCGAGGTACGCGGCGAAGAGGTTGCGGTTGCTGAAGGTCCCGTGCACGAAGTCCGGGTTGTGGCGGCCCCAGATGCCCAGGATGTTGTCGACCCCGGCGGCGTGCGCCGTGACGCCGTACATCGCCTGGAACAACGCCATCGCCACCAGCGCCAGCCAGATCCAGTTGCGCTGCGATGCGCGCAGGCCGCAGGCGACCCAGGCGATCGTGAACAGGGCCACGAAGGTCGCCCAGCCGCGCAGGCTGGCACCGATGTCCGGCGACCAGTGCCGGGCCGAGAATTCCGGGTGGTCGAGAAGGCCCTCCGGGTAGGGGCCGAAGGCAGCGGCCAGCGGTGGCAGCGGCAGCACCTGTAGCAGCACGGTGCCGGTGAAGACGGCGCCGAAGGCCAGCCAGGCCCGGTTCGGCGGTGGCAGCGCGCCGCGCAGGGGCAGCGTCGCGAGCAGGCCTGCCAGCAGGGCCCCGCCCACCAGCAGCAACTGGCTCGCGGTGAGCGTCAGCGGCGTGCGGTTGCCCATCATCAGCGGCAGTGCCAGGGCCACCGCCACCAGGACCAGGGTCGCGGCATGGGTCCCGAGCCCCGCGGGTGTCTCGCTCCGGCGTCGCCTGCGCGGCTCGGGAATGTCTTCAGTAATCGATGCCGGCAATGTGCCACTCCTGGTTCTGCGGGATCAGCCGGTAACGGATCGGTCCGCTCATCGCGACCTGGCGCCCGCCGGGGTAGTGAATCTCCAGATCGAATCGACCCGACACGATCCAGGCGTCGCCATCCGGCTCTGCCATCTCCATGTCGACCTGCAGGCTGCGCAGGTCGGAGCGGCCGAAGATACGGGTATAGGTTCTGCGGAACCAGTCCCGTCCCTGGTCGGCGTTCTCGCGCGGCTGATCGCTCAGCAGGCGCATCAGCGTCTGGATGTCGCCCTCCGCGAAGGCGAGCTGGTACTGGCGGATCACGTCGGTGACCTGCTCCGGTGCATCGTGGCCGGATGCCGGATCGATGGCATCGGCGGATCCGCGCTCCGGCGCCCGTCCATCGGCCGCGTCGCTACCGGGGGCCGCGGGCCGTTCGGGCCTGTTGGTTGCGGCCTCGGAAACCGCGTCGAGGGCCGCACCCTGCCCCTGCGCCTCCCGCTGCTCGGCCTGCGCCCAGCGATTCGGCGCCTGGGCAATGTAGACCTGGGCCACGACGGCCAGCGCCAGAATCGCCGCCAGGCCGACCAGCTTCGCCTCCAGGTGCCGCACCCCTTGCAACTGGTTCTGTACCAGCATCCTCAGGCCGGCACCCAGGCCGATCCTGCGCCCCCACCATCGGGGCTGTCCTCCCGAGTGGCCCAGCCTCGGCTGCGGCGCGAAGCGTTTTTCCGGGGCCTCGCGAAACCGCCGGTACGAGCGTTGCACCGCCTGGAACCGCGGCGTGAGCCAGCCCGCGAGCGCCTCGGAACGGTCCGGGTGGAAGGCCGCCAGCAGGCGCCGGTACTGGATGCGGCGCTGGACCACGTCCCCGCCCAACGCCGCCGCCGCTTCGCGCAGCTCGTCTTCCGCGAACAGGAAGCGGTCCAGCTGCCAGTAGACCTGCTCCAGCAGGAAGGGCTCGGCCCCGGGTGGTCCCAGCAGCGGCGTGAGGCCACCCTCCGCCCCGCCGCGGCCACTGACCCACGCGAGAACCGCGCGCAGCTCCGCCTCGTTCAGGCGCTCGACCTCGACCAGGCGCAGGCTCAGGGCGAGATCGCGCAGGTCGTTCCCGTCGAGTTCCATCCGAAGTCAGTCCGTCGCAGGTGCGGTCACCGGCTCGAGCCGCAGCGCATCCAGCCAGAGCTGGCCGGAAAGGAAGCGGTCGAAGTCGCGGCGGGTCGGGTCGCGGCGGATCTGCAACTGCAGGAGCGCACCGTCTCCCGAGGTCTCGACATCGAGCGCGAACGGGGTCCAGTCGAAGCTCGTCGCCGGGACATCGAGCCGATCGCGGCCATCCTCGCCGGAGAGCAGGAGATACGGGAGGCTCGCGGTCGTCAGGCCCTCGGCGCGCCACTGGCCGGTGAGGATCCAGCGGTTCGCCCCCGGCGGCGTCGGTATCCGCAGTCCCAGCCCGCTCACCCGGAGGTTCTCCCGGCCATCAAAATCGAGGCGCAGGCTGGCCGGAGCGGTGACGAATTCCGCCTCGTCGCGGCTCACCCGCGCGCCGGCCGGCAGCCGGGTCCGCCAGGTGAATCCGCGTCCCGGACCCAGTTCGCGCTGGAAGTCCGCGTTGGGAACGGCACCGGGACGGTCGTCGGGAAGGCTGGCCTGCCAGGCGGCCATCGCGCGGTCGAGCTCTCCCTCATCGAGGGCAACGTCCACGAAATCGAACAGGGCCGGATCATCCGGCGGCCGCGGGTGCGGCAACCGCCGCCAGGCCTGCTCGGCCAGGTCCAGCCAGACCACACGGCGCGCAAAGTCGAGGGCCGCGAGCAGATATTCCTCCTCGGCGGGCAGGATCCGCTCGATCAGCTCGGCGGCATCGGGAATCCAGAAATAGGCCGCCGCCAGGGCCTCCCCGGTCCGGTGGGCGGGTTGCCCTTCCAGCCAGTCCCGGAGGTATCGCTCCGCCAGGTCGTAGCGGCCGAGATCGACACTCAGGGACACCGCCTCCCATTTCACCGCCGGCTGTGCCGGCTGCACCGCCAGGGCGGCCTGCAGATGCTCGAGAACCCGCGTTGGGCACGCGCCGGCGTAATGGGCGTTCAGCGCACGGCTGAACCAGCGGGAGGGAGCAAGCGGGTAGCGCTGCAGCTGCCAGGCGAGCACGGACTCCGCCGCGTCGGGCTCCAGCCCCAGGGTGTCATCGAGCGTCGACGCCAGCGCCTGGCCGCTGAGTCCGCCCCAGGGCTGGCGCACCACGAGTTCCGAGAGAGTCTCCGCGGGGCGCTCCCACTGGAGGCTGCGCAGGGTCTGGTATTCCACGAGCGCCACGCCCAGGGCGGCAACGCCGGCCAGAGGGAGCACCAGCCAGCGCAGCACGAGAGGGACCGGGACCACGTAGCGGCCGACCGATCAGGAGGCCTTGCGGTGCGGAACTTCTTCCGGCTCCCGGTGGCTCTTGTCCGGCTCGTAGTTGTAGTAATAGGCCGAGTAGTAGGAGTATTCCGGGCTCTCGAGGTCGACCCGGTTCAGCACCACCCCGATCAGCGGCGCCTGAACCTGGCGCAGGCGCTGCACCGAGACACGGAAGTTCTCCTTGCCGGTCTGGCCCGCCGAGGCGACCAGCACCACGCCGTCCACCATGCGCGATGCCACCACCGCGTCGGCGAGCCCGAGGATTGGCGGGGCGTCCACGATCACGTGATCGAAGATCCGGCGGCAGTCGTTGATCACCTTCGCAAGCTGACGGGAACTGAGCAGTTCGGCCGGGCTCGGCGTGGCATGTCCGGCGGGCATCACGGACAGCCCCTCGAGATCGGTACCGTGAATCAACGGATGCTCCGGCTGCTGTCCGCGGCTGACCTGCGAGATGCTGTCGGTCAGCCCCGGCGCGCGCGGAATTCCGAAATCGCGGTGCAGCGTAGGGCGGCGCAGGTCGGCATCGATCAGCAGCACCGAGGCGCCGTTCTGCGCGAGCACGATCGCGAGGTTGATCGCGGACGTGCTCTTGCCCTCCCCCTGCGAGGAGCTGGTGAACAGGAGAACCCCGGGCATGCCCTCCGGCGTCGAGAACATCAGGCTGGTGCGCAGGGAGCGGAAGGCCTCCGAGACGGCCGACTTGGGTTGCGTGACGCTGTAGTGGGAGAGCGCCCGGTCGGGCCTCCCCTTCGTCGCGTTCGCCCGCTTGCCGCGCGCGCGCACCAGCGGAATCAGCCCCAGCACCGGACGGTCCACCAGGCGCTCGATGTCCTCGGTGCGGCGGATGGTGCTGTCGAGGAACTCGAGCAGCAGCGCGAGCCCGATCCCGATCATCAGGCCGAGCATCGACGCGATGGCCAGGTTCTTCTGCAGCACCGGCCGGAACGCGCCCCCCGGTACACTCGCCTCGTCGATGACCGAGATGTTGGACTTCTGCACCCCCGCAGCCACGCCGACTTCCTTCATCCGCTGCAGCAGGGCATCGTGGAGTTCCCGGTTGGTCTCGTACTCGCGGCGCAGGATGTTGTACTGGACGCTGCGCTCGCTGAGCGCCATCAACTGCTCCTCGCGACGCTCGATCGCCCCCTCCAGGGAGGCCTCCTCGGCGCGCAGGGATTCGAGCCGTCCGGAGATGCTGCCCACCACCCGGGCCTGCTCCGCCGACACCTCCTCGCGCAGGGCCTCGACCTCCCGGCCTCTCTCCGCCATCATCGGGAAGCTGTCGGTGTACTGCTCGGAGAGGTTGCGGTACTCGATCCGGGCGTCCTGCAGCCGGGCCTGAAGCTCGGTCAGTCGTTCGTTGCCCGCCACCGGCTCCAGGTGCTCCACTTGCCCCTGCCGTGCCAGTTGGTCCCAGCCCTCGAGCCGCAGCCGTTCGCGCCGCACCTCCTCCAACCGCTCGGTGTTGCTGCGCAGCCCTTCGCGGGTCAGTTCGATATTGGCTTCGAGATCGGATACCCGCGCCTCGCGGGCGAACTGGGCCAGCGCCCGGTCCGAGCGCTCCAGCGCGATGCGCATCTCGTCGAGCTGCCCCTCGAGGAAGCGCCGCGCCTGAGTGCCGGAATCGAAGCGGCGCTGCATGGAGGTATCGATGTATTCGCGTACCACCGCGTTCGCCAGGCGTGCGGAGAATTCGGGATCGAAGCTGACAGCCCTGACCCGCACCACGTGGGTGTTGCGCACGGGTTCGATCTCGATCATACGCTGCAGCCGGCTTGCAGCAGCAAAGGTTGCGTCACGCCCGGAACGCTCCGCCCCGGATTCTGCCTCGCCGCCACGTTCCGAGGCCGGAAAGACGCTGGACAGCAGCAAACCCGTGAGTGCCCGCAGTTCGCCGGTCAGACTGCGCTGTCGCATCTCACCGGTGAGCTCGGGGTGATCCTGCAACTGCTCGGCCTCCACCACCGCCGTTGCCAGCGCGCGGCTGCGCAGGATCTCGTACTGACTGGCTCGGTATTCCGCGGAACCCCTGCCGGAGGTCTGCTCGAGATCCGCAAAGGCAAGGACCTGGGCCGCCTCCGGCTCGATCAGCACCAGCGCGGTGGCGCGGTACTCGGGCACCTGCAGCTTGGTGACCATGAAGGTCGCGGTGACGACGATGGCCAGCAGGGCAATGATCAGCCACTTGCGCTTGACCAGGATCTTCCAGTACTCGCGCAGGTCGATGCTGTCGTCATCGTCGGGCGGAATCGGGGGCGCCGTCCGCGCCGGTTCGTACGGAATCATCGGGCCGTCGCCGCCCGGGACGGCCCGGAGGGGGTGGGTCTTCGCGTCGCGCTCGTCGCCTGAGGCCATCGGTGTTCTCAATTGCTGCCCGGGCTGTTGCTTGGTCGCACACGAACCATCGCCCCGGATCGGCTCGAAGTCCGGGGGTAATGGTGCGCGGGCACGCGGCAGTTCACGCGGGAAATGCCGCAGGGCTCCTGCTCACTCGCTGATGTCAACCCGTGATTGATCGTCCTTCTCCCGCGGACTGCACGGGCCCGCCGCTGTATTATGGCGGCGCCGCCCTGAATTGCGCGGGCGGCGCACGGGTCCTGCGCGATACTGTCGTCCCTGAGCACTAATCCGTTGCGGATTACGGGCTCACCGGGCACGGCCTGAACGGCGGCGGGAAGTGAGCCGGTGGGCCGAAAGGCGGACCATCGGGATCCAGGAAAGCCGGCGGCGGACAACCGAAAGACACCGGCGTTGATGACGGTCGCGACCCAAGCCGACTGTTGGGTGGTCCCATGCGGCGTGGGCCGGCACGACCGCCGGGCGGCGCCGCCGCAAAGGGTGCAGCCCGTTGCGCCCGTTGCGCGACCTGCCACTGAACAGACGCGGATTCACGCGCCACTGGCTGTTCGATACTGCCTGACGGCAACGATATAGATGGGATATAGGTAGAGCCGATGGCAGCGGAAACGGTTGCCCCCGATGCCCCGAATCCCAGGAGAATCAGGCCTGCCCCCAGAACCCGAAAAGCGTCTTTCGCTCTCATGTCACTGACCTCCCCGCTGGGCCTTGGTTTACGATCTGGAATAAAGGTATAGATCATTAGGAACGCTAATGCACGTTTCAAAGGATACGCCCACTGACAGAAGGGTTCAATAGCAAATTGAGCCACGAAATGAATTGAGCCCAGCAAGAGCACGGAAAACGCGGACGCGAAGCATGTTCAAGCTGTTTTCAGTGCGCTTCCATGTGTCCCGTTGCGCGAGTCGCGCTTTTCTGCCCTCCCCCGCAAGCGGGGGAGGGCGCTTTCATCGTCAGGAGTACCGGCGCGCCATGAACGTTCGCCGGTGGCCGGGCGCAACAGCGTACCGATGTAGATCGCGAGTACCGCCTGCGTCGCGGAGATGTGCCAACTGAAGTCGGCGAGTGCCACCAGCGCCAGGGCGGCAAGCCCGGCGTAGAGCGCGATGCGCTCGGTACTGGGGCGGGCGGCCCGGATCAG
>Ga0207421_10007738_pt1 | contig 11350 bp, 6 predicted proteins | sample SodLakKL_010_SED_4_FD_187542 | JGI IMG/M metagenome (GOLD analysis project Ga0207421, IMG submission 187542) | Alkaline sediment microbial communities from Lake Tanatar, Kulunda Steppe, Russia - 8KL_010_SED (SPAdes) (version 2) | ecosystem: Environmental > Aquatic > Non-marine Saline and...
CGGATGCCCTGCTCCACAAGGTGCAGAACCAGGAGGCTGACGACGTAGCACCGGGAGCGACGGTGACCTCTGATGGCTCCCTCGAAGGCGGTGGAGCGTATGAGGCCGAGCTCGTTGAGGAGGACGGCTCTCTGGTGGTGCGGTCAGAGGGCACTGTGGGCGATGTGACCCGCACAGTGGTCGTGGGCCTCGATGGCGACCCAACCTCGTCGGCGGGTCTGGTCGGTCGCGATGGCGTCACGCTGCGAGGGAACAACGAGGTCCGCTCGTTTCGCTCGGGTCGGTTCGTCGACGATGACTTCGTTCCTTCCGAGGATCTCGTGCGAGCCGAAGACGGGCTCCCGTTCACCGGCAGCGGCATCGTCGCGACGAACGGCTTGCTGAACCTGAAGGGCAACACGACCGGGAACACCGACGGTGCGGAGATCTGGAACACCGGAGACGGTGGCTCTTGCGACGGGACCCACTGCGACGACCTCGACTACAGCACGTACTCCGAAGAGCTCGTCGTCGATCCCGATCCCGTGGAGATGCCGGGGGACATGGACGATGATGACGCGCCCACCTGCGACGAGGAACAGGGCAGCTTCGAGGGCGGAGAGACGACCTTCGAGGCCGGCAGTACCTACTGCTACGACGGGGATGTCACCTTCGAGGGGTCCGAGGAGTTCGAGGGGACGCCGGATGATCCCGTGACCATCTACCTAGACGGGACGCTGACCGTCGAGGGCCAGGGGTCGAACGCTGCAAGCGTGAACTTCGCCGACGATGCGCCGCGACCGAGCCCGAGCTTGCGGATCTACAGCGCGGGGGACGAGATCGTGCTTGAGAACCACGCTGAGATCAGCGCCGCGATCCACGCTCCTCGCGCCGTCGTGAACGAGAGCGGAGCCAGCAGCGCGCAGTTCGATGTCTACGGCTCGCTGGTGGTGCAGGAGATCGCGACCCAGGGCGGGTGGTCGCTGTTCTATGACGAGATGCTCGATCAGGTCGACGACGATGACGTCCTCTCCCCGCGCACGTGGCGCGAGGAGTGACTCGCGCGCTCAAGGATCCGGGCCCAGGTGACGACGGACCAGAGAGAAGCCGACACGTGAGGTCAGGATGAGCACACGACTAGGCGAGCTGCTCGTGCAGCGCGGGGTCGTGACCCGCGGGCAGGTCGAGGAGGCCGCCGCCCGCGAAGCGGAGGAGGGCACGCCGCTGGGCCGCGCGCTCGTCGACCTCGGGGCGATCAGCGAGCACGAGCTGTTCCAGACCGTGGCCGAGCAGATCGGCGTGCCCTTCGCCGACTGTCGCCCTGGCGCGGTCGACCCCGACGCCGCGATCCTCCTGCCCCGTGACGTGGCCGAGCACCACGATGCGCTGCCCGTCGCCTTCGCCGGCGACGCAGGCGTGCAGGTCGCCCTCACCGATCCCGCCAACGCCGAGGCCCTGTCGGCCGTGGAGTCGTTGACCGGGCTGTCAGCGCAGCCGGCGCTTGCGGTCCCCGACGACCTGCGCGCAGCCATCGCCAACCTCGCCGACACCACCCAGGAAGGGCTCTCCGAGCAGCAGGCGTCGTCGCGGCCGGAGGGCGCCGCCACCCCGGCGGGCGAGACTGCGTCGACCGCGCCACCCGAGCAGCCCGACGCAGCCGGTCCGGTGCTGGCCTTCGAGGAGGAGACCGCCGCCGACCTCGACACGATCCTCGCGGATCTTGTCAAGCGTGGCGGATCGGATGTGCACCTGACCGCCGGCCTGCCCCCGATGCTGCGCCAGCACGGCGAGCTGGTGCCCCTGGAGGAGTACCCGGTCAACACTCCCGACGAGCTCCAGAAGATGCTCTACGGGATCCTCACCCAGCGCCAGCGCGAGGAGTTCGAGAACGAGCTGGAGCTCGACCTGTCCTACGCGGTGCCGGGACTGGCGCGCTTCCGCGTCAACGTGTTCCAGCAGCGGGGCGCGATCGGCGCGGTCATGCGCGTCATCCCCTATGAGGTCGTGCCCTTCGAGAAGCTCGGCATCCCCGAGAAGGTCGGCGACTTCGCCCACCTGCCGCGCGGGTTCGTGCTCGTCACCGGCCCGACGGGCTCGGGCAAGTCGACCACGCTCGCGTCCCTCATCGACATGATCAACCGCGCTCGGCCGGTGCACATCGTCACGATCGAGGATCCGATCGAGTTCCTGCACACCCACAAGCGCTCGATCGTCAACCAGCGCGAGGTCCGCAGCGACACCCACGGCTTCGCCCCCGCGCTGCGCCACGTGCTGCGCCAGGACCCCGACGTGATCCTCGTCGGCGAGCTCCGCGACCTCGAGACGATCCAGGTGGCGCTGACCGCCGCGGAGACCGGGCACCTCGTCTTCGGCACGCTGCACACCCAGGACGCGCCGCAGACCATCGACCGCATCATCGACGTGTTCCCGCCGCACCAGCAGGAGCAGATCCGCGTGCAGCTCGCCGGGGCGCTCCAGGGCGTGGTGTGCCAGCAGCTGCTGCGCACCCCCGACGGCGACGGACGGGTGGCGGCCTGCGAGGTGATGGTGGCCACCAACGCCATCAGCGCGCTGATCCGCGAGGGCAAGACCCACCAGATGTACTCCTCGCTGCAGTCGGGCAAGCAGCACGGCATGACCACCATGGACCAGTCGCTGTCGCGGCTGGTGCTGCAAGGCAGGACCAGCTACGACCAGGCGCTCGAGCGCGCCAAGGACCCCGCCGAGTTCAACCGCCTCGCCGGCCGCGCCTGACGCGCGTGACGCGCGCCTGACCCGCGCCGGCCGAGCCGACCGCAGCCGCACAGGAGCCGCCATGGCACCCGCCACCGCCCAGGACAAGCGCGAGGGCAAGACCTTCGCCTACAAGGTGCGCGACAGCTCCGGCAAGGTCGCCGCCGGCACGATGGAGGGCCCCAGCCAGGCCGCGGTGGCCGACAAGCTGCGCCGCAACGGCTTCTCGCCCATCACCATCACCGAGCAGCGCACCAACCCGCTGCAGGCCGAGCTGTCCATCCCCGGGCTCGGCAACAAGGTCGGGCTGAAGGACCTCGCGGTCTTCTCGCGGCAGTTCGCCACGATGATCAACTCCGGGCTGTCGCTCATCCGCACGCTGAACATCCTCGCCGAGCAGACCGAGAACAAGCGGCTCGCCGAGGTCACCAAGGAGCTGCGCGTCCACGTCGAGGAAGGCGGCAGCCTCTCCGACGCGATGGCCCAGCACGACGACGTCTTCCCCAAGCTGCACATCGCCATGGTGCGCGCCGGCGAGACCGCGGGGAACCTCGACGAGGTGCTCGTGCGCGTCGCCGAGACCCTCGAGAGCGACCTGGCCCTGCGCCGCAAGATCAAGTCGGCGGTCACCTACCCGATCGTGGTGCTGGTCCTGGCGGTCCTCGCCGTCATCGCGATGCTCATCTTCGTGGTGCCCACCTTCGTGGGCATGTTCGAGGACATGGGCGGGGAGCTGCCCGTGCCCACCCAGATCCTGCTGGCGATGTCGAACTTCGTGCAGGCGTTCTGGTGGCTCATCCCGATCGTGCTGATCGGCGCCTGGCAGGCGTTCTCGCGCAGCCGTCGCAACGCCTCGGTGCGCTACCGCCTGGATCAGCTCAAGCTCCAGCTGCCGGTGTTCGGCCCCCTGTTCCAGAAGGTGGCGCTGAGCCGCTTCGCACGGAACCTGTCGAGCCTGCTCCGGGCCGGCGTGCCCATCCTCCAGGCGCTGGACATCACCGCCGAGACCGTCAACAACGGCGTGGTCAGCGACGCTCTCACCGACGTGCGCAACAGCGTGAAGGACGGTGAGAGCGTCGCCGCGCCGCTCGAGCAGCACAGCGTGTTCCCGCCGATGACGGTCCAGATGCTCGCGGTGGGTGAGGAGACCGGCCAGATCGACCTGATGCTCGCCAAGATCTCGGAGTTCTACGACCAAGAGGTCGAGGCGGCCACCGAGTCGCTGACCGCCATGCTCGAGCCGCTCATGATCGCGGTGCTCGGCGGCATCGTCGGGGCGATGGTCATCGCGCTGTACATGCCGATGTTCGAGATCTTCGAGCTGATCGGCTGAGCCGACCCTCCGGCCGGCGCTGCTCGCGCAGGCCGGCGACGTGCTCGCCCCGCTGCGCGACCTGCAGCCGGCGCGCGCTGCTCCCGGCGCTGCGTCACCACACCTGCCTTGGGCCATCCGGCCCGCCAGGGCGAGCCGTCCGCGCCGGGTGCGGGACTGGTGGGTGGAGCATGGTCCCGACAGGACGCCGCCCACGAGGAGGTCGACGATGAGCCGCTACCCGACCCTGTTCTCGCCCGCATCCGTCGGCACCGCCACCGCCAAGAACCGGCTGGTGATGGCGCCGATGGTGCGCAACTACGCCCAGGAGGACGGCCGCGCCACGCCGCGCTACCAGGCCCACGTGGAGCGTCTCGCCGCCGGCGGTGTCGGCACGCTGATCCTCGAGGCCAGCTACGTGCAGAAGGACGGTCGCGGCTTCCCCGAGCAGCTGGGCATCCATCACGACGGCGTCGTCGAGCCGCTGGGTCGCATGGTGGAGGCCGCCCACGAGCACGGCGCGCTCATCGGCCCGCAGCTCTACCACGCCGGGCGCCAGACCTCGTCGGCCTCCACCGGCAGCCAGCCGGTGGCGCCCTCGGCGATCCCCGACCCGCTGATGGGCGAGGTCCCCCGCGAGCTCACCGTCGAGGACATCCAGGGGATCGTCACCGCCTTCGGGGAGGGCGCGCGCCGCGCCGAGCAGGCCGGCTGCGACTTCGTCGAGATCCACGGCGCGCACGGCTACCTGCTCACCCAGTTCCTGTCGCCGTTCACCAACAAGCGCGACGACGCCTACGGCGGCGACTTCGACCGCCGGCTGCGGCTGCTGCTCGAGGTCGTCGCCGCGGTGCGGAGCGCCACCAGCGAGGGCTTTCCGCTGCTGGTGCGGCTGTCAGCCGACGAGATGGTGCCCGGCGGCCTCACCCTCGAGGAGACCCGTCGCGTGGCCACGGAGCTCGAGGACGCGGGCGTGGACGTGCTGGACATCTCGGCCGGCAACTACGCCTCCTACACCCGCGGCTACATGATGGCCCCGATGGCACGCGAGGACGGCGTCCTGATCGACCTCGCCGAGGAGGTCCGCCAGCACACCTCGCTGCCGGTCATCGGCGTGGGCAAGATCCGCACGCCCGAGCTGGCCGAGCAGGTCGTGGCCGAGGGGCACGCCGACTTCGTGGCGCTGGGCCGCTCGCTGCTGGCCGACCCCGACTGGCCCCGCAAGGCCGAGGCCGGACAGGCCGACCGCATCAACCACTGCATCGCCTGCAACCAGGGCTGCGTGGCGCGGCTGTTCGCCGGCCAGGACGTGTGGTGCACCGTCAACCCCGCCTGCGGCTTCGAGGAGGACTTCGCGTCACCGGCGCCGATCAGCCCCGGCCGCGTGCTGGTGATCGGCGGTGGGCCAGCCGGGCTGCAGGCGGCGCTGACCGCCGCCGACCGCGGCCATCGCGTCCTGGTGTGCGAGCGTGAGCAGGACCTCGGCGGCCAGCTGTGGCCGGCGGCGGCCACGCCGCTGCGTGACGGCTGGGACGAGCTGCGCCGCCACCTCGTCGCTGAGGTCGAGCACCGCGACATCGAGGTGCGCCTGGGCACCGAGGTCACCGCCGAGATGGTCGGCGAGCTCGCTCCCGACGCGGTGGTGCTGGCCACCGGCTCTGAGCAGGTCCGTCCGTCGCTGCCTGGCATCGACGACGACCGGGTCATCACCTCCCGCGAGCTGCTGGAGGGCCGGCGCACCGCGATCAGCCCGGTGGTGGTGGCCGGCGGCGGCTGCTCGGGCGCCCAGACCGCCGAGCAGCTCGCCGAGCTCGGCCACGACGTGACCCTGGTCGAGCAGCTGCCGGGGATCGCCACCGACGCGCCGATCGACGACCGGTCGCTGCTGCTGCAGCGCCTCGACGAGGCTGGTGTGGCCGCGCGCACCGAGACGACGCTGATGGAGGTGCGCAAGGGCTCGGTGATGCTGGAGGGCCACCAGGGCCCCGAGGAGCTGCCCGCCGAGACGGTGGTGCTGTGCCTGGGCGCGCGGCCCATGGACGAGCTGGCCGAGCGCCTGGAGCGCGACGGTCACCGCGTGTGGGTCGTGGGTGACGCGGTCGAGCCGCGCAAGGTCACCGAGGCGATCCAGGAGGGCGCCCGCGCCGCGCTCGCCGTCTGACCGCTCCTGCCGTCGGGGGCGCTCGCGCTGGCCGAGGCGCACGCGCTGCGGCGCGGGCGCCCCGCGCGGCGCGGCGCGCGGCCCCGCGCGGGGCTCGCAGCACCTAGGCTGGCAGCAGTCAGAGCGAGGCTGCGCGCGTCACGCGCCGCACTCGGGGAGGGAGCTGCAGATGGATGCTGCGACGATCACCCTGATCGCCATCGTCGTACTGCTGGTGCTGTGGACCGGGCTGTCCTACAACCGGCTGGTGCGCAAGGCCACGCAGGCCGACTCGGCGTGGGCCAACATCGACACGAACCTGCGACGCCGCGCCGACCTGATCCCCAACCTGGTCGAGACGGTCAAGGGCTACGCCAGCCACGAGCAGGAGACGCTCACCCAGGTCACCGAGGCGCGCACCAAGGCGCGCGCGGCCCAGGACGGCGCCTCCTCCACCAGCGAGCGCGTCGCCGCCGAGCAGGAGGTGTCCCAGGCGCTGGTCAACATCAACGCGCTGTCGGAGGCCTACCCGGAGCTCAAGGCCGACCAGAACTTCCGGCAGCTCCAGGACGAGCTCGCCAACACCGAGAACAAGGTCGCCTACTCGCGGCAGGCCTACAACGACGCGGTGCGCCGCTACGAGAACGCGCGCCGACGCTTCCCCACGGTGCTGATCGCCAGCCGGTTCGGCTTCGGTGAGCGCGAGTACTTCGACGAGGTCACCGACGAGCAGCGCCAGGCGCCCGACGTCAGCTTCTAGGAGCCGGTGCGTCGATGGCGGTGCCCGTCGGCGGGGCCATGCCGACGACGCAAGGAGAGCGGACCGCGTGGACATCTACGCCCAGAAGCAGCGCAACCAGCGCGTCACGGTCGCGCTGTTCGTCGGCGTGTCGCTGGTCCTGCTCGGCCTCGGCGTTGCGCTGGCGTTCCTGTTCGGGGTGACCGACCCGTTCGTGGCCGGCGGCATCGGCCTGGTGCTGGCTGCCGTCGCGATGCTGATCACCTGGAAGGTGGCCGACCGCGCGGTGCTGCGCTCGGTCGGGGCGCGCCCGCCCGATGACAGCAAGCCCGACGAGGCACGCCTGCCCGGCATCGTCGAGGGCGTGGCCACCGCCGCGGGCATCCCCACACCGCAGGTCTACGTCATCGACGACGACTCGCTGAACGCCTTCGCGGTCGGACGCAGCCCCGAGCAGGGCAAGGTCGCGTTCACCACCGGGCTGCTGTCGCACCTGGAGCGCAGCGAGGTCGAGGCCGTGGCCGCCCACGAGGTCAGCCACATCACCGGCCGCGACTCGCTCATCGGCGTCTACACCGCGGTGGTGCTGGGCATCGCGGTGGTCGTGGCCCGCATCCTGCTGCGCGGCGTGCTGTTCTCGGGGATGCGCGGCGGACGCGGCCGCGGCGGTGGCGGCGGAGGTCAGCTGATCATGCTCCTGCTGGCGATGGTGGTCGCCGCCATCGCCGCGGCCGCGGCGTTCTTCCTGTCGCGGGCGGTCAGCCGCAAGCGCGAGCAGCGCGCCGACCTCGCCGCCGCCCACCTGACCCACAACCCGCAGGCGATGATCTCGGCGCTGGAGAAGATCGACGCGTACCACTCGCCGGTCGACTTCAGCCACGGCATGGCCTCGCACCTGTGGATCGAGGAGCCCGGCGAGCGCTCCCAGGAGTCGTTCCTGGACCGCCTGACCCGCACCCACCCGCCGATCCCCGAGCGCATCGACTACCTGAGACAGATGGCCGGGGAGCGCCGCGAGGGGTAGGACGGCTCGCGGGCCGCCCTCGGCCCCGAAACCTGGCCCCGAAACTCGGCCCCGAAACTCGGGGATTGGGTGCGGATCGGCACACATGACGTGCGATCTGCACCCAGTCTTGACCGACCTCGGCGAGCGGGTGCGGATGGTGACGCCGGCGTTGCCGAGCGCACCCGGTGGCGCCTGGTCCGCGGTGCTGGGTGCGGACCGCAACACATACAGCGCGATCTGCACCCGGTCGACCCGGCGGGCGGCAACCGGGTGCGAGCAGTGCAACCGGGTGCGGTCGGTGCAACCGGGTCGGTGCAACCGGCGCGGTGTCAGCGGTGCCGCGTCAGCGGTGCGGCGCGGCCAGCCGGTGCGAGGCGAGCGTGGAGATCGCGACCTCCTGGGCGGCGCTCTCGGACACCCCTGTCGGCGCCCCCGTTGAGCCATCTGTCGACGCCCAGGGAGAGGCCCCGATGAGCGCAGCCGCGGCAGAGCTCGTCCCCTCGCCGGTGGTCTCGTGCGGCGCGTCGAGGTCGACCAGCCCCAGCTCGTGGGCGCGCACCAGCAGCTCGCTCTGGTCCTCCTCGCTGGTGCCCGACTGCGTGGCGCTGGCCAGCAGGCGGCGTGCCTGCTTGGCGCACAGCACGGCGCGGTCACCGCGCCCGGCGCGCAGCGCCGCCGCACGCAGCATCCCCAGGGTCCCGAGCAGCTCGGCGGTGACCGAGGGGTAGGTGGCGCCGTCGATGCGCACCCGCTCGAAGGCGAGCTTGAGGTAGCCGGCGGAGCCGAGCTCGCGGGGGCGCAGCACCCACCGGCGGTGCTCGTCGACCCGCGAGGTGGCGTGATCGTCGCGGATCAGCAGCTCGCGCAGCACCACGCCGAGGCGCTGGATCGCCTCGCTGGCCGCGGTGAGGTCGTTGTTGCCGGGCGCCAGGGACCGCTGGACCACGTCGACGAGCTGGGCGATGCCATACGACACGTCGGTGGCCACCGACCGGGACGAGCCGACCGTGAGCGCTCCGGCGATGGCCTCGTGATCCACCGTGGGCTCGGGCGCTGGCTCGGGCTGGGTGAGCTCGCCAGGCGCGTCAGTGACGCCGAGGTCACCGTGTGCCCCGCTCGCCCCGTTCACTTCAGGGTCGCTACCCGCGCCCGGCGCGAAGGCGGGTGCGGTGTCGTCGACCGCGGGGGCGCAAGGCCACACCTTGGCCACCGTCTGCCCCTCGGTGACGAACTCGCCGAGGCGCACGCGCAGCGACACGACCTCGGCGGGCGCCAGCGCGGCGAGCAAGGCCTCCTCGTCGACGTCGCGGACCCAGCCGCTGGCAGGCGCCTCGACGCTCACCGCGGCGCGCGCGTCCAGGTCGGGCAGGGCGCGCACGCCCTCGCTGGTGTCCTCGTCGTCGGCGCTGACCCCTGGGACCCCGTCGCGGCGGATGCGCGCGACGGTGGCCTGCGCGATCGTGTCGACGATCTCGCTGGCGTGGGTCATGCGGGCTCCGTGCATGACCGCCGCGACGATGCGCAGCACCGCGGTGAGCACGCTGACCACGGCCACGGCCACGGCGAGGTCGGGCACCAGGCCGGGCTCGCCCTCGGCAGGCGCGGGGATGTGGGCGAGCACCGCCACCACATAGGCGAACGTGCCGATCACGAACCCCATCGTCAGCTGGAGGCGCCGGTCGCCGAGGTAGCCGGTCAGCATCCGCGCCGAGAACTGGGTGGCCGCCAGCGACACCTGCGCGGCGCGCACCCAGAACAGCAGCCCGACCACGGTGATCAGCGCACCGGCCAGCGTGGCCAGCAGGGTGGTGGCCGCCGAGGGCGTCAGTGTCGCCCAGACGGGCGCCTCGGCGACGGGCAGCCGCCGGTCCACCGCCAGCAGCGCGTGGGCGCCGACGACCCCGACAGCCGACAGGATCACCGGGTAGAACAGCACCCCGTGGCGGGCGCGCGCGGCCCAGCGGATCGCGGTTGCCAGCGCCGAGGCCGCCCGCGAGGGATGCGCGCTGGCTGACAGCAGGCGCACGCGGCGCAGGCGACCTGAGGGTGCGCTCGCGCGCAGCGTCACCGACGCTCCGCGACGTGGATGGACGACCGTAGGGTTCGGAGGGATCGCCGAGGTCATGCGCGCCGCACTTTGCAGGACAGGCTCGTCCGAATGCCGTCGCAACGAGGTGTGTGCGGCTGCGAGGACGGGCGGGTGGACTGGTATGACGGTACCAACCGTCACGATCCCTGTCGGCTCGACCAATGCCGGACTTGACCTGTTCGGTTGGACAGTCGGACAGGACTGCTGCGCGGGCTTCTGCCGAGCCGTTGCGCCTACAGGCCGAGCCGGCGGCGCACCCAGCCGGGCAGCAGCGCGCCCATCGCCAGCAGCGCCACCGCGCCGGGCACGCGCGGGTCCAGCGCGTCGGGGCCGTCGTCGGCGAGGGTCAGGTGGTAGGCGCCGGTGGCCTGCGCGCCGGTCGGCGCGCCCGCGGGGATGCCGTCGCCGCGCTCGACCCGGTCGTCCATCGCCTCGATGAGCGCCAGGTCGCGGGCGGTGCTGTTGGCGAGGTCATCGCCCGTCTCGGCGCTCTGATCGGCGAGGTCGCCGAGGCCGGCGATGCCCTCCTCGGCGCCGGCCGCGCCCTCGGCAGCTCCCTCGGCGCCCTCGGCGAGCCCGGCGGCGCCGTCTTCGAGCTCGTCGAGTCCGGTGGCCAGGCCTCGTGCGCCTTCGGTGAGCCCGCCGGCGCCCTCCTCGAGCTCGTCGAGGCCGGTGGCCAGCCCGCCGGCGCCCTCGGCAAGCCCACGCACGCCGGCGGTGAGCTCGTCGGTCTGTCCGGCAGCCTCCTCCAGCCCATGGGCGAGCGCGCTGGTGCCCTCAGCCAGCTCGCGCCCGCCCGCGGCCAGCTCGTTGGCGGCGTCTGCCAGCACCTGCACCCCGTCGCTCAGCGCCAGGACGTCGGCCAGTGCCTCCTCGGGATCCAGATCGTCGAGGTCGCCGACGTCCTCGAGGGCCTCGTCGAGCTGCTCGACCAGCGCTGCGGCGGTCGCTGCGGCCTCGGCCAGCTCCTCGCCCTGCTCCTCGACGGCGGTGCGGGCCAGCTCGACGAGCGCCAGGGCGTTGCTCACGCCCTCCTCCAGGGCTGGAGCGAGGTCCTCGTCGGCCTCGTCGGCGAGGTCCCGGAGCTCGCGGAGCTCGGCCTCGAGCTCGTCGAGCTCGGCGAGGATCTCGTCCTGCTCCTCCAGCGCGTCGGCCAGCGCCCGCAAGGTCTCGGCGGCCTCGGCGAGCTCGGCGAGCTGCTCGGCCAGGTCATCGGGCGGGTCGGGCAGCGCCTCCAGCTCGGCGATGAGCGCGGCGACCCCGTCGGCGATCTCGTCGGCGGCAGGGGCGAGCTCCTCGGCGCCGTCCACGAGCTCGTCCACCCCGGTGGCGACCTCGCGGGCGCCGGCGGC
>Ga0207421_10007739_pt1 | contig 11350 bp, 8 predicted proteins | sample SodLakKL_010_SED_4_FD_187542 | JGI IMG/M metagenome (GOLD analysis project Ga0207421, IMG submission 187542) | Alkaline sediment microbial communities from Lake Tanatar, Kulunda Steppe, Russia - 8KL_010_SED (SPAdes) (version 2) | ecosystem: Environmental > Aquatic > Non-marine Saline and...
TCGCCGACCTCTCTCAGGGGGGTTACACGGAGGGACAAAAGCCCGGGAGATCGCGATCGATGCTCCCGCTTTGTACCCAACGGCAACCCCGAGGGAGAGGTCCCATGAGCCGCAACCAGCACCCCCTGCGCCAACGACTCACCCACCTGTGCGCCGCCGCGGCCCTGCTTGGCACGGCCGCACTGCCCCTGGCCGCCTCGGCGGATGAACGCGACTCCTTTCGCATCGCCTGGAGCATCTACGTCGGCTGGATGCCCTGGGACTACGGCGAGGCCGAGGGCATCGTCGACAAGTGGGCGGACAAGTACGACATCGAGATCGATGTCGTCCAGGTCAACGACTACATCGAGTCGATCAACCTCTACACCGCCGGCTCCTTCGACGGCGTCACCCTGACCAACATGGATGCGCTGACCATCCCGGCGGCGGGCGGCGTCGACACCACCGCACTGATCGCCGGTGACTTCTCCGACGGCAACGACGGCGTGGTGCTGAAAGGGACCGACGACCTGGCCGACATCGAGGGGCAGCGCATCCACCTGGTGGAGCTTTCCGTCTCGCACTACCTGCTCGCCCGCGCCCTCGATTCCGTGGGGCTCAGCGAGCGGGACGTGCAGGTGGTCAACACCGCCGATGCCGACATCGTCGGTGCCTTCAGCTCGGACGACGTCCGCGCCGCCGTGGCCTGGAACCCGCAACTGGGGGAGATCCGCAATCACGAGGACGCCCACGTGGTCTTCGACTCCTCGGACATCCCCGGCGAGATCATCGACCTGCTCGGCGTGCGCACCGAGGTGCTGGAAGAGCACCCGGAGCTTGGCAAGGCACTGACCGGGGCCTGGTACGAGATCATGGACGTCATGTCCGGCGACGATGCCGACGGTGAGGCTGCCCGCACCGCCATGGCCGAGGCGGCCGGCACCGATCTGGCCGGCTACGAGGCGCAGCTCGCCTCCACCACCTTCTTCTACGACCCCGCCGAGGCGGTGGACTTCGTCACCAGCGAACAGCCCGCCGAGACCATGGAGAACGTCCGCCAGTTCGCCTACAAGCACGGGCTGCTCGGCGAGCGTGCCCCCAGCCCCGACTTCGTCGGGATCGAGCTGGCCGACGGCTCCACCCTGGGCGATGAGGCCAACGTCCAGTTGCGCTTCACCGACCGGTTCATGCGCAAGGCCGCCGAAGGCGAGCTGTAACGCCCCGCCCGGGGCGGATCAGCCCGCCCCGGGCCCCATCGGCCGCAGGAGCGTCATCCATGAAACGCCTGATCAACCGCCACCCGGGCCGGGTCGCAGGGGCCGCCCTGGCGATGCTCCCCTTCATCCTTGCCCTGGTCGCCTACACCATCGCCTCGTCCCAGCGCCTGGCCGAGAACCCCAACGACCCGGTGCTGCCGTCGCTGATCACCCTGGCCGAATCGTTCCTGCGCCTGGCCAGCGAGGAGAGCCGGCGCACCGGCGAGGTGCTGCTGTGGCTGGACACCGGCGCCAGCCTGACCCGGCTCGGGCTCGGCGTGGCCCTGGCCGCCGCCACGGGTCTGCTGGTCGGCGTCCTCAACGGCGCCCTGCCCTACGCCCGCCGCACCTTCGCCCCCTTCGTCACCGCCGTGGCCATGATCCCACCGCTGGCGGTCCTGCCCATCCTGTTCATCGCCTTCGGCGTCGGCGAGCTGGCCAAGGTGATGCTGATCGTCTTCGGCATCGCACCGTTCATCATGCGCGACCTCCAGCAACGGGTCGAAGAGCTGCCCCGCGAGCAGCTGATCAAGGCGCAGACCCTGGGCGCCTCCACCTGGCAGATCGTGCTGCGGGTGGTGCTGCCGCAGACCCTGCCGCGGCTGATCGACGCCACACGACTGAGCCTCGGCGCCGCGTGGCTCTTTCTCATCGCCTCGGAGGCGATCGCCGCCACCGAGGGGCTCGGCTACCGGATCTTCCTCGTCCGGCGCTACCTGGATATGGAGACGATCCTCCCCTACGTGGCGTGGATCACCCTGCTCGCCTTCCTCATCGACCTGACCCTGCGCGGCGTCAATCGCTGGTTCTTCCCCTGGTACGCCGCAAGGAGCGCCCGCTCATGAGTGCCACCATCCGCCTGGAGAACGTCTGGAAGTCCTACGGCGACGACGTCGTCCTGGAGAACCTGTCGCTGGAGGTTGCCGCCGGCTCCTTCGTCACCCTGGTCGGGGCCTCGGGCTGCGGCAAGACCACCTTCCTCAAGCTGCTCCTCGGCGAGGAGGCGCCGAGCCGCGGCCGCCTGCTCCTGGACGAGGCCCCGCTGCCCGGCGAGCCCGGCCCGGACCGCGGCGTGGTCTTCCAGCGCTACTCGGTCTTCCCGCACCTGACCGCCGTGCAGAACGTGCTCCTCGGCCTGGAGCTGGCCGGCGCCCCGTGGCTGGGGCGGCTCTTCGGTGCCGCACGGCGCAACGCCCGGGCCGAGGCGGTGGCCGCGCTCGAGTCGGTGGGCCTGGGGCACGCGCTGGACAAGTACCCGCCGGAGCTCTCCGGCGGCATGCAGCAGCGGCTGGCCATCGCCCAGACCCTGATCAAGAACCCCCGGGTGCTGCTCCTCGACGAGCCCTTTGGCGCCCTCGACCCGGGCATCCGGCAGGACATGCACGCCCTGGTGCAAAGCCTGTGGCAGCGCACCGGGGTCACCGTCTTCATGGTCACCCACGACCTGCAGGAGGGCTTCACCCTCGGCAGCCGGCTGCTCGTCTTCGACAAGGTCCGCCACGACCCCCACGCCCCCGAGGCCTACGGGGCCCAGATCACCTACGACATCCCCCTCGACCGCAACGCGGAGGATTCCCCATGAGCACCCCCTCGCTGTCGCCGGAGCGCATCGTCTATCAGGAACGCGTGCCGGGCGCCCGCTACGCCTCGCTGATCCTCCGGCGCGGCTTCGCCCTGCGCCTGACCGACGTCGATGGCACCGCCAACGCCGCCGTGCTGCTCTACAACCCGCACAACCTGCTCGAGCGCTACAACGCCCCGGACACCCTCAAGGGGCAGCACACCGCGCGGCTGACCGCCGGCCACATGCTCTACTCGGACATGGGCCGGGTGATGCTCTCGATCACCGCCGACAGCCTCGACTGGCACGACCCGATCGGCGGCATCAGCGACGCCGATGCGGTGCGCGGCACCTACGGCCAGGCCCGCTACCAGGAGCGGCTCAACGACTTCCACCGCAGCGGCCGCGAGCTCTTTCTCATCGAGCTGGCCAAGTGGGGGCTGGGACGCGCCGATCTGCTCCCCAACGTGAACTTCTTCAGCAAGGTCCAGGCGGATGAGGCGGGCAACCTGCGCTACCGCCCCGGACACAGCCACGCCGGCGCCTGCGTGGACCTGCGCGCGGAGATGGACACCCTGATCATCCTGCAGACCGCCCCCCACCCCATGGCCCCGGGCCCGGAGTACGCGCCCGGCGCGGTGGATCTGACCGTCTACCGGGCGGAGCCGGTGGCGGCGGAGGATCCGTGCCTGGTCAGCCACCCCGAGAACGCCCGCGCCTACGCCAACACCGCCGCCTACCACAGCCAGGAGTAAGCGCCATGACCGGCATGAACCTCGTCGAGAGCCCGCTCGATCCCTGCGACGCCCTCTCTCGCGTCACCGTCCCCGCCGGCGAGCCGTGGCTGGGGGAGCTGCGCCGCGGACAGACCCTGCGCATCGTCGACCTGGAGGGCAACCAGGCCGCCGACACCCTCTTCTACAACCTCCACGACCCGCGCGGGGAGCGCTACAGCGCCGTGGACACCATCCGCGAGCAAGGCAACGCCTACCTGAGCACCGGCAGCTGCCTGCGCTCCACCGCCGGGCGGCCGATGCTGACCATCACCGCCGACACCTGCGGACGGCACGACACCCTGGGCGGGGCCTGTGCGGCGGAGTCGAACCAGGTGCGCTACGCCCTGGACAAGAAGCCGATGCACAACTGCCGGGACAACTTCCTCATCGCCCTGGCCGAGAGCGACTACGGCCTGGGCAAGCGGGATATCGGCCCGAACATCAACTTCTTCATGAACGTCCCACTGACCCCCGAGGGCGGCCTGAGCTTCCAGGACGGCCTCTCCGGGCCGGGCAAGTACGTCGAGATGCGCGCCGAGATGGACGTCCTCGTCCTGCTCTCCAACTGCCCGCAGCTCAACAACCCGTGCAGCGACTACAACCCCACCCCCCTCGAGATGATCGTCTGGAAGTGACCGCCATGTTCAGCAAGGTCCTGATCGCCAACCGCGGCGCCATCGCCTGCCGGATCCTGCGTACCCTGCGCCGGCTGGGCATCGCCTCGGTGGCCGTCCACTCCGAGGCCGACCGCCACTCCCTGCACGTGCGCCAGGCCGACGAGGCCATCTGCATCGGCCCGGCGAGTGCCGCCGAGTCGTACCTCAACCACGAGGCCATCCTCGCCGCCGCGCGGCAGACCGGGGCCGAGGCCATCCACCCGGGCTACGGCTTCCTGTCGGAGAACGACGCCTTCGCCGAGGCGTGCGAGGCGGCGGGGATCGCATTCATCGGCCCGACGCCGCAGCAGATGCGCGACTTCGGCCTCAAGCACACCGCCCGCGCCCTGGCCGAGGCCAGCGACGTGCCGATGCTGCCCGGCACCGGGCTGCTGGGCAGTGTGACCGAGGCGGTGGCCGAGGCCGAGCGGATCGGCTACCCGGTGATGCTCAAAAGCACCGCCGGCGGCGGCGGGATCGGCATGCAGCTCTGCCACGACGCCGCCGCGCTGCAAGAGGCCTACGACTCGGTGCGCCGCCTGTCGGCGAACAACTTCTCCAACGACGGCCTCTTTCTGGAGAAGTACGTCGAGCACGGCCGCCATATCGAGGTGCAGCTCTTCGGCGACGGGCAGGGCACCGTCATCGCCCTGGGCGAGCGCGACTGCTCGCTGCAGCGGCGCAACCAGAAGGTGGTCGAGGAGACCCCCGCCCCGGGCCTGGATGCGGAGACCCGCCAGGCCCTGCTCGACGCCGCCGAGCGGCTGGGCCGCCAGGTGGCCTACCGCAGTGCCGGGACCGTGGAGTACATCCTCGACGCCGACACCGGCGCCTTCTACTTCCTGGAGATGAACACCCGGCTGCAGGTCGAGCACGGCGTCACCGAGGCGGTCACCGGCATCGACCTGGTGGCGTGGATGCTCGAGGCCGCCGCCGGCACCCTGACCGACCTCGCCGCCCGCCGGCCCGAGCCCCGCGGCCACGCCATCCAGGCGCGGGTCTACGCCGAGGACCCCGGCAAGGGCTTCCAGCCGTGCACCGGACTGCTGACCGAGGTCCGCTTCCCGGAGACGGCCCGCATCGAGACCTGGGTCGAGGGCGGCAGTACGATCACCCCGCACTACGACCCGATGATCGCCAAGCTCATCGTCCACGGCACCGACCGGGCCGATGCCCTGACGCGCCTGCGCAAGGCCCTGGCCGAGACCGCCCTGCACGGCGTCGAGACGAACCTGCCCTACCTGCGCGCCATCGCCGCCGACGCCACCTTCGCCGCCGGACGGGCCACCACCCGCTACCTGGATCGCTTCGCCTACCAGCCGGCGAGCATCGACGTCCTCCAGCCGGGCACCCAGACCACGGTGCAGGATTGGCCCGGGCGCGTGGGCTACTGGGAGGTCGGCGTCCCGCCCTCGGGCCCCATGGACGCGCTGGCCTTCCGCCTGGGCAATCGGATCGTCGGCAACGCCGAGCAGGCCGCCGGGCTGGAGATGACCGCCAGCGGGGCCGACCTGCGCTTCCACACCGAGGCCACCATCGCCCTGACCGGCGCGGCCATGGCTGCCGAGCTCGACGGCGCCCCGGTGCCGTTCTGGCAGGCGGTGAGCGTCCCGGCCGGAGCGCGGCTGCGCCTGGGCACCGCCGAGGGCCCTGGAGTGCGCACCTATCTGCTCGTGCGCGGCGGCATCGACGTCCCCCGCCACCTGGGCAGCCGCGCCACCTTCACCCTAGGGCGCATGGGCGGCCACGGTGGCCGCGCCCTGCAGACCGGCGATGTGCTGCACCTCGGCCCGGCGCCGGAACACCCGCCGACCCGCCTGCCCGCCGAGGCCATCCCCGCCCACGCCACCGAGTGGACCCTGCGCGCGGTCTACGGCCCCCACGGCGCGCCGGATTTCTTCACCGAGGCGGACATCGAGCGCTTCTTCACCACCGCCTGGCAGGTCCACTACAACTCCAGCCGCACCGGCGTGCGCCTGATCGGGCCCAAGCCCGAGTGGGCGCGGGCGGACGGCGGCGAGGCCGGCCTGCACCCGTCGAACATCCACGACAACGCCTACGCCATCGGCACGGTGGATTTCACCGGCGACATGCCGGTGATCCTCGGCCCCGACGGGCCGAGCCTGGGCGGCTTCGTCTGCCCGGCGACCATCGTCAGCGCCGACCTGTGGAAGGTGGGGCAGCTGCGCCCCGGCGACCGGGTCCGCTTCCAGGCCGTCGACGCCGCCACCGGGCAGCACCTGGCCGAGGCGCAGGAGACGGCCATCGCCGCCGGCCAGCCGGCCGACCCGCCCCTGCCCGCCACCAACCCGGGCCGGGTCGATCCGGCCCGCGCCCCGGCGAACGCCACCACGACCCCGGTCTCGGTGACCTACCGCAGCGCCGGCGAGCGCTACCTGCTGGTGGAGTACGGCCCCATCGTGCTCGATTTGAACCTGCGCTTCCGCGTCCAGGCCCTGCTCGAGTGGCTGACCGAGCAGGCCATCCCGGGGATCCTCGAACTCACCCCCGGCGTGCGCAGCCTGCAGATCCACTACGAGCCCCGGCACCTGCCCCAGGAGCGGCTGGTGGCGATCCTCGAGCAGGCCGAGGGCGAGCTGCGCGATCTCTCCGAGGCCGAGATGCCCTCGCGCATCGTCCACCTCCCCCTGGCCTGGGACGACTCCCAGACCCGCCTGGCCACGGAGAAGTACATGCAGTCGGTGCGCGCCGACGCCCCCTGGTGCCCGGACAACATCGAGTTCATCCGGCGCATCAACGGCCTGCCCGACGAGGCCGCGGTCAAGCGGACGGTCTTCGACGCCTCCTACCTGGTCATGGGCCTGGGCGACGTCTACCTCTCCGCGCCCCTGGCCACGCCGGTGGACCCGCGCCACCGACTGGTGACCACCAAGTACAACCCGGCGCGGACCTGGACGCCGGAGAACGCGGTGGGCATCGGCGGCTCGTACCTGTGCATCTACGGCATGGAGGGGCCCGGCGGCTACCAGTTCGTGGGCCGGACGCTGCAGATCTGGAACCGCTACCACATCACCCCGGCCTTCGAGAAGCCGTGGCTGCTGCGCTTCTTCGACCAGATCCGCTTCTACGAGGTGAGCGAGGCAGAACTGCTGGAGATGCGTGATGCCTTCCCCCGCGGCGGCCTGGCGCTGGAGATCGAGGAGAGCACCTTCTCGCTGCAGCGCTACAACCGCTTTCTCACCGAGCACCAGGCCTCCATCGAGGCGTTCAAGACCCGCCAGCAGGAGGCCTTCGAGGCCGAGCGCCAGCGCTGGATCGCCAACGGCCAGGCGGATTACGACGCCGAGAGCGAACCGCCGCCGCCCGCCACCGAGGGCGTCGAACTCGCCGCCGACGAGCAGGCCGTCACCGGGCACGTCCACGCCAACCTGTGGTCGCTGCAGGTGCGCGAGGGCGAGCGCGTGGAGGCCGGCCAGACCCTGCTGGTGCTCGAATCGATGAAGATGGAGATCCCCATCTGCGCCGAACAGGACGGCACGGTCCGCCGCCTGCTGTGCAGCGAAGGGGCCCAGGTGGCCCCGGGGCAGACCCTCCTGACCCTAAGCCGCGACGGGAGCACGCCATGACCCCGCTGACCGTAACCGAACGGCTGGCCGCCTACCGCGACGGCACCCTGGATCCGCGCAGCGAACTGCACCGGGCCCGGGCCGCCGCCCTGGCCGACACCCACCACACCTGGATCCACGTGCTGGACGAGGCGCAGCTGGCCCCCTACCTGGACCGCCTGGCGGGGCTCGACCCGGCGTCGCTGCCGCTCTACGGCATCCCCTTCGCCATCAAGGACAACATCGACCTGGCCGGCGTGCCGACCACCGCCGGCTGCCCGGACTACGCCTACACCCCGGCGGAGTCCGCCTTCGTCGTCCAGCGGCTGATCGACGCCGGGGCGGTGCCCCTGGGCAAGACCAACCTGGATCAGTTCGCCACCGGCCTGGTGGGCACGCGCTCGCCCTACGGCGCCTGCCCCAACGCCTTTCACCGGGACTACGTCGCCGGCGGCTCCAGCTCCGGCTCGGCGCTGGCCGTCGCCCTCGGCCAGGTCCCCTTCGCCCTGGGCACGGACACCGCCGGCTCGGGCCGGGTGCCGGCGGCGTTCAACAACCTCGTCGGCCTCAAGCCCACCTGCGGGCGGCTGAGCACCCGCGGCGTGGTCCCGGCGTGTCGCAGCCTCGATGCGGTCTCGATCTTTGCCGGCACCGCCGCCGACGCCGGGCGGATCCTCGCCGTGGCTGGCGCCTACGACGACGCCGACCCCTACGCCCGCGCGGATCAGCCGCCGCCCCTGGGGCCGGGGCGGATCCCGGCCCACGGCTTCCGCTTCGCCGTACCCCCGGCCGAGCAGCGCGCCTTCTTCGGCAACGCGCACACGCCGGCGCTCTTCGAACGGGCCGTTGCGCGCCTGCAGGCGCTTGGCGGCGTGCCGGTGGAGCTGGACTTCAGCCCCTTCCTCGAGGCCGCGCGCCTGCTCTACGAGGGCCCCTGGGTGGCCGAGCGCTACGCCGCCATCCGCGCCTTCATCGACCGCCAGCCGGAGAGCCTGCTGGCGGTCACCCGCACGATCATCGGCGCCGGCAGCGAACCCCGGGCCGGCGACGCCTTCGCCGCGGCCTACCGCCTGCAGGCCCTGCGCCGCCAGGCCCAGGCGGCCTGGCAGCAGGTGGATCTGGCCATCACCCCCACCGCCGGCACCCTCCCCAGCCAGGCGGCGGTGGCCGCCGAGCCCGTGGCCCGCAACAGCGAGCTGGGCTACTACACCAACTTCATGAACCTGCTCGACTGCAGCGCCGTGGCCGTGCCCGCCGGATTCCAGGACGAGGGCCTGCCCTTCGGGGTCACGCTCTTCGCCCCGGCGTTCTACGACACCGACCTGCTCGGCCTGGCGGCACAGCTCCATCAGACCGGCGTCGACACCCTGGGCGCCACCGGCCGGCCGCTGCCGCCGAGCGAGCCGCCGCCCCCCGACCCGGGGCACGCCGTGGAGCTGGCCGTCTGCGGCGCCCACCTCAGCGGCCTGGCGCTCAATCACCAGCTCACCGAGCGCCGCGGCCGCCTGCTGGCCACCATGCAGACGGCGCCCCGCTACCGGCTCTACGCCCTGCCCGGCGAGGCGCCGCAGCGCCCCGGACTGATCCGCGACCGGCGGGAGGGCGGCGCCATCGAGGTGGAGGTGTGGAGCCTGCCGGCGCAGGAAGTGGGCGCCTTCATCGCCGGCATCCCCGCGCCACTGGGCATCGGCCGGGTGGAACTGGCCGACGGGCGCTGGATCCCGGGCTTTCTGTGTGAGGCCGCCGGGCTCGAGGGCGCCGAGGAGATCACCCACCTGGGCGGGTGGCGGCGCTACGTGGGCGGCTGAGGCGGTGGTACCATGCCGGCGTTCAACCACCCGCAGACGCCGAAGGGCCTGCCGTGCGAGTCCTGTATCTGTTCGACACCACCGACCGCGCCGAGAGCGAGAGCGTCATCGAGATGGCCAGCCACGGCGTGGTGCCGACCATCGTCTGCCAGCCCGATGCGCCCATGCGCAGCCGCTTCGAGGCGGCCGGGCTGGAGGTCATCCCGGTGCGCATGCGCAGCAAGGCCGACCGCGCGGCCATCGCCGCACTGCGCCGCCTGCGTCGGGAGCGCACCTTTGACCTGGTGCACGCCTACTACAAGATCGCCCTGACCAACTACAACCTGGCGGCCATGGGCCTGCCCCGGCTGCCGGTGGTGGCCTACCGGGGGATCATCGGCAACCTCAGCTACTGGGATCCGTTCTCCTGGCTCTCGTTCCTCGACCCGCGCATCGAGCGCATCGTCTGCGTCTGCGAGGCGATCCGCCAGTACTTCCTGGATAAGCCCTTCCTGCCCGGGACCCGGCTCTTTCGCCCGGAGCGGGTGGTGACCATCCACAAGGGCCACCGCCCGGCCTGGTATCAGCAGCCCGACGCCCAGCGACCGGCCGATCTCGCCATCCCCGAGGGGGCGCCGGTGATCGGCTGCGTGGCGCGGATGAAAAAACGCAAGGGCATCGTCGAGCTGATCCGCGCCTTCGAGCAGATCCCCGCCGAGCACAACGCCCACCTGGTGCTCATCGGGCCCATCGAGTACCCGGCCATCGAGCGGGCGGCGGCGGCCAGCCCGGCGGCGGAGCGGATCCGCATCACCGGCTTCCGGGCCGACGCGCCGAAGATCGCCGGCGCCTTCGACATCGCCACCCTGCCCTCCCTGCGCCGCGAGGGGCTGCCGCGGGCGATCATCGAGGCCATGGCCCAGGGGATTCCGGCGGTGGTCTCGGACTCCGGCGGGAATCCGGAGCTGGTGGAGGACGGCGTCAGCGGCCGGGTGACCCCGGCAGGCGACGTAGCCGCCCTGGGCGAGGCCCTGCACGACCTGGTCGCGGATGCCGAGCTGCGCGCGCGGATGGGCGCGGCGGCCCACGAGCGCATCGCCACACGTTTTACTGTGGAGCGCACCGCCCGCGAGACCCTGGCCCTCTACGCCGACGTGCTGGGCGCACGCGAGGAGCGCCCGGCGCACTGAGCGGCCGGCGGGGCAGGCGCCGGGGCCGCTTCGCCCCGGCGCCGCCCCGCGGACGATCCTCAACGGCCCCCGCCGCCCTCCGGGGCGTCGATCATCTCGTCGTGCTCCTCGGTGGCCCAGGGCAGGGTCGCCGGCGCCGTGTCGAGGAACTGCAGATAGCTCTCGAAGTGGTCGAGGACGTCGTCGATGATCTCCTGCTCGTTGTACTCATAGACGCTGTACGACTGCCCGCCCCGGCGCAGGTAGACCTCCGGGCGGTAGTAAACCTCGTCCGGGCCCGGGGTGCGGTCCATCTCCGGGTAGGCGAAGGCCGGCCGCGGCCGCTCGGTCAGGCGCACGTCGTAGATGAAGTCCATGACCTCATCCCGGTGGACCGTGAGGTACGCCCGCCCGTGCTCCTCGTCGAAGACCACCTCGGCGGGCCAGCCGCGCTGGTGGAGCGCCTTCTGCACGTGCTCCAGGGCCTGGATCACCGGCCCGCGGATGAAGGCCATGACATCCTTGCGGGCGGGGAAGTCGAAGAGCTCGTAGAGGCGCTTCTTCCACAGCAGGGTGCCGTAGCGCTGCCGGCGCTGGACG
>Ga0207421_10007740_pt1 | contig 11349 bp, 7 predicted proteins | sample SodLakKL_010_SED_4_FD_187542 | JGI IMG/M metagenome (GOLD analysis project Ga0207421, IMG submission 187542) | Alkaline sediment microbial communities from Lake Tanatar, Kulunda Steppe, Russia - 8KL_010_SED (SPAdes) (version 2) | ecosystem: Environmental > Aquatic > Non-marine Saline and...
CTATGAAACTCGTATGGATGGTACAAACTTATGGGTAGAAGGTGATTATTCTTGTCTCTATGACGAGAAAGGTAGGATAATAGGCTACATTGGGGTTCAAAGTGACATAACTGAAAGAAAAAGGATCAATGAAGAGATACTGGAAAGTAAAAGATTACTAGAAACCATGTTTGAGAGTATTCAGGATGGAATTTGTATTATAGATCCTGATATGACGATCAAAAAAACTAATAAGTACATGGAAGAGATGTATCATCATAATTTACCACTTAAAGGAAAAAAGTGTTATGAAGCATTTCACAATAAGACTAAACCATGTGAACCCTGTCCCACTTTGAGAACACTTGAAACCAATGAAACCTGTAATCAAATTGTACCATATACTGATGAAAAAGGTGATACTGGTAGAAGATTAGAACTTTATTCATACCCAATCAATGACAATGATGGGAATGTTGTTAATGTCATAGAGTTTGTAAGAGATGTTACTGACAGGATGAAATTAGAACAATTGGAACGAGATCAAGTTCTTGTTCAAGAGATACATCATCGTGTCAAGAACAATTTACAGGTCATTATAAGTCTGCTTAACATGCAATCAAGATTATTCTCGGATGAAGATATAAAAGCCGCATTTAGAGATAGTCAGAATCGGATAAGATCAATGTCACTGGCCCACGAGAAATTATATGCAGGTGATAGTGTTGCAAGTATTGAGGTATCTGATTATATTACTAGCTTGGTGAACCATATCACACAAATGAACATGTCATTGAATACTCCAGTAGATATCGAGATCAATGTAGCTGAACTGTCTCTTAACATGGATATAACCATTCCTCTTGGTCTTCTTGTAAATGAGATTGTAACTAATTCATACAAACATGCATTTGATGGTAGGGATAAAGGTCATATTTTCATATCATTTAAGGAAAGTAGAGATGGCTATGAACTTGTAGTTAAGGATGATGGAATTGGGCTCCAAGCTGATATGGATATAAGTGAACTTGATACATTAGGATTCAAGATAATACATATGTTAGTCCACCAGCTTCAAGGAACTGTTGAGACAGATAATAGTAATGGGACTACCTATACTATCAGATTTAACAATTAATGTAAGTATAAGTGTAAGACGTGGTTGCTTTGTTGTCTCTGGACATTCATGATTTCCACAAAAGGAATATATTTGATAGTGATTCCAGTTTCTTCTATCTGTTCAATATTTAAGAGACCATTTCTATGATACAGTTCACTTAAACATGCTTGAAAATTTCCATTTCAACCCAGTAACAAATATAAGACTATTTATACATCTTAAATAAATTATTACCTGATAGTATCTATAAAAGCATTTAATTTCATTTTATTATTGAAGATATCATCTAATTATTATCACTTAAATTGGAGTATTCAATGTCCTCTAAAAACTCAAATAATGCCAGTTCACCAAATATCAGTGAAAAGATCCAGGAGGCATATGCATATCATAAGATCATTCTTAACAACTCAGGAAAACCTTGTGATTATAAGTTCATTGACATCAATTCTAAATTCGAGGAAATGACAGGTTTAGGTTCAGAGGATATCATAGATAAAAATGTAACTGACGTATTACCTGGTATCAGAGATGGTGCTTTTGATTGGGTTGAATTCTATGGCAGAGTTGCATTAGATGGGGTGGAAGAAACATTTGATCAGTTCTGTGAACCTTTAGGGAAATGGTACAGAGTTACTGCATTTTCACCTGAGCAAGAATATTTTGTCACTTTGTTCACTGAACTGAGCAGAGAATTAGAAGAAATTGAAGAAAAAGAAGATATACTTACTGCAGTAGATAAAATAATACTGGAACTTGATAATGAATATATGATTAAAAAAGTTATACCAGATACTAAAAAACCCTTCTTTGGTTTACAAGAAAATATTGTATCTACTAATTTATTTTATGTATTTCCTGTAGAATTAGCTCAAAAAATGGTACATTTATTTGAAAAAACGTATCTTACAAGAGAGAAAGCAATAATCGAATATCCATCTTTTAGCTCAGCAGATGATAAATGGTTTAGTGCGGAGATATATTATATTGAAAATGAAAGGAAAAGTAAATATATCGTTTCCATTTCAGATATTACACTAAAAAAACAAGCTGAACTGCAGTTGAAGGAACGTGAAAAAAAGTATAGATTGATCTTGAATAATGCTAATTCTATCATTTATTCAATGACACCTGATGGTGTATTTACATATCTTTCCCCTTCATTTAAGTGGCTGGTTGGCTATGATCCAAGTGAAGTTGTGGGCCAATTATCACATGATTTTATTTATCCAGCTGATTTAGAACGTGTTACCAAAAAAATAATGAGCATTTTGAAAACAGGCACTGAGATGAGTTATGAGTTCAGAACTGTAACCAAAGAAGGTGATATAAGATGGCTCAACACGAATGAGAATCCCGTATTTACCGAAAAGGGTGAAATAAGCTCAATAATTGGTGTTGCACACGATATAACAGACCGTGTAATTGCAGAAAATAAATTGAAAGAAAGTGAGTTTAGGTTCAGGTCACTGGTTGATAATGTACCCGGAGTCATTTTCAGATGTAAGTATGACAATAATTGGACAATGCTGTATCTCACGGATAAAATAAAACAGATCACAGGTTACGATCCATCTGATTTTATAGATAATAGTGTTCGAAGCTATTCCAGTATAATTCATCCTGAAGACAGACAGCAAGTAATTGATGATGTGAAAATTGGGTTTCAACAAGAACTACCTTATGAGTTGAACTACCGTATAATCACAAAAGATGGAGAAATTAAGTGGATAAGAGAGTATGCACAGAAAGTCTATGCTGATACTGGGAATATAATAGATGGTGTCATAACAGATATTACTAGATCTGTTCAAAAAGACCTTGAATTAAAAGAGAAACAGGAACTTTTAGAAAAGTTCTTCTCGAGAGCAATTACAGGCTTTTTCATCTTGTTATATGAGGAGCCATTTGAATGGAGTGAAGATTCTGATAAGGACAAGATATTGGAGACTGCTATATATAGTGGGAAAATGGTTCAGGTAAATCAGGCAATGTTGGACCAATATCATGCAACTGAAGATGAGTTTATAGGTATTACCTTGGCGCAGTTGTTTGAAAATGATATAGGAAATTGCAAGGATATAGTTCGTGAACTGCTCGATAATGGTAGTATTTTCACCGAGAGCTATGAAACCCGTATGGATGGTACTCAAATGTGGGTCGAAGGTGATTATACTTGCCTTTATGATCACAAAAACAGGATAATAGGGCATATAGGGGTACAACAGGATGTAACTGACCGTAAGATCGCTGAAAATAAATTGAAAGAAAGTGAAAGGCAGGTCAATGAATCATTAGATCTATTATCCGGTATTCTTGAAAGCTTTGATGATACAGTGGTCTTTGCAATAGATAAAGAGTATAGGTATATTGCATTTAATGAAAATCACAAAAATACTATGAGATTGATTTGGGGTGTTGATATTGAGTTAGGTAAATCCATGCTAGATTATATCCACGACTCCGAAGACCATGAAAAAGCGAAGTCCAACTTTGACCGTGCTATGGAAGGTGAATACTTCAAAGTAGTTGAACAATACGGTGATACTGAATTTGACCGTCGGTGGTATGAAAATAGTTATAATCCACTTTATGATTCTGATAATGATATAATCGGTGTAGCTCTTTTACTGTCAGATATAACTGATAGGAAAAAACATGAACTTGAGATAATTGAGAGTAAAAAATTACTGGAAGCTATGTTTGAGAGTATTCAAGATGGTATAAGCATTATGGATCCTGATATGACTATCAAGAAAGTTAATAGATATATGGAGGACTTGCATCCCAACAAAGTACCTTTAGAGGGAAAAAAATGTTATCAAGTATATCGTAACCGTAATGATGTTTGCGATTCTTGCCCAGTTTTGAAAACGTTTGAAACTCATGAAACCTGTACTCAGGTAGTACCGCATATAGATAAAGATAGTGGGACTGATAGGAAACTGGAAGTATTTTCGTATCCAATCATAGACAATGATGGAAATGTTGTTAATGTAGTTGAATTTTTACGTGATATCACTGATAGGATTAAAGTAGAAAAATTAGAACGCAATCAAGTTCTTATTCAAGAGATACATCATCGTGTCAAGAACAATTTACAGGTAATTATCAGTTTACTTAACATGCAATCAAACTTGTTCACTGATGAAAAGATCAAAGGCGCGTTTAGAGAGAGTCAAAGTAGGATCAGGTCAATGTCACTCGCACATGAAAAACTTTATGCGGGTGATAATGTTGCAAATGTTGAAATATCTGATTATATAACTAGTTTAGTGAATCATATAAAACAAATGAACATGTCAGTGAATATTCCAGTTGAGATAGATATTGATGTAGATGAACTGTATCTTAATATGGATACAACCATTCCTCTTGGTCTTCTTGTAAATGAGATCGTGACCAATTCATTTAAACATGCATTTGATGGTAGGGATAAAGGAAATATTTCTATATCATTTAAGGAAATTGATGAAGGTTATAACCTTGTTATCCAGGACGATGGTATTGGATTACCAGATGATATTAATATCAATGACCTAAATTCTTTGGGCCTGAAAATAATCGATCTGTTAGTTCAACAGCTTGGCGGGAAAGTTGAGGTCAATAACTCTAATGGCACATGTTATATTATTTCTATTTCAAATTGACTGAATTTATTAATATATACTCATCAGAGTTGATAATACATGTTTTTTTAATTCAGAAAATTCTGGTGTACCAATTACAGAGATGTTGCGTGGTCTTTTAAAAGTAACATCAATTTCTTCTTTGATCCTACCAGGTCTTTCAGTCATAATAAATACTTTATCGGAAAGAAACAGTGCTTCCTCAACATCATGTGTTACAAATATAACTGTAGGCTTCTGCTTGTTCCAAAGGTCTAATAGTAATTCTTGCATACTAAGTCTTGATTGTGCATCCAGTGATGCAAAGGGTTCGTCCATTAACAGTATATTAGGGTCAAGTACAAGAACACGTGCAAGTGCAACTCTTTGCTGCATTCCACCAGATAATTGACCAGGATAATAATGTTCAAAGTCACTGATACCAACAGCATCCAAGTACTTATCTACAAGTTTTTGTCTTACCCCATCATCCATTTTTTTTTGTTTTAAACCAAACAGTACATTTTTTCTGACACTCAACCATGGGAATAGTACAGGTGACTGAAATACAACAGCTCGCTGGGTTGAAACACCTTCAATCTTTTCTCTACAGCAAGTGGCAACACCATCATCACCAGACTCAAATCCTGCAAGGATATTGAGTAGAGTAGATTTACCACAACCACTAGGACCAACTATACTAACGAACTCACCTTGTTTTATGTGAAGATAAACCTCATCGAGAACCTTTAGACTATCTTCTCCATTAACAGAATTGTAGCTTTTACTAAGTCCTTTGATAACAATATCAGTTCCCTTCATTATTACCTCCTTCAATCATCAATCCAGACCTCTTGAAAAAGGATATTAGTAATATATCACTGACACGTCCCAAGATACCTATACAGATCATTGAAACGAGAATAATATCTACATGACCTAACATTCTTGCATCCATCATTAATGCACCAAGTCCGTTTGCCACACCTGTAAGTTCTCCAAGCACTAAAAATCCCCACGATACACCTAACCCCAATCTTAACCCTGCAATCGTTGAAGGCATAGCTGCCGGTATAATTACTGTGGTATATAACGATACTTTATTTGCACCAAGCATTTTTCCTGCTCTTATAAGAAGTGGGGAGACTGAAGAAGCACCTTGTGCTGCATTGACATATATTGGGAAGAATGCAGCTAATGAGATTAAAAACAAAGTTGTTGTTTCACCAACACCGAACCAGACTATAGCAATAGGTAACCACCCGATCCCTGGAATAATTCTTATAAGATGTACTGTGGGATCAAATGTATGTTTAGCTACCATGCTTCTTCCAGTTAAGAATCCTAGGGTCAATCCCAAAAATGTAGCTAGTGCAAATCCAGATAATACTCTTGTTATACTCGCAGATGCATGTGTCAATAAAGTTCCAGAATAAGGTGTTATGTTCAGAGTACCTATTGCAAAATCAATTGAAACTAAGATCAAACTGGAAGGAGAAGGAAGTAAGTATGGTGGTACCATACCTTCCCTTGTTACAATATACCATGTAGTAAGAACTAGTACTGGTATTAAAAAACTTAATAGATTTATCTTTTTTAGGTTTAACATTTTTAAGTAATATCAGTATTATTTGTACTCTTTCTAGCCTCTTCTACAAAACTTAGATCGAACATTGCATCAATGTCAGGGATTTCATTTATCATTCCAAGTTCGTACATTTCAATTGCAAGATTTCTTGTATTCTCTATATAATCATCATCAATATCCCATACAAGTTCCATGTTAGGTTCTGCTATTTCTAGCACATCTCTGGAAGTACCAAACGTTTCTGCAAATGTAAGCCATTCATCGCTATTTTGGTTTAAATGCTGTGTGGTTTCTGCATGAGCTGTTACTAAAGCTTGAATTTTCTCTCTATCATTCTCGATCTTATCTTTTGTAGTGATCATTCCTGCATTGATAGTTCCTATATTATCTCCGTAATATGGATATGTAAGTATTCTGCCATACCCTTGTGATACTGCTAGAGATGGATAAGGCTCTCCACTACAAAATGCATCTATTGTACCCCTTGATAATGCCTGACCCATATCAAAGAAATCAATCCGTTTTAATACAACATCCTCATCTGGATCCAGTCCTTCCTGTTTAAGTGTTTCAAGAAGTAGGACATGATGCATTGTTCCTGGAACATATGCAATGGTTTTTCCTTTAAGGTCAGCTGGAGTTTCAATATCCGAATCGTCTCTGACAACAATAGCCGAACACTTATTGCAGAGACTGCTTACTATGACTATAGGTTCTCCCTTTGCTGCACTAGTGATTGCAAGTGCTATTGTTGTACCTGTCAGGTCCAGACCACCAGCTAACAGAGCAGATTTTTGATCACCTGGATTTGTAAATGGAAGTACATTCACACTATAATTCTGGTCAATATGTTCATGGTACATGTATGGCTGTATTGTCTGAGCTGTTCTCCATGTTCCCACAGTTGCATCGAATTCATCATCAGTGTTGATGCATCCTGATAATGTGACACTTAAACCTAATACTAATAGGATACATACTATAGAAATTAGAGGTTTCATATTTTATTTAGCCCCTAACTCGTAATTTGCATTATTGAACATTTTTGTAGCAGTTTTAATATCGAATCCATTCCATTCACTTTCACATTTAGTAACATCTCGGGGGATTGCACCCGTTTCCACAACTAATACATTTGCACCCCAGTTAAGAGCTGTTTGGTTTGGGGGATGTACACATATATTCGGTGCATGTCTATTTGCAGCAAGTCTTGTAACAGCTGCTATCTGTGCATGTCTTCGATTGGATATCTGTGGGAAGTCGCTTAATGGTGTTTTAGGTAATGGTACTCTAGCCATGGCGCCAGTTAACGTTGCACCATGCTCTAAACCAGTCAAAAAAATATCAGCGATCTCTTCATTATCATGTTCAATACCAATAGGCTCTATCAAATATGCAAGCTCAAGCTGTGATTCCTTTACAGTTTCAAGTGTATCGATCCTATCTTTAGGATTGAACTTAGTATCAATACCTTCTCTTAATCTCAGTGTATGATAAACCCTCTGAACTCCTGAATCTTCAAAGATCGTAGCGTTTAGTTCATCAAACTCTCCTGTATTGACTACAATTTCATAATTTCCTGGAATTTCTGTTCTTATTAGCTTAATAAGCTCAGTTAATTTGTTAAATTCATAGAATTGAGTGGTCCTTAACACGATCCACTTTGCTCCTTGCGATACAAAGTTACGTGTAACATCAAGTACCTGTTCAAAACTTCGTTCATTTTCTTCATTAATGATCCCCCATTTTGTTCCAAAGGCACAGAAATTACAATTCATTGGACATTTCTTATAATCAACACCAACTGATGCCCATACATAACTCGTGTTATTTGTTACGGATGCAGCAACTTCTCTTGCAGCTTTGCCAAGTACATCCATTTCTGCTGAGTCAGGATCGATCTCAAGAAGGGCTATTATCTCTTCACGAGTAAGTTTAATTCCATCTAATGCTTTTTCTTTTGAACTTTGTATCAGATCTAAGGTTGAAATGATCTCACCTTCTTTTGTATATGTAATGAGGAACTCAAGTACTTATTATTAGATATAAACTGGTATCAATGCCGTAATGCTACCAAATATTTGTATAAAATGCATATATATCTTTTTAATGAAAATAATTAATAGCTATGTTAGAATCGATTTAATGATCATTAAGGTTCTAATTACCATTTCAACTTGTTTTGGGTTAAAATGGAATTATTCATCCTCCCTCAAATCTAAGTAAGTTTAGCTGTCAGGAACAGAATCTGGTGGAAATCCAGCCCATTGCAATACTTTATCCTTAGTTAAAATATCAGCATTATACCATTCCAGTACATCCTTCCCAGACATCCGTGGCCTGCTAAGCTCCTCAAATTCCATCCATAATGAATCTTGTGGCCAGTTCTTCATTTCTAATCTCATGTTAATGAACTGTTGCACAATGTTCTGGATACTATGTTGCAGACCTTCCAGCACAACCATCCTGTCAGACTCAGAAACGTATCCCGCAGCATACGTGGACCCTTTGGTATCACCCATGGACAAAGGTGTCTGGAACAGTCCTAACTGTACTTCAGCTTCCAAAGATCTCTTAAATTCCATTACATCAAGTGACCCTTTTGCATCGATTGGTATTATATCAAGTCCAACTGCAGCAATATCTTCGTTCTCTGATAGATATTGGTGATCATCTAACCATGAATCAATTGCTTCTTGAGCATCACTCATTGTCACCAGGTTTTGTTCAACCAGTTTTTCAAGTAATTGGAAATTGATCAGGTACCTTCCATTCCCATATTTCTTGACAAAAGAGACATACCCCTGATTAATATCTAGAAGGTTACGTATACTGAGTTCGATTGGGTCTAAAAGTGATCTTCCATACAATCCCCACGTATTACGCCCCTTAATATCAGCTTGAACACCGTCCCATGAATTATAGGTCCCATAGATCACATCACTAATATCAATACTCTGTTCCTCAACACCACTTTCATTGATTCCTTCATTCACTTTGACAATATCTGCCGGTGATGTCAATAGAACGTGATCCTTTGTATCCGGGTCAAAACCTTCAGGTAATATAGTGACTGCAGGCATGTATAGTGGTTTTAGTGAAAGATCATCAACGTTTCCTGAAGGTACTGCGATATAAGTACCGTCTCGACATAATAACCGAGATAATGTCTGAACTTGTTCCATGAAATTTGTTTTTCTACTCCACTGCTCAAAGTCCCTGATATACTTTTGAGCTTTACTTTCAAACTGCATACCTTTTACCAAAGATAAACCTAATTTGTTAAGTGAAGTTGATACGTGGGGTGTAGCTGTTGTCAATTGCTGATAATATTTGAAACGGTTATGAGTATCGAAAGAACAATATGTTATGAAATTACTTGATACATCTTTGTGCTTGATCCCGGAAGAAGCTGTTAATGTTACTGGACGTTTACCTGACATATTGTACACCCATTTGTGCAAGGATCAAGAAAATGAGAATTTCCATAAATCTAGATATCCAGAACGCTGCAAGGTAATAGTTATATTTCGTTTTCAGGTCTGACCTTAATTCGGGAGAAATATCAAGACTCTTGATATCACTGAAATTAATTGGTGATTTACGAGTAAATGAATGTACTAAACCACTGAAAATAGAATTTATTATGGAGGGTTTATCTAACAATTCTTTTAATGACTCATAATTTCTAATCTGTTGCATACATGCAACTGCGTATACAACCAGTATTTAAGATTAATACAACAAAACCATTACTAAAAACCATCATTATTCCAATTTACTGAACAAAGATAAAACTAAAAAGGATATCTTGAATCGTGGATAATTGAAATATTACTGAATTCACATTAAAGATAATCATTCAAATTCACATTAAAGATAATCATTCAAATTCACAAACGCATCAAAATAATCTGAATATGTGATCACTTGATCATCTATGCTAAATACGGGGCCTTTTAATGTTAACCAGGACAAACTTTTTTCTGGTAACGTATAGGTATCTAAGACTGGCCATTCAATATTATCTTCGATTTGCTTAATGATACCTTCAAATGGCTTAGATTCATTCTGTTCAGTCTCTATTTCTTGCTGAGCTCGAATATGTTCATATATCCGGTTTAATTCATCCACATTTTTTGCATTTTTGATTTTCTCTTTTGATTCATCATCAATATCTTGCATGAACTCTCACCTATAACAATTTTATATTATCATACATATATAATCAGATGTAATAATCAACCGGTAGTGACTTACTCAAACCATTTGATGTTATAAACGCTTTTTTTCTTATAGAACAAAAAAAGTAGTATCCTCTAAGATTTTTAAAACTAGGGATATTGATCATCCAAAGTTTAGTAACAAATAGTTTAATATATAGCTTATTTAGTATTACAAATCTATGTAATAGTATTAACATTTACATCATATACTGAAAATAAGTAAAATTATTAAATTGGAGGCTGAACTGTGATTAGGGTAAATTTTTTTAGATCTATAATTTATTTGCTTGCCATCGTTTCTGTATTATTTTTATCTGGTTGTATTGGTGGATTTGAAGATAATTCACTAAATGGTGAAACTCGTGTAATAATAGATAGTTATAATCGGGAAGTACAAGTGCCAAATAATGTAGAAAGAGTTGTATGTCAAGGTCCGGGTGCACTTCGATATTTAACATATCTGGAAGGAACTGATATGGTTGTAGGTGTGGAAAGTAATGAGCATAGAGATGATCAAATGAAAAAACCATACCTTCAAGCAAACCCACACTTATCTAATCTTCCAAGTATTGGGGAATTTAGAGGTAATACTGATCCTGAAAGAATAATGATGGTTGAACCAGACATCATTTTTTGGGTCGATCCACCATCTTCTTCAGATGCCAATCAATTGCAGTCAAGGACTGGTATCCCCGTAGTTGCGTTAGAATATGGGAACTTTTGGACATACAGAGAAAGCTTGGACAATTCACTTCGACTTATGGGTGAAGTAATTGGTAATCAGGAACGTCCAGAAGAAGTTATTTCTTTCTTTGATAACAAGATAGA
>Ga0207421_10007741_pt1 | contig 11349 bp, 11 predicted proteins | sample SodLakKL_010_SED_4_FD_187542 | JGI IMG/M metagenome (GOLD analysis project Ga0207421, IMG submission 187542) | Alkaline sediment microbial communities from Lake Tanatar, Kulunda Steppe, Russia - 8KL_010_SED (SPAdes) (version 2) | ecosystem: Environmental > Aquatic > Non-marine Saline and...
GGCCACCGCAGCAAGCGTTTCAAGACTGCGTTGACCGCGTTTGCAACAGATTTGGCGATCCTGCACTTGCGCGCGTCGCGCCGGCGTGCTGGGGTGTTCCCCAGGGGCACCGTACCTCCCGCATGGCCCGCCAGGAGGCGTCATGGATCTCACTGCCGAAGACCTGCGACGCGCGATGCAGCGCGGCGAGTTCAGCTTCCACTACCAGCCGAAGGTCTCCTTCCTCACCGGTCGGGTGGACGGCGCGGAAGCGCTGATCCGCTGGTGTCTGCCGGACGGCACCCTCGTTCCTCCCGGCGACTTCATCCCGATGGCCGAGGCCAGCGGCATGGTCGCTGAGGTGACGCGCCACATGTTTCCGCGCCTGCTCGACGACCTCTCCCAGATCCACGCGGAGCGCGGCGAGGACCGGCTTGCGTTCAACGTTTCCGCCAACGAGCTCGACGAACCGGGCCTGATCCACCTGGTGCGGGAGGCGATCGACAGCAACCGGATCCGCGGCCCCCACCTCGAGATCGAGATCACCGAGGGCGTCGTGGTCTCCCGGCAGGAGATCATCGTGCAGCGCCTGACGGAACTGATGGAGGCGGGGGTAAGCCTGGCGATGGACGACTACGGCACCGGTTTCTCCTCGCTCGAGACCCTGAGCCGGCTGCCGTTCTCGGTCCTGAAGCTCGACCAGGCGTTCGTGATCCGGATGCTTGGCTCCACGAAGATGGCGACCATGGTGCGCACCAGCATCGCGATGGCACAGCTGCTGGGCATCCGCAGCGTGATGGAGGGCGTGGAGAACGAGCAAGCCTACCGGATGCTGCTGCACTATGGCTGCACCGAGGCACAGGGCTACTGGATCAGCCCGCCGCTGCCGCTGCCCGACTACCTGCAATTTCGTCGGCGCGACCCGGTCTGGCCCTGCTCGCCGATCGGGATGCTGCGCATGGCTCAGCTGACCCATACATGGCAGTACAAACTGCTGGTGGACATGCTGTTCGCCTATCTCGAGGGACCGGACACCCCGGGCTCCATTCCCCGACACCTGCACATGAGTCACGACGAATGCGCGCTTGGCGACTGGTACCACGGGCTGGGGCAGGCCCTGAGCGGAGATCCGGATTTCGACCGCCTGGATCAGCCGCACCGGCGCATGCACGAGCTGTGCGCGGAGATGGTCGACGCCACACGCCGCCAGGCACCGCGCGAACGGATCCGGCGGTTGATGATCGATCTGAGCGAGGAGTCGAACGCGCTCTACAGCAGCCTGCAGCGCCTGGAGATGCGGCTGATGTTCGAGGAACTGCGCGCGCCGGAATGACCGCCACGGAAGGGAGGGGCGTCCGGTGACACACCGGCCCCGCCGGCCGGCGTGACGGGGCATTTCCTCCGCAGGACAGCCGGACGCGGAGCGGTTACAGTGGCACAGGTGGGCCGCACGGACGTTGACGTTCGCGGCGACTTGATGGGCCCGGAGTCGGAGGCCCGATCCGCCCGGTTCAGCAATCCCGGAGGTGTGAAGACATGCGCAAGCGAATCCTCGACGAGCCAGAGCGGCGGGGCGTCAATGAGAGGGACGGCGAGTGGCTGGACCTCGAAAAGGTCGCGGAGGTCGAAATCAGCTCGGAGGATCCGGAGCACCCGATCGAGCACGCTCTCGTCCCGGGCACCCCCGACGGGTGGGTGGCCGGTGGGCCGGGGGAACAGACGATCCGGCTGGTGTTCCCGGAGCCGGTGAGTATCCGGCGGGTCCGCCTTCATTTCGAGGAAACGGAGCTGGAACGCACCCAGCAGTTCGTGCTGCGCTGGTCAGCGGACCGCGGCAAGAGCCTTCACGAAACGGTGCGCCAGCAGTGGAACTTCAGTCCCGCGGGTGCGCGATGGGAAACCGAGGATATCCACCTCGGTGTGCCTGGGGTAACAGTGCTGGAACTGGTCATCATTCCCGACATCGGCGGGGGCCAGGCCCGCGCCTCCCTCGCGCAGTTGCGCATCGAGCGCGCGGACCCCGGTCCGGGCTGAAGGGTCCCGGGCCTCCCACAGCGTTCGCCCCGGCCCCTGCGGGAGACGCCGAACCCTGTCGGCGATGCGGCCCCTCCTCGCGGCGGGGGCCTTTCAGCGGGTCAGTTCCGCCAGGTGCGCCTCAACGCGATCGTTTGCCGCCGCCAGCTGGCTGCGGTTCATGCGTCGACTGACTGCATCGACGCGTTCGTCGTTTTCGGCCAGGGTGAACCAGAGGTAGGCCTCCTCCAGATCCCGACGGATACCACCGCGACCGGAGAAGTACAGCTCGCCGAGCCGATTCCGCGCCGCGACGTGGCCCTGGTCGGCAGCCTCCCGATACAGCCGCATTGCCGCCGCGGTATCCGGACGCGCGACGCCGGGCTGTCCCATCTCGCGAAGCTGTCCCATGTAGTACTGGGCGCCGGCGACACCCTTGTCGGCGGCGCGGGCCATCCACTTCGCGGCCTCCGCACCGTCGCGGGGCAGACCCTCGCCGTTCGCATAACGGATGCCGATCAGGTACTGGGCATCGGCGTGCCCCAGCTCCGCCGCCCGCAGGTAATGCTCCTGGCTCTTCACGGGATCCGGATCGCGGCCGTCGCCAGCCGCGTAGATGTAGCCGAGGTAATAGTGCGCGCCGGCGTGGCCCCGGTCGGCCGCACGCTGAAACCACGTGGCCGCCCGGCCCTTGTCCTGCGGGGTACCGCGAGAGATGAAATTGGCGACGCCGACATCGTACTTTGCGTCCACGTCGCCGTTCTCGGCAACCCCCTCCCGGATCTCGTACCAGATCTGCAGGAGCTCCTGCTGCCGTTCTGCATCCGAGGGCGCCTGGGCCATAGCGGGAACAGCGAACATGGACGCAAGAAGCACGAACACGGGGGAAAGCGCGGGGAAATTCCTGATCATGCCAGCATCCTCTTCAGGGGTGGTCGAGGTCGGAGCGTCAAGGGCTTGAAGAACCACCAGATCATAGTAGCCATTGCCATGAACCGCAAAAGCGGGCCCGACAGGCGGCGGGCCCGTCGGCCGGAGTGGCTGGACCCGGCCCCACCCCAGCCGTTACTCCGGGCATCGTGCCCGCCGCCCTTCGGGCCTGCCTCCGGCGGTTCGAGTCGCTCCCGGCGGATTTGTCCCCGCAAGCGGGGGAGGCAGATTTTCGTCGTCAGGGCCGGATGGAAAAGACCCAGGCGTCCTCGCGCTCCTCCTCGCCGGGATAATACCGGGGCCGCGTACCGACCCGGCTGAAGCCCTCGGAGCGATAGAGGCCGAGCGCCGCGAGATTCGAGGGACGTGCCTCGAGGAAGAGAGTCTCGACCCCCTCGTCGCGCGCCTTCGCGACCATGCCGCGGAGCAGGAAGCGCCCCAGACCCTGGCCCTGGTGGTCCACATCGATGGTAAGGTTCAGCAGGTGTGCCTCACCGGCCGCAATGGAGATCACCGAGTGGCCGACCAGGCGACGCTTGCATTCGAGTACCCAACAGCCGTAGCCGACCCGCATGCAGTCGCGGAAGATGCCCGCGGTCCAGGGAAAAGGATAGGCGGCGCGCTCCACCTGCATGACCCGATCGACATCGCGGGCCCGCATGCGGCGCAGTGTGGGTTCGGGTTCGAGGCATGCGCTCATGTCGCGGTGGCCTCCCGACCGCGCCCGTAGGTCTTCTGCTGCGACGCGAACCCCATTTCCATCGCGTTGCCGACCTCAGTCCCCGAGTGCCCGCGCGCGGGCCAACAGCAGGTCACTCCAGGCCCTCGCCTTGTCCGCCGGCGAACGCAGCAGGTAGGCCGGGTGGTAGGTGACCACCAGCGGCACGCCACGGAAGTCATGCTGCCGTTCCCGCAGTCGACCGAGAGGCGCGTCACTGCCGAGGAGCGACTGTGCCGCGACCCGGCCGAGCGCGACGATGACGCGGGGTTCGATCAGGTCGATCTGCCTGTCCAGAAACGACCGGCACGCAGCCGCCTCGGCCGGCAGGGGGTCGCGGTTTCCCGGCGGCCGGCATTTCAGGATATTGGCGATGTAGACGTCTTCTCCACGCCGAAGGCCCAGAGCGGCGAGCATGTTGTCCAGCAGGCGGCCGGCACGGCCGACGAAAGGCTCGCCGCGCCGGTCTTCCTCGGAGCCGGGGGCCTCGCCGATGAAGAGCCAGTTGGCTTTCGGATCGCCGACTCCGAAGACCGTCTGCGTACGACGCCGAGCGAGTTCGGAACACGCGGTGCAGGAGGTCACCCGTTCCCCGAGGTCCGCCCAGCCCAGCTGCGCGACCGGAACCTCGGCAATCGTTACGGCGGCAGCCCGTTCCTCCCGCGGCGCTGTCGGGACACCCGCCCCGTCCGCGTCGAGCCGTTGCGGGGCGGGCGGCGTCTGCCGCGGCACCCAGACGGGGATCCCCATCTGGTGCAGAACCTCGCGCTTGCGGGCGCTCAGCGGCATCGGCGGGCCTCAGACGCCGTCATGCTGGGGGTGAGCCCGCTCCAGCGGCACCATGAGCCGGTTCAGCGCGTTCAGGTAGGCCTTCACCGACGCAATCACGATGTCGGTGTCCGCGCCCTGCCCGTTCACGATGCGACCACCGCGCGACAGGCGCACGGTCACTTCGCCCTGGGCATCGGTCCCCGAAGTGATGTTGTTCACCGAATAGAGCAACAGGTCGGTCCCGCTCTGCACGATGGATTCCACCGCCTGGAAGGCGGCATCGACTGGCCCGCCGCCGTCGGCCGCCCCGCTGAGGATGCGATCGTCGGCCTCCAGCCGCACCTCGGCGCGGGGCGTGGTGCCGGTCTCCGAACAGACGCGCAGGCTCTTGAGACGATACCGATCGGAGGCCTCCGGCGCGAGTTCCGAAACCAGCGCCTGCAGATCCTCGTCGAAGATCTCGTGCTTCTTGTCGGCGAGTTCCTTGAACCGGGCGAAGACCTCGTCGAGTTGTTCGGCGCTCTCGAATTCGACCCCGAGCTCGCGCAGGCGGGAACGCAGCGCGTTACGCCCGGAGTGCTTGCCGAGGATCATGCGGTTGGCGCTCCAGCCGACATCTTCGGCACGCATGATCTCGTAGGTGTCCCGGTGCTTCAGCACGCCATCCTGATGGATCCCGGACTCGTGGGCAAAGGCATTCGCGCCGACGATGGCCTTGTTCGGCTGGACCGGAAACCCCGTCACGTTCGACACCAGGCGCGAGCAGGGCACGATCTGGGTCGTGTCGATGCGCGTCTCAACGGGGAAGATGTCCTGACGGGTGCGCACCGCCATCACGATTTCCTCCAGCGACGCGTTGCCGGCACGCTCGCCGAGCGCGTTGATGGTGCACTCCACCTGCCGCGCCCCGTTCTGCACTGCCGCCAGCGAATTGGCGACGGCCAGCCCGAGGTCGTTGTGGCAATGCACTGAAAAGACCGCACGGTCGGAATTCGGGACGCGCTGCAGCAGAGTCGCGATGGTCTGACCGAAGGCCTCCGGTATCGCATAGCCCACCGTGTCCGGGATGTTGATCGTGCCCGCGCCCGCATCGATCGCCGCCTCGATCACCCGGCACAGGAAATCGATCTCGGAGCGGCCGGCATCCTCCGCCGAGAACTCGACGTCATCGGTGTAGTTGCGGGCGTGGCGAACCGCCGCCACGGCGTTCTCGACGACCTGGTCCGGAGTCATGCGCAGCTTGTGCTGCATGTGGATCGGGCTGGTGGCGATGAAAGTGTGAATGCGCGGCGCCACGGCTTCCTTCAGCGCCTCGGCGGCCCGGTCGATGTCCGGTGCCCGCGCGCGGGTCAGGCCACAGACCCGACTGTCCTTCACCGCCCGCGCCACCGCGCGAACCGCCTCGAAGTCCCCGATGCTGGCGGCCGGAAACCCGGCCTCGATCACGTCCACCCGGAGCTTTTCCAGCAGATGCGCGATCCGGAGCTTCTCTTCGCGGGTCATGGACGCGCCAGGACTTTGCTCGCCATCGCGCAGGGTGGTGTCGAAGATGATCAGTGCGTCTTTGCTCATGGTCTCGGTATTCGTCTGGTGGCGGAAGGGGCCAGGCGCGGCGGGCGCACCGGATGGGTCAGGAGATCCTGCGGGACCGATGGCGACGCCAGCGTTCCAGGGTCAGCAGGGGCCCGGACAGCGCGTAGAGCAGGAAGCCCGCGAGCAGGACCTTGGGCGGATCGAGGGCCGCGAGCATCAGCGCGCCCACCACCGCGAGCATCGCGAAGAACGGCACACGGTGGCGGAAATCCATGTCCTTGAAGCTGGAATAGGTGAGATTGCTGACCATCAGCGCGCCCGCGGTCACCGTGACCACCAGCGCGATGATCATCAGCACCATCGGTGACTCGACAAAAACGGACATGTCCTCCATCACCCAGACGGTACCCACCACCACGGCCGCGCTCGCAGGACTCGGCAAACCCTGGAAAAAGCGTTTGTCCGCTGCGGCCAGACGGGCATTGAAGCGGGCCAGCCGCAGTGCGGCGGCCGTTGCATAGAAAAAGGCAGCCACCCAGCCGAGATTCCCCAGTTCGTGCAGCTGCCAGAGGTAGGCGATCAGCGCCGGCGCAAGCCCGAAGGCGACAAGGTCCGACAGCGAGTCATACTGGGCACCGAATTCGCTCTGGGTGTTGGTCAGGCGTGCGACACGGCCGTCGAGTCCATCGAGCACCATCGCGACGAAGACGGCGATCGCCGCGGTGATGAAATCGCCATTGATCGCCGAGACCACCGCAAAGAAGCCCGAGAAGAGGACGCCGGTGGTGAAAAGGTTGGGCAGAAGAAATACCCGGCGCCGGGGTCCGGGATTCTTCTGCTCCGGTGTCTCCTCGCTCATGACGTCGCCGCCTGTACACCGTCGTCCCGCGTCCCCGGCAGGGAGCCGAGCAGATCAGTGCCCGCCAGAACCCGCTGGCCGGGCCGGGCGGCGAGGCGGGCCTTTTCCGGGACCCACAGAATTACGTCGAGTCCGAATCCCGCGAGACCCAGCCGCTTCCCGCGCCCGAAACGGTTTCCGGTGATCGCCCCGACGCGGATGAAACGCGGCCAGCGCCGCAGGTCGAGTGCCAGCGAGAAGGTCTCTTTCTCGTCGGTCTCGAAGGCGAAGGCGAGGTGGCCGGCGATTTGCGGGTCGGGTTCCTCGTCCGTCCCCTTTCCGGGCCAGTACCGCTGGGTGACGGTCGCCTCCTGGGGGGCGTGCAGATTGTATTCGCCGAGTGCCCGCTGGCGGATCACGATGCGCCAGGCGGGCCTGCCCGAAAACGGATCCCGGGCTTCCTCCACGGACTGCACCACGCCATCCGCCGGCGCCACCAGACCAAGGGCGGTCGGCGGCAGGCGGCGCACGAAATCGCGGAACAGCAACAGGAAGGCGATCGCGAGGGTCACCAGGAAAAACCCCATCTCGGTGTATCCGAACAGCAGCGTGATCACCGCGAGCCACGCAGTGCCGATCACAAAGAGTCTTCCTTCTGGGGCAACGGGAAACATGCGGTCGCTCCGGCCGGATCCACGGCGTTCACCGCGCGCTACCGGCTCGGGCCCGGGAGACCCGGGCCCGGTCTGGTCGGGTCAGTTACGGCTCTTGTCGACGAGCTTGTTCGCGGCGATCCAGGGCATCATCGCGCGCAGCCGTTCGCCGACCTGCTCGATCGGGTGCTCAGCGTTCAGCCGCCGGTACGCGGTCATCGACGGGTAGTTCGACGCGCCCTCCTGGATGAAGGCCTTCGCGTACTCGCCGGTCTGGATCCGGTGCAAAGCCTCGCGCATCGCGTAGCGGGATTCCTCGTTGATCACCTTAGGACCGGTCACGTACTCGCCGTATTCGGCGTTGTTCGAGATCGAGTAGTTCATGTTGGCGATGCCGCCCTCGTACATCAGGTCGACGATCAGCTTGAGCTCATGCAGGCATTCGAAGTAGGCCATCTCCGGGGCGTAGCCCGCCTCGACCAGCGTCTCGAATCCGGCCTTCACGAGTTCCACCGCGCCGCCGCAGAGCACCGCCTGCTCGCCGAACAGGTCGGTCTCCGTCTCGTCCTTGAAGCTGGTCTCGATGATGCCGGTGCGCCCGCCACCGATCGCCGAGGCATAGGAGAGCGCAGTGTCGCGCGCACTTCCCGAGGCGTCCTGGAACACGGCGATCAGGTCGGGGATGCCGCCCCCTTTCACGAACTCGTTGCGCACGGTGTGGCCCGGGGCCTTGGGGGCGATCATGATCACGTCGAGGTCGGAGCGCGGCACGATCTGGTTGTAGTGGATCGCGAACCCGTGGGCGAAGGCCATCGTCGCGCCCTGCTTCAGGTTCGGTTCGATCTCGGACCTGTACAGCTGCGCCTGGAATTCGTCCGGGGTCAGCACCATCACCAGATCCGCGCCGGTCACGGCCTCCGGCACGTCAGCCACCTTCAGCCCGGAGCCCTCCGCCTTCGCACGGGAGCCCGAGCCGGCACGCAGGCCGACCGTGACGTCGACACCCGAGTCCTTCAGGTTGTTCGCATGCGCGTGACCCTGCGAGCCGTAGCCGATGATCGCGACCTTCTTGCCCTGAATGATGGAAAGGTCAGCGTCTTTGTCGTAGTAAAGGTTCATTGCGTGTTCCCTTGTCGCCCGGAATGAAATTGGCCGCCTGTACCGGGGCCGCGGAGTTCTTCAGGTCCCCGTTGGAAACCCGATAGTATAGGGGTTTCCCGGACGGCTGCCGAGGGCCAGCGATTCGCTAGAGAAACGCCGATTTATCGGCGTTTCCCTGCGGCACACGGAAGTGCCGCCAGAATCCACAACCGTAGGTGGTTGATTCTGAAGCAAGCTGCAAATCACATTTGCAGCGAAGCGTGCGCTGAGAAAGCCAGGATGGCTTTATTCAGCGCTTCCCTAGAGAAACGCCGATAAATCAGCGTTTCCCCAAGCCGGGACGGCTCCTACAGGTGGAGCGCGACGTCGCCGCGGGCGATGCCCATCACCCCCGAGCGCACGACCTCCATCACCGCAAAACCCTGCAGGGCCTCGAGGAAGGAATCGAGCTTGCTGCCATGACCGGTCAGTTCGATCACGTAGGTTTCCTGCGACACGTCGACAATGTTGCCGCGGAAGATATCGGTCAGGCGCTTGGCCTCCTCGCGATCGGAGGCCTCGGCCACCTTCACCTTCACCAGCATCATCTCGCGCTCGATATGCCGGTGCGGAGTCAGGTCGATCAGCCGCACCACGTCGATGAGCTTGTTCAGCTGCTTGGTGATCTGCTCGATGATCTGCTCCGACCCGCTGGTGACGATGGTCATCCGCGACAGGCTGGGGTCATCCGTGGGCGCGACGGTGAGCGACTCGATGTTGTAGCCGCGGGCCGAGAACAGTCCGGACACGCGCGAGAGCGCGCCGGATTCGTTCTCCAGGAGAAGACTGATGATGTGTCGCATGCTGTTCCCTTTCCCTACAGCAGGATCATTTCGTTCTGGCCCGCACCCGCGGGGATCATCGGGTACACGTTCTCGGACTGATCGGTGAGGAAGTCCATGAACACCAGCCGGTCCTTCAGCGCCAGCGCCTCGCGAATCGCTCCCTCCACGTCCCCCGGCTGTTCGATGCGCATGCCGACATGGCCGTAGCTCTCGGCCAGCTTCACGAAATCGGGTAGCGCATCCATGTAGGACATCGCGTATCGGCCCTGGTAGAAGAATTCCTGCCACTGCCGGACCATGCCCAGGTAGCGATTGTTCAGGTTCACGACCTTGATCGGCAGGTGGTATTGCAGGCAGGTGGACAGCTCCTGAATGCACATCTGGATGCTGGCCTCGCCGGTCACGCAGGCCACGGTCTCCTCCGGGTGCGCCAGTTGCGCACCCATTGCGAAGGGCAGACCCACGCCCATCGTCCCGAGCCCGCCGGAGTTGATCCAGCGATTGGGCTTGTTGAAGCCGTAGAACTGGGCCGCCCACATCTGGTGCTGCCCGACGTCCGAGGTCACGAAGGCATCGCCCCCGGTGAGTTCCCACAGCTTTTGCACCACGTACTGCGGCTTGATGATCGGCGAGGACTTGTCGTACTTCAGGCAGTCCTTCGCGCGCCATTCGTCGATCTGCCGCCACCAGGCGGTCAGCGCCTCCTGGTCGGGCTCGCGCTTCATGTTCTCCAGTTCGCGGATCATGTCCCGCAGCACCGGTTCCACCTGCCCGACGATCGGGACATCCACCTTCACGTTCTTGGAGATCGACGCGGGATCCACATCCACGTGCACGATCTTCGCGTAGGGACAGAACTTCTCGATGTTGCCGGTGACCCGGTCATCGAAGCGCACGCCGATCGCGATCAGCACGTCGGCATGGTGCATGCCCATGTTCGCCTCGTAGGTGCCGTGCATCCCGAGCATGCCGACGAACTGGGGGTCGGAGGCCGGATAGGCACCCAGGCCCATCAGGGTGTTGGTGATCGGGTAGCCCAGCTTGCGCGTGAACTCGGTCAGCGCTCCCGATGCCCGCCCGAGGATCACGCCGCCACCGGTGTACAGCATCGGCTTCTTCGCCGACAGGATCAGATCCAGCGCCTTGCGGATCTGGCCGCTGTGCCCCCGGGTGGTGGGGTTGTAGGAGCGCATCTTCAGTTGCTTCGGGTACTCGAACACCGCGGTGTCCGCGGTCACGTCCTTCGGAATGTCCACGAGCACCGGTCCGGGTCGGCCCGAGGTGGCAATGTAGAAGGCTTTCTTGATCGTGATGGCCAGGTCGTTGACGTCCTTGACCAGGAAGTTGTGCTTCACGCAGGGACGCGTGATCCCGACCGTGTCCACCTCCTGGAACGCGTCGTTACCGATCAGGTGCGTCGGCACCTGGCCGCTGAAGACCACCAGCGGGACAGAGTCCATGTAGGCGTCAGCGATGCCGGTTACGGCGTTGGTCGCACCCGGACCCGAGGTCACCAGTGCGACACCGCAGCGGTCGGACGACTTTGCGTAGCCCTCGGCGGCATGGACTGCACCCTGCTCGTGCCGCACGAGGATGTGCGCGATTTTCTCCTGTCGGAAGAGTGCGTCGTAGAGATGCAGTACCGCCCCGCCAGGGTATCCGAATACGACTTCGACGCCCTCTTCCTGCAGAGAACGGACAAAGATTTCGGCGCCGGTGATCGCGGCTGGCTTGGCGGGATTTTCAGACATGGCTGCGGCGGTTCCTGATAGGGTCGTCGGGCGATGCTGCGCCTAACGCGGAGCGAGGGTCAAAATGACTTGATATCCTAATATGAAATGGGTGCGGTTTCACGATTTCCCCTGTTAACGTGAAAGTCACGCATTGCTCCCCTCTCCCGCTTGCGGACAAATCCGCCGGGAGCGGATTTCGAACCGCCGAAGGCGGGCCCGAAGGGCGGAGGGCAGGATGCCCGGAGTAACGGGGCCG
>Ga0207421_10007744_pt1 | contig 11347 bp, 8 predicted proteins | sample SodLakKL_010_SED_4_FD_187542 | JGI IMG/M metagenome (GOLD analysis project Ga0207421, IMG submission 187542) | Alkaline sediment microbial communities from Lake Tanatar, Kulunda Steppe, Russia - 8KL_010_SED (SPAdes) (version 2) | ecosystem: Environmental > Aquatic > Non-marine Saline and...
TTATAAAATTTATTTTCAACACAATATGTTAATAAATTACATATGACGAGTTGACATATATAACGTTTGTGGTACTATTATTGTTGTTCTTTTGTAAACCATAAATAACCAGTGTCCTTTTTTCCCTTTCGCTGAAGAAAAAATTTTTAAAATTCCTCAGGCCAATTTTCCCTTTATCTTTATTCTGTTTAACTTGCAAAAGTGAAGGCAAATAAAAGATTAATACCATGACAAGGAAAAGAATATTTGGAGACAAGATAAACTTCAAATCTTTGTCCTGTGCTCCCATTAATGAGATGGGAGTGGTTTATTTATTTGGAATGCTCCATGATGTCCTTGATTTCAAAATAGAATCGATACAGACCGGGTTTCCCGATTGTATCGCAAGGCGTCAAATATCAAAAACACGATGGGAGGAGTTGCGTATAGAATTTGAATACGAAAGCAGGTCTTTCGTCACCCACAAACACGATCCTGAAGAGGTAGACATGATTATATGCTGGCATCATAACTGGATGGACTGCCCGGAATGGATAGAGGTAATTGAACTATCCTCACTTATAAATAATATGGAGGATATCTCTGACGAGGTTACAAGGAATAAAAAGAAGTTAAATGAATACCAGCAATTTTGCAGGGAAAAACGCCTTGAAGGTTTGGAGTTTAAAGAAATTGCCAAATTATGGCAAAAAATGAAAACAAAACAAAAAGGAGAAAAGGGTAAGCGTGAAGATGATTTGGAAGATACTTCTGAAACAAGGAAGTTAACCGAATACCAGCAATTTTGCCGGGAAAAAAGATTAGAAGGTCTGGACTTCAGGGAAATATCGAGCTTATGGAAGAAACACAAAGAAAAACGTAAATAATCCTTTAAATCAAATTGACAAATAATGCTCAGGTAGAAAAACCACTTTCATCAGATTCCAGGTAGTATTGCTCTTCCAGCTGATCAGTGTATTTTATAAAATTGATGATTTCACCGATATCTTCTATTCTTATACCATCATCATGTAAAGGCAACTTTTTTTGTAGCCAAAAAAAATGGTTTCTTTTAACTATCTGAATACCATCATCCCTTAAGATTTGATCAATCTCGTCAAACTGTGTTTTTTTCAGCTGATTAATCCTGCCAAAACTGGACTCCACATGAATCCTAAACACCCCTAAATTTTTAACATCATGTCTAAAATAAATCCGGAAAGGTCCGCGCCGGTTATTTTCAGGTATACATAGAACTCCTCTTATGTTGAGTGTGATCTCGTCCAGTTCAGGTGGCACGTGAAAGTTGTAATCATTATTAAGCAATTGCCTATAAATAAATTTAATGTTATCAAGAAGCTTTTCCTCTGTAGCACCCCGCAATTCTCTTGGCTTTAATGGTTTTTCTACTGTTTTAAAATCACCGATATAAAAGCAATCGTGATCATAATTGGATATAAGCTTATCCGTTTTTTGTTGTGGTATGTTGTTCACATCCACTATTGTGTCTGTTGAAGAATAGGGCGATAATTCAATATCCTGTGAAATTTCTTTATAAAAAATATTGATAAATTTATTCATTCCCTCAAATAGCTTTACAATCTGGTTCACCTCAAGTGTATCCCTTAGGTAAGGGTAGAAAACCTGCATTTTATGCTCAAAAGGTATTTCATTTTCAATATCATCCTTTTTTTCCATAATTTGCCTGTATGTAAGCGAATCGAGACGATCGATCCTGCCATTGCGTTGTTCCATGTCAGATGGGTTCCATGCAATACCGTAGTGATACAAGTTATTACAATACAGGTGAAGATCTTCTCCTTCTTTCAGAATATCGGTGGCTATTAACACATATGGATAGCCTGGCATCCTGAACTGAACAGCTGACTTGCTGACATCTTTTTTGTGATGCCCGCTCACACCATCCACAGGAAGTTGATAAAAAAGAGTGTATCTGATCCTTGAAGCATCCGGGAAGTTATTGTCAAGTATCTTGTTATAATCTATAATAATCCGCCGTAATTCATCCAGAACAAAATCAAATTCCGATTTTAGAATCCGGCTAAGCTGATCCTTAAAATCACCAAAACTATAAGCTACATATGCAGGGACAACGCCACTACCGTTTCTCAATACACCCTTCAATATCTCGCAAAGGTTTTCAAGCTCATCAAAAAATCTGGTATAATGATTGTTCTCCAGAATGTTTCTCTTGCTTTCAAGCCAGTTTTCAAATTCCTGCCTGCATAATTGTGGATTTAGAAGCAAATGAGTCATAAAAGTTTCCTTACGGTAAAATGGGTCAGGACTTCCTTCTTTTTTTACACCTGATCGAATAGCATCTTCAATTTTATCCTTTGCTATCCGGAAAAGAGAAACCTCGGTTGGTTTTTGTGCATCTGAAACAGGAGGTTCTGACAACATTTCATAGTTAATATCAAAAAGATCAAATTCTTCTCCTATCAAAAGGTAATTAATTTCATACCAATCCTTTTTATAACTCTGAATTTTAAAGTTCTTACCTTTCCTAAGAAAATAACGGTGAAAAAAATAAGGTGTCTTTTCTTCGTTTTCTCTTTCTTCCTTTGGTATACCAGCTTTTTCCTTCTCATCTGCCATATTTATTTGGCTATAAATAACACTAAAAAGCAGTTTTTTTGAAATCTTCTTCAGGAAAAAGTTAACTGTCTTCCGCTGCTTTTTTCCATGATCTTTAATTAAATGCACGTAATTATATAAATCCTGCCTGACATCTTCTGGAACCTCCTCATAATCCGCATCATAAAGCTCTTTCAAATCACTCCTGATAAACATTTGTAAAGCATTTTCTTCATCAGGCTGATAATAGTTAATAAATTCCAACTTTTCCTCTTTATTGAATTCACTTACCAGTCTGCCTGCCAGAACCTCAAAAATCTTTTCAACATCCTCCCTGATGGACCTCTCTTTGAAACTTTTAAAAAGCTTATCCAACTCTTTATTACTTTTACTTCCTTTTATGTTTTTAACTTTATCTATCAGGTAATTGCAATAACGATCAGATAATTTTCTTTCAAGTTCAACAACAGATGCGATCCTTCTGACAAAGACGAGCGATTTTTCCTGTTTTTTCATAGATTCAAAAAGTACATCTGCCAACTTATCCTGTTTCGGATGAGGAAGGTGTTCATTGAACTCTTTTCGGTATGAACCGGCAAGCTTTTCAATAATTCCCTGATCAAAAGCTTCCTGCTCCCTTTTTTTATAAGATACAGTATTTTCATATTTACTTTTCCCGCCAAAACTTTCAAAACCTGCCAACAACCCCATTTCAAAAGAGTTATTGTTTTTTTGTTTCAATTCACGAATGGTCTTATATTGAACAAGCCCCATTATCAAAGCCTGAAGGTTATCTGTTAGTGTTTGAAACTGATCCTTTTCTGTTTTACAGACATTTCCGCAGCGATGTTCAAAACGGTACTGATTTCTGCTGAAATCATTCTCATTTATCCTGATGTTCATCACGCCTCTTATCATGAACTTATTAATTTTCTCCCTGATAACTTCTTCGGCTTTCTGCTGATCCAGGCTATCAAGCTCTGCAAACATATTATGAGGTTCATCCAAAAAGCAGTCCATCTGCTGCTTGACTTCGATTAAGCTTTTATCAATTGGTGTTGCCGACAGAAAAAGCAGATTTTTAACCCTTGGTGTAATCTGAGATTTCAACTCCGGGAAATTATTCAGCAGCTCAATATCATTTTCATCCATGTAACCCCGGAACATGCGGGAAACAATCTGATTTCGAATTGAAACATTTTCCTGAATACCATGCTTATAGTTATGTGCTTCATCGACTATAACCAGTTCAGTTCGCGGACAAATGGTATTCAAAATATAACCATATGCTCTTTTTATTAAAATGTCATTTTCCCCTTTCAATTTGCGGCAGATCTTATCAAATAATCCTTGCTTCTCCACAGGCAAACGAGCTTTAAGAGCATATTTCCAGTTTTCATCTTCATCAGAAGAAGCAATACTGAATGAAGAATTTCGGTAAATAAAAAATGCAGGTGTATTTTTCTGTGTCATCTCCAGGTGCTGATAAAGCTTTTGCTCGGCTACAGTTTCGCCGGAAACGGTTTTTACGATATTATCAGCACGGATGTAATTATTCCGCATAAAATTATTTAAATCCTTTTGCCACTTGTATTGAAGATTCTTACGAGGGACAAGGACAATGCTTTGATAGCTATCAGGATTTTCAGAGAAATGCCTTAGCAGAGATGCTACTGCTAAAGCAACATATGTTTTCCCGAGTCCAACCTCATCTGCTAAATAAAGGAAGTTGCTGTGATTATATAGATGGTTAAACCCCTTTAGTATGATCTGAAACTGTCTTTCGGCCACCTCCTCATCTATGGCATTATGGGGATTTATATTAATTAAATCTTTTAATATGTTTTCAGTTAGGTACATTTTAATTTTCTTTGAGCTTATCCTTTACCCACTTCAAATGTTTTCTGCTTACACGCTCTTTTAACATTAAAGATTCAGCATTTTTGGCTTTTTTCTCTAAAAGCTCCTTAATAGATTTATTCTTAGTAGAGAGCATATCACCTTTTTGCCAATCATCTTTGAATATTTGCTGCAGACGAGCGTTTTCATAAAAATTATTCTGGACGACATTAAGTAAAAGCCAGTAAAATGAAGGAAGGATCGTTTTACTCTCATACATTCGATCCAGTAATTTTACATACCCCAACAGTGTATTAATATTGTCAGTATAAAGATAATAAGCAACCTTTTCTTTTTTCTTGACACTTTGTCTTTGACCACTCTCGGGTTTAAAAAGTATTTTCTCAAGCTTAATCAGACCACTAAGATGTGAAGCCATAAGATTAAGAGTGCTCTCACAATCCTCATTATCATTAATAAGCTCTCCCTCTTCATTTGTCTTGAAGTCAATGATTCTCTCAATTCCCTGATCCAATATGCGTTTACTTACACCGTCTTCTAACTCCAGGTCAGCCCAAAGAGAAAGTAGCTCTTTGTCGTTAATTCTCACTTTTGTCGACAAAGGCCTTAAATCAATTTCCTTTTGAACAGGATAAAAATAAAATACTTCTCTGGTTCTTTTGTCTTTAACCTGAATTATAGGGTTATCAGACAAAAGCTGTAAAACATTATCATTGTATATATTAATTGTCTCCTCATATTTTTGCAAGCTTTTATAAGGCCTAATATCAGTTAAAATATATCGGTCAAGCAACTTCTCATTTTGTTCGGAAAAATTATAGTGGAGCGCCCTTTCTCCCCAATCAAGGTAAAAAGATAGTTTAGGTACTTCGATCCTGCTTTGTTGGCTATCTTCCGCTTCACCTGTTCCTAAAAATTTTATATCGCCATGGTGAGAAGTTAAAAGTGATATCCATTTATCTGAAGGCTCTTCATATAGTATAGCAGCCTCAAAATTACCTGGGTACTTTTTATCTCTGAATGAATGAAAAGCAGCCTTAGTAAAATTAACACTCCCTATTACGGTGAACATTTTATCCTTTCCTTTTATCCGGTAGATCTTACTATGATTAAACCGGAAGGTTTTTTCATTCTGCAAGACTTTAATGTCGCACCATTTAACTCCTATCTGCTTTAGTTCATTATAAAACCCTTCGCTCAAGGAAACTTCGCCGGAATTTTTATATGGCAAAGCAATTTTAATTTCTCTGGGATTCAATTCTTCTCTGATCACTTTCAACAATTGAGCATCACCAAAGTAAGGCGACAGGATTTCGATTACTTCAAACACTTCTTGAGGGTTATACTCCCTTATATTCTTTAACTGGTTCTGAAAAGATCGCTTCAGACTGTTAAAAAAGTAAATATTGTCTTCCCCGGTATACTTCCTCTTGTAGAAAAAATCAAGTACCATTTTCTCTGCAGTTGTGGCCGAGTAATAAATATCTTCTTTACCATATACCAGTGCACCCATAGAGTAAAGATACTCCCTGAAAGATTTCCTCAAATTTTCAGGAAAATATCTTCCATTTTTCAGCTCCAGCATTGAAAAACACTCAAGATTTTTACACCATCCGCTTTCGGTAAGATTATTGGAACCGGTGAATATAAGAAGCCTTCCATCATCCATTAAAATAAAAGATGTTTTAGGATGAAATGGCTGATTTTTCATTGCAATGGTGTTTACTTCATAGGGAAGCATTGGAGAACTTTTATTACTTTTTGCATAAAAATCACAATAAACTGTAACTGGTGGAAGTTGATTTTGGTATTGCCTCCAAAGGATGGCATTATGAATTTTATTATCATTAAATTGCACATCCGGCAAAAAAACCGGTAAAAGGTAGTTTTCGAAAAATTCCGCATCAAATTCAAAGGTATGGAACAACGCCGCTTTTACCTTTGAGTTTTCTATATTCTTCTTAAACTGATCAATTAAAATTTGCTGTTCCATCAATTGCGCTCAATTTGATTAAACAGGCTAACATATGTTGGAATGAAATAAGGATATTCAAAACCAGTCTCATAATCAATAGAGTCAATATTTTTAGCGTTTTCACCGTAAAGAACCCTGTAACCTCCGTTTTCCTTCTCTATCCAAGCCCTGTAGCCTCTCCTTTCGCATATTTTCTTATTCCTCTCTACAATTCGGCCAATCTTTTGTTTCTTATCCAGTGTAAATATTTCCAGCAAGTTATTCAAATCATCCTCCTGAAGGAAATCCTTTTCTGCTACACTCTTTATTCCATCAAGTACGTTATCTTTAATGATGTCCTTATTTTTCCAAAAAGATGAATTGAGCATATAAGCAAATCCTTGATTCAGAGGGTAAAGTACCTTTTCCGTATTTTCAATCTCTTTCAATGCATTTCTCAACTCCGTTATGGCATCCGAATCATTTGTAACGGCATGAATAAAACTATAAAGATTGTATTCAGCATCGGTAATGTTACTGTTTTTTAAAACCTGAAACAGGTTATTTTGCAGATGATCCCGGTCCGGAACTGTCAAAATATATTTTTTGAACAACTCTTTTTCTCCTTCTGTAGGCCTCCCGATAAGTTTAGCTATGATTTCCAAATCATTACCGGACAATTTGACTTCCTTTTCTCCTATTAATCTTTCAATTATAGCCATAAGGTGTTTCCGGTCGGTCTTTTGTAACGCCTCCTCCATAATTTCAGAAAAAGATTTGTCACCGGTAATGCCAATATCACGGAAAGGACGGATATACTTGCCATATATCCCGTAAGCCCGCTGATTGCTAAGAATGGTATCGCGTGGAGAGAGTGAACATGAAAAAACATTGGATTTTTTTCTATCCTCAATATTAGAACTTACAAAATTGCCCCCATTGAAACTCCTCTCCCCGTGGTATAACATACGTGCAAAAGAACATGCCTGCTCAAACTTTAAAAAGAAGTTCACAAAAAAGCGGCTATCTCTACTTTGTCGGTCATCCTTACTTTGGAAAAAAAACGTGGCATAAGATAAGATCATAAAATCGGTCAAATCCTGCGAAACAGTCGATAGATGCGCAATCACTTTACGGCCCTTTCTTGACCATATCGATTGAAAGCCCAGGGGGTCACGCGAACCTTTAACACGAAAATTCGGATCCAGCGCAGAAAAAAAATACATAAGCCCTCTTTTATTTAGCAACAAATCCTTGACGGGTTTTCTCTACCTTCTCAAGATTAATAAGCCATAACAATCTGAAATTGACTTGTGTTAATGTACTCCAGTCAACATCGAAATTATCAGTAACATATTCTAGAATCTCATTATCTGTTTTAGCTTCTGGACTACTTTTTAAAAACTGATATATTTCCTCAAATGCCAATATATTGGTCGATATTGTCTTAAATAAAAACTCCTTATCCTTTGATTTCAAATACTGCATCCCATTATCCGTCAATTTGCAAATACCATCTTTGAAATCAATTAATCCCATATTCTTAGGCACATTCAAGTAACTGTTTGCAGCTTTTGTTGACGTAACAGCATCAAAATTATTAATATACCAGTCCAATAATTCATCACGACTGCTTGAAGAATTTTTAACCTTCTCTAAAAACAGCTCCAGCGTTTCAATATAGGAATATATTCCGCCCGGTAATGGCCAAATTGATCGACTCTTCGCTAAAATACCTTGTTCATTAACATCTGATAATTCATTATCAAAAAACTCAGAATCCAGAGAAAATACACTAACAGTTTGTTCTTTAACACCTATTTTATAAGAAAAAAGCAGATCGATTAAATTTTCTCCGTTTACTAATCCAACCGGCATTTTATTAGGAGCTTTTGCCTCATCTAAAGCACTTTTTGTAAAATCAGAAGTAGTAATAATTAACCCTCGCTGGTCCACTTCAGCGCTTCCCCTTAGCTGAGTTATATACTTCCCGGAAATGTTATTTCCCCTTTTATATCTTTTAGCCTGAATAACCGTTTTAACATCGGTAAGGCCTCCAACAGTAAGATTTGCAGTTACGTCAATACCCTTGTCACCGGTTCGCCTTGTAACCTCCACATTCTCATATCCGATTTGTCTCAACAGTTCAGCAATTAACTGTTCAAACTGAAACGGATCTATTTCATGAATTCTTTCAATTAACTTCTTCCTGGCCAGTTCATTTTGATTCTGAATAGCAAGCAATGGTGATTTTGCAGACACCGTCTGCTTTTTAAGCGCAAATTTCCCTTTCCCCACTTTTTTAAACTCAGATGAGGTGCTTTTATTAATATCTGTATAAAGCTGAGCGGCCATAGTTGCTTCCGGGGTGGCACCGGAAGTCTCAATGAGACCTTTTTCTATAGCAAGCTCCGTAATTTCTTTGGCCGAAAGCGGTTCATCTGCCTCTTTGAGAATTTTTGCTGCAGCCTCCTTAAATGAATACTTTTTCATTCTTCCACAAATTTTTACTGTCAAAGTGTTTCAGCCATAAAATCATCAGACTGAAATTTAGAAAAAAATTGTTTGATTCAAACACCCATTAAAACTATTGAAATCTACCTTTCGGGAATACTGATTCAGGGCAACTCTAATAATGCCAGATACTACGGCAAAAACCAACTGGCGTCCTTAATGTGATGATGTATAGCAAAGTTTTTTGTTACATAAGTTCCAAATTACCTCGAGAGGTAACCTTATATGCGAATGGTCTGTCTTCACTGTGTAATTATACACGAATTGCTCTCTCTTGCTATTGGAATCCAGTCTTCATCTTTAGTGGCCTGCCCAAAAGCATCCTTTATTGATTTCACTTCTATTTCTGTCCCAAGTTTTACGTTTTCGGGAGTTTGCAGAATATTGAACCCTCTTGCAAGGTAGGGCGACATATTTTCATCTATATAGATGATCATGCAGCTTCGCAGTATTCTAAAGCATCCTTAACCAATTTTGTGTCTATCTCATAAGTAAAAGCAATAAAATCAATTGGCTCTCCAGCTTTATAAAGATTATAAATTGTTTCAGGATAGATATTTGTCAATCCTAATACCGGATGACCAAACTGCCTTTGTGGATCAACAATAATACTTTTGTTTTTTCCTAACGGCCAAAACCTTGCGGCAAGAAAGTCATTATCAAAATCCAAACTCCTGAAAAAGACTCTTATAAATTCTAAATTAAATTGTTTGCTCCCGTCAAGTGCAATAATTCCTTTTTCAGTTTCAAAGTATATTTTTTTTCCGTCGGTTCTGATGCCTTCCAGAATATTTTTTTGTGCAAAAGGAAATGGAGTTTTGAAATCCTTAGATAATTCAATGTGAGCTTCAAGCACTTTTTTTGTTCTTACACCTGCATCAGCAAGCTGAAAAAGAACATAAAACTCAATAAGAGCATGAAAACTTATGGCTTTGGTATTATCAACAGTCCAGGAATACTTTTCACCAAATACAGCCCCAAGTTTTTTATCCCAATAATGATTCAGCCATTTATTCACCTTATGGTAGGGCAGCCTGAGAATTTTACTCACCTCAGGCAATGTATATATACCGTTATTTATTTTAAGATTGTTTTCGAACTCCATAAATTTTTAGTTGCAATAAAATGAGTTTTTCACTCTTATATCTGGCTTGCACTATTATATTGCAAGTTAATAAATTTTTAAAATTCTGGTTCAATCATTTTGCCCTGCCAACCCGCATCATGTCATATGACTTCTCGGATGAAGAAACCGGAGAGCAATTAGCCGTTTTCGATCTGGTCGGCCAAAAAGGATCCAGGAAGAACTAACCGAGCCCACAGCAGTTTTGTTGAACAGACCGGCCGAAACCATTTCGATCACAAACAGGGCTGGATTCAGATGTCTTACTTCAATGAAAGGGTTTGAAAAATACGAAAAGTGTGAAATTCCGAGAGAACAGCCAGTAATGTTGTTGTAAGTTTATTGTTGATAAGATGCCAGACACCTGGAGTGAACCGGATCTTAAAGCTGTCTACCCGAAAATGCTTTGGGTTTTTCTCCAGTGGAAGGCATAAAAGCCATACTTAGCGTATGATGCAAAGAGGAAGTGGAATACTTGTGCGAGTAAAGCATGTGGTTAGGTTGTCTCATATTATAGCAGGAGTTCTGTCACACAACTTTCTACATCTAGCAGATTAACCTTCTGCCACTTTCCAGTCTTTGGTATATAAATTTCGCATTTCCCCCAAATTTTTTTCTGCCTCCGGGCAATTCGAATTAAAAAAAACAAGCATTTGACATTCTGTGAAACTTCGACCATATTGACCGGACTCCTGAACTTCAACTCGATGCTTTGTTCTTTGTTTTCTCTCCTCCTTGTGCCTACTGCAGCACGGCTAGTATCGCGAAAGAAGTGTATTACATACCCTCGTTCCTTCGCAGTGGTCAGTTTTGCGATATCTTTTTTTATGTGGCCAGTTGCATCTAAAGATTTTTCTGTCCCGAGTTCGATAGCAAAGCGCGGCTTAATGTACTTACCGTCAATCTTGAGACCAGCTTCATTGATACACGCAACATCCTCAGGATCGAACACCGAAACATCTATCCTGCGTCTTCCTCCTGCGCCATACTCTCGGTGGACCAAACCAGTCTTGTACTTTTTCTTTGAATCCGGACCTCTAAGACATGATGTCTCTACCTGCTCCGGAAACTCCTTTAGAAGTCTAGCGAACAGCATGCACTGAAGATCTGCTTCTGAGAAAAAGCATAGGGGCTCGGCGACAACATCGTGGCAGAAGCTGGCAATAATGCTATTCATACGCTTTAGTTCAGTACTCTCTAACATAATTCAATTCCTCCTAATGTCATGTCAAGCATAGTTTGACGTAAATAAAAAATGTTGTATCTTTACCAAAAAACGCCATGGTAAAGTACAAAGTAACCTTAACAAAAGAAGAAAG
>Ga0207421_10007746_pt1 | contig 11346 bp, 7 predicted proteins | sample SodLakKL_010_SED_4_FD_187542 | JGI IMG/M metagenome (GOLD analysis project Ga0207421, IMG submission 187542) | Alkaline sediment microbial communities from Lake Tanatar, Kulunda Steppe, Russia - 8KL_010_SED (SPAdes) (version 2) | ecosystem: Environmental > Aquatic > Non-marine Saline and...
AACAAATTTCAGTTTGGGATTGGGTGAAGCCATGGCTGTGATGGTAATATCAACCATAGGAGTGAGCCTTCCCTCGCCGGGCGGACTCGGCACCTACCACTGGTTCGTAACACAGAGCCTGATGGTATTGTACTCAGTTCCGGCCGTCACGGGTCTGGCCTACGCCTTTGTAACCCATGCCGGTATGATGCTCACCGTGCTTTTGGTCACCCCAATTGCATGGGCATGGACGGTATACCGAAAAAGGTGATGTTCGCCTCGCTCATAATTGTGAATTGTGAATGGTGAATGGTGAATTGTGAATTGGAAGCATTTGGACAAATGAGTAGCGTTTGGGTGCTTCGCACCGTTTGGGCTGTACGCTGTCGCGTACTGCGCCTGTCTGCCAAAGCGAAGCCAGGCAGGCCTGTTTTGCTTCGCTGTTTGTGCTCGCCAGGGTTGTTGGCTTGCTACATCAGGCAGGCTCGCTTTCGCTGCGCTGGAAAAGAGTCCATTTCTGTAATTGTAGTGTATTTAACCGCGTAGCGACAGCGAAGCTAACGTGAGCGAATGCGAACCAAACTGGCGCAGACTCCGATAGGAGGCCGCCCCAAACGCGAGCGATAGCGAGCTAAACGGGTGCACGCTGCATCTGAGCTTATTAAAATTTTGGTGCAACCCGGTCGTTATCCGGCTTTAAATAAGTCACTGCTTTTTAACCTTGCAACATCGATTCTGATACAAAAAAATCTGATAAAAATTGCTTACTTTACAAACTTCATCTGTTGCTTAATCTAACTCCATACATGCCTCGTTACCTGTTAGTCGCAATCCTATTTTTTGTTATGCTGGCTCCTGCGGCCTTAATCGCTCAGGATGCCCGTGAAGACCGCTCAGCTCTGCTGCCCGACATCGATGCCCAGGACATCGAAATACGCGGTGAATTTCGTGCCCGCTTTGCCGGAATATCGCGTCAGCCGATTCTTGGCTTCAGTCCCACGCCCCGCGTTTTTCGTATCGATCCCAACCGCATGCCCTTCATGCAGACCCCCGAGGAAGTGGTAGCTTCCCTGCCGCTTTCCGAACTCGAGCCTCAGGTTGGTCCGCCGCGCGACCTGCGCGAATATCCTGATGCTTCCCGTATTTTTGGCTATGCCGGTCTGGGTAATTTCCTAAGCCCGGAAGCCCAACTATGGTTTGGTTTACCGGTTTCGCAGCAGTCGCGTGTAAACGGCCGACTCAACTTCTTTTCTTCTGAGGGGCATATAGACGACAGCATGATCGAAGGTTTTAATACCGAATCGAGCTTCGATGGTTCATTCCGGCGCCTCGATGGTGACATCACCTTTCAGAACAGGCTGACCTCAAATGGCACACTGCTGGTAAACCTGAACGGTCGCTCCGATTTTTCTCAGGTAAATGATGAAGTCAGGTCCCCAACCTTTGTAAGGTCAGACACCCGTAGTGAGGTGGATGCCATTGGGGGCGGAATTGGCTGGGTTCGCCAAACGAGTGTTTACAATCAGTTCGACGCATTTCTCGGTTATAACGGAACCTTTGCCGGAGGTACGTATGGGAACTTTGGTCAGAACTTTTCACCAAACTCGGAATGGGATGTTGATGGTACCGAGCACAGGTTTACTGCAGGAACCGGTGTACAATGGGCCGGCAACCGCATTGGTGATGTGTTCAGCCTGGAAGTGAACGGCGATTATGCTATATATGAGCTTAATGCTAATGAAACCCGACTTAATGAAATGGGCGCTCCGGAACCGGTGTCGTTTTCAGAGAATTACGACTGGTATCTGGCCGGCGCCGGCGCTTACTGGCAGCGTGAGCTGAACTCCGGAAACCGCATGAAGCTGGGCGTGAGAGCATTCGGCGGGTACGATCAGACGCAGGAAGCGGTGTTTATGGCTTATCCGTATTTATCCTACGAAATTCGCTCCGGCGGGCCATTGTCGCTTAAGGCAGAAGTAACGGGCAAAATGCAAAACCGCGGTCTCGAGCAGGCTTTTGTTGATAATCGTACGGTACTTTTTCCGAATGAGCTGCTGAACGAACGCGTTTTTTATGGTGACCTTCAGACTCAGTACCAGCTTACATCTGAATTTGCCGTTCAGGGCGGGCTGTACATTTCGTACACTTTGCGGCCGCTTATGTACTCCTATAACGGATGGACTCAGCCTGAAGACCTGTTCCTGGTTCGTCCGTCGGCGGGCTTCACCTTTAACGTGCGGCCACGACTGCTTACCGCCTATGGCGAAGCACACCTGAATATCACCGATATGAGCGAGCGCGTATTCCAGGGGCAAGGTTTTGATGGTTTCGATGAATTTGCAGGTCTTGAGGAATACAGGCTCACCGCCGGTCTTCGCAGCACGCCGTTTCAGCATGCGGTACTTAAGTTTTGGGCCGACTACCTTGGCCCGCGCGCTCAGTATGGATATGCTTCTTCAAGCGGAATAACGGTTTTAGGACAAGCGCCCGATGCAGGCGAGGTGTTGCTCCTTAACGTGCAGGCCGAGTACAGAATTAGCGGAACCATTGGCTTTTATGTTAAAGCGCTGAACTTGCTCAACGAAAGCTACGAAATGTGGAATGGATATGAGGAGCGGCCACTGCAGGTATTCGGGGGAATTACCTTCAATTTTTAAAAGACTTAACTGCTCCAATATTTAATACATCATAATTTTATTCTAAACCGAAAACAGTTAAAATGCGGGAATTGTTAATCAGGAAACTTACCGACATCATTCGTGAGGGACTGGCAAATAATGAAAAAGTTACCGTCGAGGGATTGGGAACATTTTCAAAAAAACATATTGCTGCGGAGGAGAAATCCTACCCCGGGGGAAGGGTCGTATTGATGCCGCCTAAAGATGTTATCGAATTTAAAAAAGTGAAGGAATAACTATGACGATTTCTACAGAACAGCTACTGAAGCTTATATCCGGAATGACCGACCAAAAGCCGGATATTGTACTTGAAGAGTGGGAAACTCTTGTGGACTCTGTCCGTAATCTTAAGCCAGGCGAATCTGTTGAAATGTCGCAATTGGGTACATTCAAAAACGTGAAGGGTGAAATTGAATTTAATCCTAACGCCGAGCTGGCTGATGAGATAAATTATGAGTATTCAGGTCAGGAGCCTGTCGTTATCGAAGAAGGAGAAGAAGGAAGCACGGTGCCTATCGGAGTGTCGGTTTCCGGTGATGATGACGAAGCCGCAACTGCCAAAGATGATGCTGATGATGATGATGCTTTTGGCGTTGGGTTTGCCGATGATAAAGCGAACGCTGAAGACTCAGACGATGACTTTATAAACCCGTTTGTGCGAAAGGGTTCAGAGCCATTGTTCCCGGATGTGGATGAGGTTGCCAGAAAAATCAAAGAAGATGAAGACGCTGAAGCGGCGGCAAAGGCTGAAAACCAGGATGATATTTTCGGTCTTGATGATGAAAACGATACTCCATCTACTCTGGATAAGTCTTTTGAAGAAGAAAAAACAGAGTCCGAATCCATTAGTGCAGCAGATAGGGACGATGAAGCCATCACACAGCCAAAAAACGATTATAAAAAGGATGATGATGACCTAACCGACTCTGATTCAACCAATACTGAAGAAAAACCTCTGTTTGAGAGCCTTGAGTCACCGGAAGATGAAGAAAAGCCGGCCGCGATGGTAATTCCGCCCGTTAAGCCGGATGAAAATGTCCTGAAAGAGCTGAAGGCCGAAGAAGAAGCCGCTAAAGCCGAAGCTATGGCACGAAAAATTGAAAAAGAGCAGGGGAAACGGGAAAAAGCGAAACAGGTTAAAAAGTTTAACGTGTGGGTTGCGCCGACTAAAACCAAATCCCGCGCTAACCCTCAGCAGTTGGCAAAAGTAGGGGGTTTAATATTTTTGTCTGTACTAGTAGTCGGAGGTTTGATATGGTACTTATTAAGTATGTCCGGCAGCGGCGATCGTCCTGTTACGACACAGCAGGCGGTTCAGCCGGCTGTAACTGAAGAGCAACCTATTGCAGAAATTCCTCCAGCCGCAGAAGAAGAGGTGGTTACAGAAGAGGTAACGCCACAGGATGCCACTGAGCCAGTACCGGCAGATCAGACGCAGGAAGAACCTGCAGCAGAACTGATTCCTGAACCGCAAGAAATCGCGCCGGATCCGGTACCAGAGCCAGAGCCGGTGCTGGAAACCACTCCTGAACCAGAGCCAGAATCAGCGCCAACGCCAACGCCTGCCCCGCCGGTAACGGAACCTGCTACCGGCGAATACGGCCTGGAAGGCGAGATTTCAATTGTTTCGGGACGCTCATATGGTATTGTAGTTTATTCGCTATCAAACCAAAACCGTGCACAGCAAGAACAAGCTACATTACGTGATTTGGGGTATAGAACTTTAATTATCCCTCATGAGCAGGATGGCCAAACTTTTTACCGGGTATTAGTAGGTCAGCTAGAAACACCGGAAGCTGCGGTTGAAGCAGGGCAGCAGCTGCCTGAGCCTTACAGAAACAGCTTTTTCGTTAGAAGATTTTTTCCATAAGTGATGTATGCATTCGCCTGTCTGCACGTTTAACAGTTCAGGACAGCGGATGCATAGATGCATAACTGAGCAGAATACGACAGCTGTGCCCCGTAACAACACAATGAAGTACGATGCAATGCAACAAGACGAATTTGAACCAACTATAACCACACATACAGTTTAATCCATTTTTCCACTATGAACCTGATTTTTGCCGCGGGTGCACAACTCCAGTCACTGCTTATGTTTCAGAACGGCGCAGCTGCAGATACGCTTAACGGAATGATGGCCGCTGAAGAGGAGGGCATCAGCCTGCTTACCCTGCTCATACAGGGCGGTTACATCATGATCCCAATTGGTGTACTTTCTATTATTGCCATATACGTGATTGCCGAACGCTGGCAGTTCCTTAAGAACTCTTCGATGGATGCCGATCCGTTCCTGCGCTCGGTGGAAGATATGCTCCGCGCTGGTGAAACACGTTCTGCCCTAAACCACTGCGAGCAGGTTAACAAGCCGCTCGGACGTATTCTCAAGCAGGGTATCAAGCGCCTTGGCCGCCCGATTTCAGATATTGAAGAGGGCATCAAAAATGCAGGAAAAAAAGAAATTTTCATGCTGGAAAAGCGTATGGACTGGCTGGCTACAATTGCCGGTGTGGCTCCATTGATTGGTTTTCTTGGTACAGTAACTGGTATGATTCAGGCCTTTATGCAGATTCAGTCCCTTCAGGGCAACGTGAATCCAAGCGTGCTGGCCGGCGGTATCTGGGAAGCATTAATAACCACTGCTGCAGGACTTGCCGTGGGTATTTTTGCTTACTTTTTTTACAACTATCTGCTCAGCCGCATTAATCGTATGGTTTTTGAGCTTGAAATGGCGACAACTGAGTTCATAGAGCTGCTTCAGAAACCGGCATCTAAAAAAGAACCCGCAATACGATGAATTTCAGACCTGAAAACGAAGTAAAGAAACCGCTGTCGGTTTTTACGCTGTCGTCTTTGACCGACATTGTGCTTCTGCTATTGATATTCTTTTTGCTTACGTCATCATTCGTAACCAACTTCGGTATTCGTGTTAACGTACCAAGAGCTGAAAGCAGCGCTCAGGTACAGCAGCAGTACATAAATGTAGCGATTACCCCTCAGGGTGAATTCTATCTTGACGGCGAGCTGGTTGCGCGTGAGAATATCGGACAGCGTATTCGGACTGTTCATCAGCAGAATCCGGGTTCCTCTTTGGTAATCCGCGCGGATCGGGATGCAATAATAGATGATGCCGTTCACGTTATGAACATAGCACAATCACTAAATTTAACCGTGTTGATGGCGACGGAGCGCACGTTCCGTTAGGGAATAATCATGAGTAAACAACCGGATTTCTGGAAACGGGAGCTAACGAAGGAAGAACGCTTTGGCCTTAAGGTAAGCGTATCGGCTCACGTGCTGTTCCTGATTTTGGCCTGGTTCCTGATAAGTGGTCAGCCACAGCAGGATCGTGTTGCTCTTATGGAGGTAACGCTTGGTGAGTTCCGTGAAGGCGCTCCTGCACAGCAGGCCCCCGAGCCTGTAGAGGACGCTGAGACCGATCCGGATCCTGACCCAGTGGAAGACACTCCTGAACCGACCCCTCCGCCTCAGCCAACCCCGCCTGAAGAAGTAGCCACCCCTGTGGAGCTTCCTGATCAGCCGGAGCCGGTGCAGAGTGAAGAAGTTGTGGTTACGCCTCAAACCGAGGTAATTGACCCCACGGCTGTTGAGCCCGAGCCAGACGAAATAGAGCAGCCAGAACCAGAACAGGAGCCGGATCCCGAACCACAGCCGGAACCTCGTCCCAGACCAGGATCACTCGTAAGCGGAACACCCGATATTGTTACTAATCAGCCTGCTGCAGTAGATGGTACAGGCCGTGATGCTGATCGTTCAGCTCCTTACCTGCTTGAATGGGAGGGAAGCCTCGGCCGACAGGCACAGGTTAACCCGCTGCCCGATTATACGGTAGATGTGGAAGCTATCATCACCGTTCGCTTTGCGGTCCGTCCCGACGGAACCGTGGGAAGCGTTACGCCCGTACGCCGTACGGATCCCGACCTCGAAAATGAAGTAATCCGGACCATCAGGAGCTGGCGCTTCAACCGCCTCCCGGCCGGCGTGCCTCAAGAGACTCAGTACGGTACGGTTACGTTCAGATTTGTATTGGATTAATTCATCAAGGTTATTGATTGTTCAATTTTTCAAACCATCAAGGTTTCCAAAACCTTGATGGGTTGTTGTTTAAAAACCTTGATTGGTTAGTCACATAAGTTCAATTAATACTATTGATTGTCTGAGAACTAAACATCCGGAGTGTCAGGTCCCATCCATCATTTGTGGAAACTGTATTCCCCCCCAAAAGCACTAATTGATTCGAATACCATATTGCGTACCTACGGCACGCTTAATATGTTTGTCTGTTAATTTCTACCCATATCCGGTCCCTATGGGGGACCATGGGATTATCAATTTTAATGGAGCTTTATACTGTTATTGTCATTCGTCCTGTTAGGGACGAAATATGGGTAGAAAAGATGAATACACTACACATTACTGTGCCGTAGGTACAGCATGTTACCTGATTTGTAGTAAAGCACTTGTTATTGACTGTTTAATTTTTCTAACCCATCAAGGTTTCCAAAACCTTGATGGGTTGTTGTTTAAAAACCCGATGTCGGAAAAAACGTGGAAGCGTTTCCCGATAGTGGAATCAGTCAGTTAGCTCGTATTGGGCATTGTAACTTATTGCAAATCAGTTAATTAAGGTTGGCATTAGGGTGGATTAGCGGTATCATTGCGCCCTTCAAAATGATACACTTTTCACACTATTAACAGTTACAGCCGGTCTTCCCTGCGTGGCCTCCCGGGCCCGTTTATATTATTAAAGATGTGTTTGCAGCCGGCCCGCAATATATTACATGAATAAAATTTTCGCTCTCTTTGATTTCTCCCCGGAAATCAACTACCGCATTGAAATTCTGGCCGGTTTAACCGTTGCCATTGCCCTCATTCCGGAAGCCGTTGCTTTTGCTATGATTGCCGGCCTGTCGCCTTTAACCGGTCTTTATGCTGCATTTGTAGTAGGTCTGATAACCGCCATTTTTGGCGGCCGCCCGGGCATGATTTCCGGAGCTACAGGTGCCATTGCCGTGGTTATTGTTAGTTTGGCCCTTTCGCACGGAGCCGAATACATTTTTGCTACCGTAATTCTGGCGGGCATCATTCAGGTTATTGCCGGCGCTTTACGCCTTGGTAAGCTAATGCGCCTTGTTCCACACTCCGTTATTTTCGGCTTTGTGAACGGACTGGCCATCATCATTTTTATGTCGCAGCTGAACGAGTTTAAACTGCCCGGCGGAGAATGGATGACCGGCACGCCGCTCTACACGCTAATGGGGCTGGTCCTGTTTACCATGCTCATCATCTGGGGCATGCCTAAGATTACCAAAGCCGTGCCGCCATCACTGGCTGCAATTCTGATCGTCTTCGGCCTGGTAGCCTTTCTGGGTATCGATACCCGCACCGTTGGCGATATCGCCTCCATCCAGGGGGGCTTCCCGCCGTTTCATATTCCGGTGGTGCCCTTCACCCTGGAAACCTTCATACTGATTTTACCCTATGCTGCCATTGTGGCTGCAGTAGGCCTGATTGAAAGTCTGCTGACGCTTAACATCATCGATGAAATTACGGAAACCCGCGGCCGCAGTAATAAGGAAGCCGTAGCTCAGGGCGCGGCTAATATAACTTCCGGATTTTTCTCCGGAATGGGCGGCTGCGCTATGATTGGTCAGAGTTTGATTAACGTATCTTCCGGCTCCAGAACAAGGGTAGCCGGCATTGTTGCAGCTGTAACACTGCTGATATTTGTGATGTTCGGCGCCGGTCTGATTGAGATGCTGCCTATGGCCGCACTTACCGGTCTGATGATTATGGTTGCTATCGGAACATTCGAGTGGGCGAGTCTTCGCACCTTCAAAAGAATGCCGGTATCGGATATTTTTGTAATGGTGATGGTTACGCTGGTTACCGTATTTCTGCACAATCTTGCTTTGGCCGTCCTTGTGGGCGTAATCATAGCAGCTCTGGTATTTGCCTGGGACAACGCCAAGCGAATCCGCGCGCGCAAGCATATCGATGAAAACGGCGCCAAACACTACGAAATTTACGGACCGCTGTTCTTCGGCTCCGTTCAGGTATTTAACGACAAGTTTGATGTGCTGAACGACCCCGAAGAAATCATCATCAGTTTCGAAGAAAGCAGGGTGGTGGATATGTCGGCCATCGAGGCGTTGAATAAACTCACCGAGCGCTATCACAAAGTCGGCAAACGGGTATCGCTGACTCACCTCAGCAAGGACTGCCGACAGCTCCTCAAAAACGCCGAGGCCATCATCAAAGTAAACGTGATGGAAGACCCGACCTATAAAGTCGTGGTTTCAGACAGCAGGGAGCTTTCGAAAGGGTAGGGGTTCTGTAGTAAAAACATAGAAAGTAGAGACGCGATGCATCGCGTCTCTACTTCTGGGTTTGTTACATTTCCAATAATGAAGAAATAAACTTCGTCTTGCCCTTCTTTTACACATAATCCGATATATCCCGCTTGCCGCGTTGATCAGGTAAAATTTTCGACTTGAACCGAAAATTTTAGCTAAATATTTCGATTCTAACCGAAAAACTTAGATTTACAGCAACAGCAGAACTCATCAAGGTTTCTAAAACCTTGATGAGTTGTTGTTAAAACCTCGGATAAGTTTCGAATTACATCCAATCTGCTCTAATTCTTCAGATATTTATCAAGCCAGCCGTAGAACTCGCGGTGCCAGAGCAGGCTGTTTTGCGGACTGAGAATCCAGTGGTTTTCGTTGGGGAACAACAATAGCCTGCTGTCGATGCCCATAGCCTGCGCGACGGTAAAGGCCTGCATGCTTTCAGATACGGGCACGCGGAAATCCTGCTCACCGTGGATTATCAGAATGGGCGTGTCCCAGTTACGGACGTAGAGGTGAGGGGAGTGTTTGTCGTAGCTCACCGGCCGTGGTTCATCCCAGTAGGCGCCGTCGAGATCGAAATTGACGAAAAACATCTCCTCGGTTGTGCCGAACATGGCTTCAAGATGGAATACGCCCGCATGTGAAATGAACGCCTTGAAACGCTCTTCGTGATTACCGGCCATCCAGAATACGGAGTAGCCGCCGAAGCTGGCGCCGACTGCACCAAGACGGTCTTCATCCACCCAGGATTCTTCCTTTACGTTATCGATAGCGCTGAATAAATCCTGCATGGCTTGTCCGCCCCAGTCACCGCTAATCTGACGATTCCATTCTTCGCCAAAACTCGGAAGGCCGCGACGGTTTGGCGCTACCACTACGTAGCCGGCGTTTGCCATCACCTGAAAGTTCCAGCGATAGGAGAAGAACTGGCTCACGGTTCCCTGCGGACCGCCTTGTGCATACAGCAGAGCCGGATAGGACTCATTTTCATCAAAACCGGGAGGCAGAATTACCCAAACAAGCATGCGCTTGCCGTCGGTGGTTTCGACCCAGCGCTGCGTGACTTCACCCAGCGTAAGCTCGCCAAGAAGCTGATCGTTTACTCGGGTGAAGCGTCTCATGTCGCCCCCGGAAGCGGGTACCGTGTACAGCTCAACCGGCGATGACATCGACATTACGCCGGCTACGAGCAGGGATTCATCACCCTGCATAGCCTCTGCAAAACCGGTTACATCGTGTATGCCTTCGGTGAGCTGACGAACGGGCGGAACCGCCGAACGGGCGAGCATATTGAGCTCAAAAAGCTGTACAGTGGCCTCAATGCCGCTGGTGAAATAAATCCGGGTTCCGTCTTTGCTGTAGGATGCGCTGTTCATGTTGCCGTCGAATCCGCGGCTCAGCTCGCGCATATCGCCCGTTTCGAGCGTCATTTCCATCAGTCGGTAGCGGTCTGATTCGTATCCGGGAGTAACCATCCGGTTCCAGATCATACGCGCGCCGTCCGGACTAAAATTCGGATAGAAATCGTACCCCGGATTCGGAGCGGTGAGGTTTCTGGTTTCACCGGTTTCCAGATCATACAGATAAATATCCGAGTTGGTGGAAAAAGCGGCCTCGGTACGACTCATCTTTCGTGAGGTGTAGGCGATTTTTGTGCCTGACGGATGCCATGCAATTTGTGATGCGCCCCCGAATGGCTTTAATGGAGTATCGTGCGGTTCGCCATCCATAATGTTCATCATTTCACCAATTTGGCCATCGTTATAAGGCGCAATATGAAGGTGACGATAGGTGCCGTCGAACCATGTATCCCACTGCTTGTAGAGCAGTTCATCATAAATACGCGCTTCGGCTTCGGGAAATTCAGGGTGAAAATCCACGCCGGAAACAGGCTGTACTTTTATATTCTGCGTAAACGAAAGATGAGCGCCGTCGGGGCTGTACATCACAAAAGAAAGGCCGCCGTCGATATCGGTAACCTGACGCACATCGCTGCCATCGGGACGCATTTCCCAGAACTGACCGCCGCGCATGAAGCCAATCCGCTCTCCGTCGGGACGCCATACGGGCGAGGAAGCGGAGGTTTCATGCGTAAGCTGCATCAGCTCGTCGGAGCCAATGTCCTTTCGGAAAATGTGGGTGGCGGAGCTGTTCTCCTGAGCATCCACCGTGGTGATGGTGAAAAGCACCATGGTTCCGTCGGGAGAAGTAACTGGGTTTCCGATGCGCTGAAGCTCCAGCATTTTCTCTGCAGAAAGCCCCATTTCGGTATGATGATCGGCCGTTTCGCTAACCGACATGGCCGATTGACCGGC
>Ga0207421_10007747_pt1 | contig 11345 bp, 9 predicted proteins | sample SodLakKL_010_SED_4_FD_187542 | JGI IMG/M metagenome (GOLD analysis project Ga0207421, IMG submission 187542) | Alkaline sediment microbial communities from Lake Tanatar, Kulunda Steppe, Russia - 8KL_010_SED (SPAdes) (version 2) | ecosystem: Environmental > Aquatic > Non-marine Saline and...
AACGGCTTTCACGAAAGATCAGGGCGGCAAGCAAGCGCCAGTCCCAGTCAATCAGGCTGGCTTTTTCCCGAAGCAGGCTATCATAAGGAGAGATGTGACCGCCTCCGAAAGGAAAATACTCACTCGCATACCTTGTACGAAAGGCACGGCGATTTTCGTAATACTTGTTGTAAATCATATAATAGTCGGCATGCTTTTGTATGCCGCTAAGCCAAGCGTTCAGGCTATCCAGGAGAGCCTCTGAGGAATGCCGAACAGCCCAGGCGGTTTGCTGTGGCAAACTGACAGCTGTGGAGGCGTCAAGGTCCTGGTAGAACGCGGTTTTGATCAATGCGATATTTTCATCTGCTACTGTATAATCAATCTCCTGAGAGGCCACCTGGTGAATCAGTTCCTCCGTGATAACGCCTTCCAGGGCCTCCTCCACATGAATATCTGCGCCAATCTCGCTGGACAGGTTCCGGAGCCTTTCCACATAAGCTGAACCCCGGCGTACCACAATGGTTTCTCCATCCAGCTCCATAGGATTGCGGATCAACTGCTGTTCGACCTGATGAAGCATCATCTGGCGCCAGTTTTCGGGCTTGCGCTGCACCAAGACCTGGCGGGTCACATTGAATGGATCCGTAAATGCAACGCTTTCACGACGAGCAGAAGTCACCGTTAATCCATAAGCAATAAGGTCTCCTTCCCCGCGCGCCAACATTTCAATCATATCATCAAAGTCCCTGGCAAGCCTGATCTTTACCGGCAAGCCAATATGCGATTCAAAAAGACGAAGCAGTTCGTATTCATATCCCATCACCTCCCCGCGGTACACAAAATAGCTGAATGGGCTGTAACTGGTTATGGCAATAAGCTCACCACGTTCCGCAATTTCTGGAAAGTCCGTGACAACTGGTTGTCTCTCACATCCCATGCAGAAAAATAACAAAACACAACATATTTTCAGCAGAGTGGTCATTCGGGATTTTTTGAAAACCAATGATGTGCGTAAAGCTAAGAAAAGTATCACAAACGACAAAAGGCAATCCGTACTACGCATGACAGGGATGCCCATGAGCAGGTGTATCTTTGCCGCTCCGTTTTAAGTTTGACAATCCGTCCAGCGAATGGCGCCAGACCAATGATCATGTTCATTTCCCTTCTGACAACCGGGCCATGATACCTGTATCATACATAAAAGCACGGCATTTTTCTTTCAGGGAAATTCATTATATAGAAGGTAATCCTACATAATGCGCAGCACTTCCCTTTCAGGCAAATACAATATGTATAAGGCAGGTTCAATGTATTGTCGTCATTTTTAATTATTATTGCAGTCAGAAATCATGATGACCTCATCTTATTCATATACACATTATGCTACCACACACACTTAGACCAATTGTCGCGCTTGCGCTGCTTACGGCCATGCTGCTGTCGTGCCAGCGGGAGACTGCCGACACCATATTCACGAATGCCAGGATCTATACGCTGGATCAGGATAACCCCATTGCTGAAAGTATCGTAGTCCGCGGAGAAAGAATTGTTTACGCAGGAAATGAAGCTGAGGCCATGGAGGTTGCGGGAAATCACGCAAACGTCGTTGACCTTGAAGGGCAATGGGTCATCCCCGGACTCACGGAAAGTCACATGCACTTTGAGGGTCTGGGCAGAAACATGCTACTGGCTCCCTTGGACATCTACTGGCTTCCACTGGATGAGCTTACGTCCAAACTGGAGGAAGCCGCGCAGGAGGCAGAGGAAGGCGATTGGATCGTCGCCCGGGGTTATAACGACGCCATTTGGGAAGACACACCGCATCGGAGCATGCTGGATGAGGTAAGTCCGAAGAACCCTGTGGTGCTGCGTCGGTATTGCGGACATGCGCATTTCGTAAACTCCATGGCACTGGAAAAGGCCGGGGTCACGGCAGACACCCCTGACCCGGATGCTGGCAGCATTGTAAAGGATCCACACGGCGAACCTTCAGGTGTGTTAGTTTCTGCGGCAGGAGCGCTTGTGACGCAACATATCCCTCCTGACCCGGAGCTTACCGACGAAGAGGAGCTTGAAGCCCTCAGGCTGGGTAGCAATGCCCTGCTGGAAGCGGGTATTACCACCGTGCATGACATGACACGTTCAGACCTTTTTGAGGTGGCCAGGCGCAGTGAAGCCTATGAAAAAGGGCTTTTGCGTGTCAGGCTGATGGATGCGGTGGACGCGGAAACGGCACGCATCATGGGAGAACCCTTCATTGGCCTGCACGGCGACAGGTACACCATACGCTGGGTAAAAAAATTCGTGGATGGCTCCCTGGGGGGACGTGGTGCCGCCTTGATGGAACCTTATGCGGACATGCCCGGAGAAACTGGGGCATTGCGTGCATTAGGACAGGATGAAGAGGCTTATGCCAGCCTCGTAGCAGAATTGCTGGAACTGGGGTTCAGCACCCGCACCCACTCCATTGGTGACCGGGGGAACCACATCACCCTCAATGCCTTCGAGCAGGCGATGGACATGACCGGAAAAAATCCGGAACAGGCCAGGCTGGTCGTTGAACATGCACAGATCCTGCATCCCGACGATGTGCAGCGTTTTGCCGACGGCCGCATCATTGCCTCCATGCAACCGGTGCACGCCACTGAGGACATGCTTTTCGTGGAAGACCGGATTGGGTACGAAAGGGCATTGGAAGGCGCTTATGCCTGGCGCAGCATCCTCGACCACAATGGGATCATTGCGGCAGGCTCCGACTATGGCGTATCCCCCTACAATCCCTTCTACGGTCTGCATGCCGCAGTTACGCGCCAAGACAGGGATAACAACCCGCAAGACGGATGGATTCCCGAGCAACGGATGACCCGCCAGGAAGCCCTGGAAGCCTATACCATCGGACCTGCATTTGTCGAGTTTTCCGAAGATTTAAAGGGACAATTAAAAGAAGGCATGCTGGCCGACTTTATCGTCATCGACCGCGACTACTTTGAGATCCCTCAAGAAGAGATCCATGAGATCAAAGTATTGAAAACAGTGTTGGGTGGCGAAATCGTTTATGAATATTAAGGACGAAAGGACGAAAGGACAAAAAGACAAAATGTCGAAAAGTCGAAAGGTCTAAAGGTCGAAAAGTCCTAATATGCGGCGGCTTCAAGCTTAACTGCAAAATTCAAACCTCAAACCCTTTTTACCCAAACCAAAAACTTGAACTTTACAATTATGAAATCCATCTCAACTTTTTTATTGGTCTTTTTACTGCTTCTCGCTGGGATAAACTCGCCAGTCCAGGCTTGTTTTACCATTGTAGTGGGCAAAGATGCCTCTGCAGACGGGGCTGTTCTTTTTGGACATCTGGAGCAGAACGGTGGGATCCGCAACATGAGTTACCGATATGTGCCACGCATGCAGCACGAGCCGGGCAGCATGGTGCAGCTGCGTCGTGGCGGGGAATGGCCGCAGGCCGATGAAACGTATGCTTTTTTATGGGCCAGCAACATCGGCGTTGAATTCAGCGATGGCTTTTTCAACGAACACGGTGTGGCTGTAGGGTCGGATGCCTGCCGCACGCGGCAAGACAGTTATGAAGAGCTAGTCGAGCGGGGCGAAATCACCGATGGCGGCATCGGCTTTAAGTTGCGCCGCATCATCGCCCAACGGGCTAGAACGGCACGCGAGGGCGTGGAGATAGCCACGGAGCTGCTGGACCACTTTGGGTACGCTGCATCCGGACGCACTTACGTTATCGCAGATGCCAATGAAGCCTGGTTGCTTGCTGCCATGAAGGGCAAGCACTACATCGCACAACGGGTGCCGGACGATGGAATCGTCCTCCTTCCAAACGTACACATCATCGGTCCAGAGGCAGACATTGATGATGAAGAAAATGTCATCGCTTCTGATGGTCTCGTGGAGTATGCCATAGAAAGGGGATGGTATGATCCTGCATCCGGTGAGCACTTCAGCTTCCGGGAAGCATTTAACAGGCCGGCACCGGAGGGCAGCTTTATGGATGAAGAGGGCGTGGACCCGCGCCAATGGTTCAGCCATTCGCTGGTGAAGGAGGAACTGATCGATCTCCCCGCAGATGAACAACTGCCCTTTGCCCTGTATCCCGAAAGGAGGTTCACCGTGACCGATGTGGCCAATATCATCCGAAGCCACGGCCACCTGGAAGGACAAGAGCCCGACATGTCGCTTGCCCATAAACTGGGCATGCCCGAAGATGCTTCGCCCCATCATCAGCCAGGCACAGGCGCCATCTGCAGCAGCACGGCCCAACAGCTTGTGGTATATCAGCTTAGAAGCTGGATGCCCACGGAAATAGGCTCCGTGGCCTGGCGAACCACCGCAGCCCCCTGCGGATCGGTTCTCGTCCCATGGTATGCAGGCGTCACTAGCACACCGGCACCATACTATAAAGACTGGCCAATCGAACAGGCACTGAACATCCAATTCCAGTTTGACCCGCCTGAGGGCACATACGATCACGACCCAGAAAATGCTTTCGACGTATTTACCGGCCTGGAAAAAATGCTGGACCTGAACTACCCGGAATACATCAGCTGGGCAAGAGCAGAATGGGATCCCTTCGAGGAGGAGCAGTTTGCAATGCAGGAAGCCATTGAAGAAAGCGCATTAAGCCTTTACGAAAAAGACCCGGAGCTGGCCCGGTCTTTTCTGACGAGTTTTTCACACGCCAGGGCAATTAAAGCGCTGGAAATGGCCAAGGAGATGCTTAACCACATGAAGACCATCAATTGGGCACATTAGATGGTGGCAAGATGAGTACTGGGCGTTTAGAGTAAGTAGGCTGTGGGCTGTGGGCTGTTGGCTGTGGGCTGTTGGCTGTGGGCTGTTTGCTGTTGGCTGTTGGCTGTTGGCTATTGGCTGTGGGCTGTTGGCTATTGACTGTTGGCTATTGGCTATTGGCTGTTGGCTATTGGCAAGAAAGCCAAAAGCTAAAAGCTAAGAGCGGTCCCGCTAAAAGTACAAACATCTAAAAACCAATGGTTTTAACAAACATAAACACATGAACCGAGCACTTGCGAGCTCGGCGAAGCCAAACGCCCATGATAGGATTTTTGACACACAGGAGGATGATTATTGAGACGTTTTGACATTTTGACTTTTTGACATTAATTACAAACAGATGAAGACCACATTCGGACCTAAAAAGATCATGTTTCCCTGCCCGGTTTCCCTGGTGGTGACGGGTAACATGGAAAAAGCGAACATTGTGACCATAGCATGGGTAAGCCTGCTCACCAGCCAGCCACCAACGCTGGGAATATCTGTAGGCACACGCGGATTTTCCGGTGAGGCGATCAAGGAGAATGAAGACTTCACGGTCAACATTGCCTCCGTTGACATCATGAAGGAAGCGGATTTTTGTGGTATTCGTTCAGGACGTGACATGGACAAATTCGAGGAAACCGGCCTGACCAAACTGCCTTCAAAAATTGTCAAGTCACCCATCATCAAGGAATGTCCACTAAACCTGGAGTGTCGTCTCACCGATTGGAGAATCATTGGCAGGACCAACCATTTTGTGGGGGAGATCATGGAAACCCACGTGGACACAGACAAGCTTAAAAATCCGGAAGAGATCGGCTCGCTGGACATCGATGCGGCCAATCCGCTAATCTATTTCGGCGGGGTACGCGAATACCGCAGTCCGGGTCCAAAAATCGGCGATCCTTACCAGATCGGCAACGAATTGAAGCCCTAAGACACTGAAAAGGCAGCTCAGCCAGGTCGTCATCGCGATGTTGACCCCAACAAAAGCCCAACCCGCATGTCTGAGCAAATCGGCGAAAAGCGCGTATTTTCATTGGAAGAAGTAACGAAAAGCATCAAAAGAGTGCTATCCAATCGTTACGGCAGCGCCTTTTGGGTTAAAGCTGAACTCAACAAACTCAACCATTACCATCATTCCGGGCATTGCTATCCCGACCTCGTGGAAAAACAAGATGGCAGGATTACGGCCCAGATGCGTGCGATCTTGTGGAAGGCAGACTATGAAAGCATCAACGCGCGCTTCCTGGAAGTATTGAAGGAGCCACTGAAGGACGGGATCAAAATCCTTTTCCTGGCACGGATTCATTTCGACTCGCTGTATGGCTTGTCACTGCGCATCCTCAACATCGACCCGGCTTTTACGCTAGGCGACCTGGAAAAGGAAAAGCAGGCCTCAATCGATCGATTGAAAAAGGAGCAGCTTTTTGACAAGAACAAAGCACTGGAATTGCCTTTGTTGCCTAAGCGCATTGCAGTGATCTCGGTGGAAACAAGCAAAGGCTATGCCGACTTCCTGCGGGTGATTGATGAAAACCCCTGGAAGTACAGCTTCTTTCACCTTCTTTTCCCTTCCCTGCTGCAGGGAGATAAAGCAGCTGAAGCGATCATGGCTCAGCTGCAAAAGATACGCAATGTGAAGCACCATTTTGATGCCGTAGCCATCATCCGGGGCGGTGGCGGAGAGATCGGGATGACCTGTTACAATCATTACGAACTGGCCAGCACGGTCGCGCGCTTTCCCCTCCCGGTGTTTACGGGCATCGGGCACGCGACCAACGAAACGGTTACCGAAATGGTGGCGCATACCAATGCCATCACCCCTACCAAGCTGGCCGAAAAACTGATCCAGCATTTCCACAACTTTGCCTATGCCGTGGAGGATAACCAGAAAAAGATCACTACGCTGGCCGGACAATCATTAACACGCGCCAATCAGGATTTTAAAAATCTGGTGAGGTTGTACCGCAGCCAGGCAAGGGGCATGATTACAACAAACCGCAACTTCATCAAAGAAATCACCCGTAGCCTCATCCGACAAACAAGCTATCAGACCAATCACATCAAAAATTATGTCCTCCGGGACTTTGGCCACAGCATAGAACGGAACGGTAAACAACTCCTGCGAAACAACCAGGAGTGGCTCGACATGAGCGGGCAGCTGCTTAAAAAGCTCAGCCAACTACAACTGAGCAATGAAGACACCCGCCTAAAAACGCTGAAAAACAGTGTGCAGCATTTGCACCCGGACAATGTGCTTCAAAGAGGTTACAGCATCACCAGAAAAGATGGCCAGGCCATCAGGTCAAACCAGGATGTGCGTGCCGGCGACGCACTGGAAACAACGCTCCTTGAGGGAAAAATCACCAGCACGGTAAGCAGTAAACATAAAAAAACATAACACAGTGTTGATGCAGACAAAATGCTGATGCACCTCAGAAGGGTATTGGTCGCAGGGACTTTTCGACCTTTCGACTTTTCGACATTTTGACAAATAAAACAACAAACATGACTGACAAAGAAATCACCTACACGGAAGCCTTCGAAGAGCTTCAGCAGATCGTGACAGACATGGAAGATGGGGAGATCAGTGTGGATGAGTTATCCGCAAAGGTGAAGCGGGCCGCCACACTTATCCGCATTTGCAAGGAAAAACTGCATCATACCGAAACGGATGTGAAGCAAATTCTAAACGAACTGGAGGATGATAAATCCGATGACCAGGCCTGAGACAAGTGAGTGTTAATCTGTACGTTTAAGAATCTCAGCCGTGCGATTGCCATAAGGCAGCGACCCGCCTTCATCCTCTTTTAATTTCTTCCAAGCCCGCGAAATGATGATCTCATCCACGTCGTCCTTATCACAGGGAACTTCCACTACATATTCATCAATCCCATAAGTGGCAATGGTGCATTTTACAATCGCTTTACCCATATTGTTGTAGATTTTGTCGAATAGTTGGCTGTTGGCTTTTGGCTGTTGGCTGTTGGCTGTTGGCTTTTATCTTTATCGCAAATAACCGCTGTTCAGAGCAGGTTTCACCTTTTGAACAAATATACTAATATTCATCGTAATCAGCTTACAAGGTCACGGGTTATGGAGTTTCGGATTTAAGGGGTTATAATTTCCTGCAAAATCCACAAATGAACACAAATGGTTTCACAGATGCACACAAATGCCTTCGCCAACCTCAAACTCAAACACCCTACAACCCCATAACCCAGCATCCCTTGTACGAGTTTTAGATCTGCAATAACAGTTATATCCTGTCATTTTTGTTATGAAGAAAACCTTGAAATAAATCGTATTTTTGACTCATGGAACATCAAATCGTCTTCGGTACCCTGATCCTGGTGCTGTTTCTTTTCGCCTGGGGGCCATTGCGCCACGATGCAGTGGCGCTGATTGCCTTGTTCATCCTGGTCATCGCCGGGGCCATCACGCCGCAAGCTGCCTTTGAAGGGTTCGGACATCCTGCCGTGATTACGGTGGCAGCCGTACTGGTGATCGGCAAGGCCCTGGAGTTTTCGGGCCTGATTGACCTGCTGGGCAAGTGGGTGATGAAGGTAGGACAGGGATTGCTTTTGCAGATCATCACCCTGTCTGTGCTGGTCGCTGTCGCCTCTGCCTTCATGAACAATGTGGGGGCCCTGGCCATCATCATGCCGGTGGCGATCGCCATGGCCCGCAAAAGCGGTCATCCACCGTCCTATATTCTCATGCCCATTGCCTTTGCCTCGCTCCTTGGCGGGATGACCACGCTCATCGGCACACCGCCCAACATCATCATCGCCACGTTCCGGGCCGACGAAGTGGGAGAAGCCTTTGGCATGTTCGCTTTCACACCTGTAGGTGCCGGACTTGCCTTCGCAGGAATCCTTTTTGTTTCTTTCCTGGGATGGCGGTTGCTGCCGCGACGGGCAGCAAAGAAATCCGAATCCGACCGTTTTGATATAGAAGAGTATATCTCTGAGATACAGGTCACCCGGAACGCGAAGGTGAAAGACAAGCCTGTCAAAGAGCTGGAGAACCTTACAGATGCTGAGGTGCAGTTGTTGGGACTAATTCGCGACGGGAAACGTATCCATGCCCCGGGACCCAACAGCATCATAAAGTACAATGACATAATCATCATAGAATCAGATGCGGATGATCTGAAGATCTTTCTCGACGAGACCAAAACCAAACTGGTGGGCGACAAAAAGTTCCGAAAGGACGCCGAGGGATCAAAAAACATTCAGATCACGGAGGCCATTGTTATGGCAGATTCACCTATTGTAGGGCAGTCTGCAGCGAGCCTGCGCATGCGAAGCCGTTTTGGCGTAAACTTGCTCGCTGTAGCCCGCAAAGACCAGCGGCTCCGTAAAAGGTTGGATCATGTGGTTTTTCGTACCGGCGATGTTTTGCTGTTGCAGGGACGCGAACACATGCTGGACGACGCTACCACGACGATCGGCTGCCTGCCGCTGGCACACAGAGGGCTGAAGATTGGCTATAAACGCAAGGTGCCCATGGCCCTGGGCATTTTTGCCGCATCCATCGCATTGGTAGTCACAGGCTTGCTTCCCGTGCAGGTCGCATTCTCCATGGCAGCCCTGACCATGGTCCTTGGACGCATCCTCCCAGTTAAGGATGTATACCACAGCATCGACTGGCCCGTAATCGTCCTGCTGGCAGCCATGATTCCCGTTGGCGGCGCCCTGGAGACCAGTGGAGGTGCTGAAATGATCGCCGCGCAAATCCTTGGACTCGGGGGTAACATTCCACCGTGGGGCCTGCTGGCCATTATCCTGGTCGTAACCATGTTCCTGTCCGACATCATCAACAACGCTGCTACCGTGGTGCTGATGGCACCCATCGCCATCAGCGTTGCCCACGGCACCGGACATTCCATCGATCCCTTCCTGATGGCCGTCGCAGTCGGAGGATCCTGCGCCTTCCTTACCCCGATAGGTCACCAATCCAATACCCTGGTCATGGGTCCCGGTGGCTATAAGTTTACCGACTACTGGCGCATGGGGCTGCCCCTGGAAGTGATCATCACCATCATCGGGGTGCCGCTCATCATGATGGTGTGGCCGCTGTAGTTAATTATTCAAACAGTTCATTGATTGTTTTCATGGGTAAAAACATTTTGCCACTATCAGGCAGTCTGATAAACCCATATTTGGTATAAAAATTTTCAGCTTGCTGGTCAATGGGGTCAACCACCACCGCAAAAGAACCAATGGTTTTGGATATTTGATGGCATCTCTTCAGGGCATCTATCAAAAGGAGTTTTCCAATACCTTGTCCCTGAATTCTTTGATCTGTCGCAAGCCGGCCAAGGAGTATGGTCGGAATAGATGCATAAGCTTTGGGTAACTTTTTTCGGATGTGACCAGGAATGTACTCCGGAGGGATGCTGCTGTTTGATAATGTGTAATACCCCTTTATGCAATTGGTTTCTTCATCATTAAGAATAAAACAAACCGACAACCTCCTTTTTACATCCTGATTGGCTTGTTTATGAAGATACACATCCAGCATCTCCTTTCCACAAGAAAAGTCAGATCTGTTATGTTTTACATGTAGCGGTTCCGTTAGTTGGCTCATGAAGAAAAAAGTGCTTTAAATTCTTCTGCAGCCTTTGTGAGTTCTTTATTCGGTCTCTTCGGATTGACAACAGCATCAAAGAAAATTTCACTGTCCTCCTGGGAGGCGATTACACGTTCCCTCTCAGATATGACTTCCTTTGCTTTTTCCTGAACTGCAACAATTACGAAATCAGTCAGATTTCTGAAACCACCTATGCGGGCAGCTCTTTCAAAATAATCCTTTTGGTCTTTCTGAAGCCGGGTATCAAACCTTGCGTCTTTTATGTTCGCTCCTTTTGTTGCCATAATTGTTTCTTTTGTTATGCAAATGTACGTATATTTTCTGTACAATGCAAGCCTGAATCAAAAAAACCAACTTGGGTAAATTTCAGAAAAAGCGTTTTCATAAAAATTGTTGATTTATTCACCATGCATGGTTGCCTTCCCAATAGATTCATAGAATATTGTATCTTTAAAAAACAAATACCACATTATTATGCATGCTGGCACATATAAAGATCAAACCATATTCGTATGTATAAGATATACCTATTACAACTTTTCTTTGTTTTGTTTGTGATGTTCCTGACATCCTGCGCTGAGGAAGCTTCCCGTGAAGAGAGCCCGGTCCCTGTCAGGGTTGTGCACCCGGAAGCACAGGAACCCTATCTCACCAAGAGCTATCCTTCATTGATACAGGCCTCATCGGAGGTCAACCTCTCATTCCGTGTACCCGGTCCGGTCATGGAAGTTTATGTAGACGAAGGCGAAGAGGTTATAGAAGGCCAGTTGCTGGCCCGGCTCGACCCGCGCGATTACGAGACACAGCTGGAGGCAACAAAAGCCGAGTATGAAGGCATCAGGGCCGAGGCGGAGCGCATCATCTCCCTTTACGAACGCGGCAGGGTGTCCACCAGCGATTATGACGAGGCCGTGAGCGGCTTGCAACAGATCACCGCCAAATACCAGGCGCACCAGGACGCCCTGGAAGAT
>Ga0207421_10007748_pt1 | contig 11345 bp, 13 predicted proteins | sample SodLakKL_010_SED_4_FD_187542 | JGI IMG/M metagenome (GOLD analysis project Ga0207421, IMG submission 187542) | Alkaline sediment microbial communities from Lake Tanatar, Kulunda Steppe, Russia - 8KL_010_SED (SPAdes) (version 2) | ecosystem: Environmental > Aquatic > Non-marine Saline and...
TGTCGTCTTGCCCAAAAGCCGATCCCATTGCCGCTCCTCCTTTCTGTAGAAGAATGACGGTAATAAGTAAAATAGCGGTGATTATTTGCAAATAAGGTAGTATTTCTTTCATAAAATTATTTACTTTTTGAGAATTCGTAAGTAACAAACTCCAGTACCCAAATAATAAGGGTAGTGTATATGAGGGCAGTTAACCCTTCTATTGCTACTGGCTGATAAATTGCTTTTACGAACCATACGATGAAAATGTTGATAACAAAAGTGAAAAGCCCGAGCGTAAGAATCCTAAGCGGTAGTGTGACAATGCGTAACACGGGCCTGATAAAAAAGTTTATAACTCCCAGCGAAATTCCTGCGTAAAAAAGATATTCCGTTGTTTCGATGGTTACCTCTTGAAGGAAGTGATCTGCTACAAAGAAACCCAGAACACCCGCAGCAATCTGCAAAAGAAAACTTTTTAAGAGAGTCATACTTTGCAAAATATAACACAAAATTATAAATTTGCAAGCCTAATACAATAAAACCTTTTCTATGGAAGGGCTTGACATGTTTTGCTAAGGGGATAAAATGTAATTGGCACTCTTATGATTTGACTGCTAAGAGATATTCTCTCTTGGCTGACTATAATCAATAATAAAAATAACAGAGCTGTTCGAAATTGAAAATCATATAAGGACAGAACTCTTTTTGAAGTGAAGATTAGACCCCTTGCAGATAATGTTCTCATTGAACCTGAAAAGGAGGAAGAAAAAACGGAAACCGGAATATATCTTCCGGATACTGCTGATAAAGGAAGGCCCGAGAAAGGAAAAGTGGTTTCCGTGGGCCCCGGAAAAAGAAATTCTTCCGGAGAACTTATTCCTCTCGAGTTAAAAAAAGGAGACAGGGTGGTTTTTACAAAGTACGGCCCTAACGAAGTAAAGGTCGATGACAAAGAGTACTTAATAGCTAAAGAAGAAGATATTCTGGGGGTTATTGAGTAAAAAGAGTGAAGATTAATAAAATAAGTTTAAGGAGTCATGCCTAAAGATATTTACTATAAAGAAGAAGCCAGAAAAAAAATGATGGCAGGGGTCAACAAGCTGGCCGATGCCGTAAAATACACCATTGGTCCGAAAGGTCGCAATGTGGTATTGGGGCAAAGCTACGGATCTCCTACCATTACTAATGACGGTGTTAATATTACCGAAGAAATAGAATTAAAGGATAAAGTAGAGAACATCGGAGCTTCCATCGTGAAAGAAGTTGCCTCTAAGGCCAACGAAACGGCAGGAGACGGAACTACTACCGCCACCCTTCTTGCAAGAGCAATTATTGCGGAAGGACTGAAAAATGTTACGGCGGGCGCTGATCCCCTCTCTCTTAAAAAAGGTATTAACAAAGGAAAAGAAGCTGTCATTGAAGCTCTTAAAGCGGAGGCTAAGAAAATAACCAAAAAAGAAGAGATAGCACAAGTAGCAACCATTTCTGCAGAAGATGAAGAATTAGGGAACATGATTGCGGAGGTTATCGAGGAGGCCGGTAAAGATGGTGTAGTCACGGTAGAAGAATCGAGAACTTTTGGCCTGGAAAAAGAAGTTGTGAAAGGTTTGCAACTTGATAACGGATATGTCTCCCCTTATATGGTTACCGATTCAGAGAGAATGGAAGCCGTTTTCGAGGATCCGCACATCTTGATTACCGACAAGAAGATATCTTCGGTAAACGAAATCGTCCCTATTTTAGAAAAACTCTCTAAAGAGGGACAGAAAAACCTTGTTATTATCGCTGACGAAATAGAAGGTGAGGCACTTGCCACTCTTGTCTTAAATAAACTGCGAGGAGCGTTTAACACTCTCTCGATCAAATCTCCCGGGTTTGGTGACAAGAAAAAAGAAATACTAAAAGATATAGCTGCCGTTTGCGGAGGACAAGTTATTTCCGAAGAAGTTGGTTTAAAGATTGAAAATACGGAAGTAACAATGTTGGGAACCGCGCGAAAAGTTACTGCTACGAAAGATAAAACTATTATTACCGAAGGAAGAGGAGGTAAGAAAGATTTAGAGGCCAGAATAGAGCAGATAAAAAGAGAAATAGAGAATTCAACTTCTGATTACGAAAAAGAAAATCTTCAAAAGAGATTGGCGAAGCTTGCGGGAGGAGTTGCTGTTATTAAGGTAGGAGCTCTGACGGAAGTGGAACAGAAAGCGCGTCAACATAAAGCGGAAGATGCACTTTCCGCTACTCGTGCTGCTATTGAAGAAGGCATTGTTGCCGGAGGAGGAGTTTCCTTGATTCGCTCTCTTCTAGCTCTTGATAAATTAAAAGTTGAAGGAGATGAACTAACAGGGGCATCTATTTTAAGGCGTGCTCTCGAGGCTCCCCTAAGACAGATTGCTGAAAACGCCGGAGTAGACGGGTCGGTAGTAGTGCAAAAAGTAAAGGAGAAGGAAGGTTCTTACGGCTTTAATGCAAAGACCATGGAGTATGAGGACCTTATTGCCGCTGGAATAGTTGATCCTACTAAGGTTGTTCGTTCCGCACTGGAAAGCGCAACGTCCTCTGCTTCCATGTTCTTAACCACGGAATGTGTAGTGGTGGATAGCGATGATGAAGAGAAAAAGGGAAATGAAGGAGGCGCTATGCCCGGAGGAATGCCCGGAGGAATGGGTATGGGAATGTAAGTTTAATCCTTTTTCAAAGGGGAGTGCCGCAGGAGAATGCTTTTCCTGCGGCGCTTTTCAAAAGAGAGTGGCTATAGTAAAATATCTTTACCGATTATTAATTTAAAAAAAAGATATGGAAACAATCACTATCATCATTATTATTGCGGTCGTTGCCGTTTTGTGGGTAATCTTTGCTTATAACCGCTTGATAAGTCTTAGAAATCGGACAAAAGAAGCATGGTCCGATATAGATGTTCAGCTTAAAAGAAGGTACGATCTTATTCCCAATTTAATAGAAACGGTAAAAGGATATGCTTCTCATGAAAGAGAAGTTCTCGAAAATGTTACGGCAGCAAGAGCGAGAGCAATAAGCGCTGAAGAATCCGGAGATCCGAAAAAAGTAGCGGAAGCAGAAAACCAATTAAGTGGAACACTAAAGTCATTATTTGCGGTTTCTGAAAACTATCCTGACCTTAAAGCATCGGAGAACTTTGTGGAGTTGCAGAAAGAGTTAAGGGATACGGAAGATAAAATTCAAGCGGCAAGACGTTTTTACAACCGAAATACTCGTGATTTAAACACGAAAATAGAAAGTTTCCCGGCAAACATTATTGCCGGCCTTTTTCGATTTCAAAAACAATCATTTTTTGAGATAGAGGATGAGAAGGAAAGAGAAAACGTGAAAGTAAGTTTTTAGGAGGATTTAATTGATTTCGTATTTTGTCATGTCTACTTTTTACAAAGAAGCAGAAAGTAATGTCCGAACAACCTATTTTTATCTCATGGGCTTCTTTGTGTTCATTATTGGAATCGGTTGGGGATTGAGTTATTTTTATGAGAGTACTTTAATTTTATGGATTGCCGTTATTTTGTCGGTAGTGATGAGTTTTACTTCTTACTGGTATTCCGATAAAATAATTCTTTCCATAAACAAAGCAAAGCCTGCCAAGAAAGAAGAATATCCTGAACTTTATAGAATTACGGAAAACTTAGCTATAGCAAGCGGTCTTCCCATGCCCCGCCTTTATGTTTTAGAAGATCCCCAGCCAAATGCTTTTGCTACCGGTAGAGACCCTCAGCATGGAGTGGTAGCGGTGACCACCGGACTTTTAAAAAGATTGGATCGCTCTGAGCTGGAGGGGGTTATTGCACATGAGTTGGCCCACATAGGAAACAGAGATATTCTGCTTTCCTCGGTAGTGGTGGTTTTAGTTGGAATAGTGGTTTTGGTGGCAGATTTCTTTTTCCGTATGGCGTTTTTCGGAGGAATAGGAGGAAGAGAGGGAAGGGGAAATATTGTTGTACTGCTTGTATCAATAGCTTTCATGATTTTAGCCCCTCTTCTGGCACAAGTAATGAAGTTTGCTATTTCCAGAAAAAGAGAGCACCTTGCTGATTCCACTGCTACTCTTAATACTCGCTATCCTGAAGGATTGGCCAGAGCTTTGGAAAAGATAAGCAGTGATCCGCACCAGCTCAGAACGGCGAACGATGCTACGGCTCACCTCTATCTTGTTAACCCTTTTAGGGGAAAAGAGCAAAAAAGCTGGCTCCACAGACTTTTTATGACCCATCCCCCGGTAGAGGAGCGTATTAAAAAATTAAGAGAAGTAGATGCTAAAAACTAATCATTAAATTGTTTTTAACTATGGAAAAACCAAAGTGCCCAAAATGCAAAGAAGAATTGAAACAAACGAATTTTTACGGGGTAAAAGTTGACAGTTGCCTTTCTTGTGGAGGTTATTGGTTTGAAAAAAGCGAACTGCGAAGGGCAAAAGACACCAAAGAGAAGCAGCTAAACTGGATGGATATTGATCTTTGGGAAAAAGAAGAGAAATTTCGTGTTTCAGGCAAAGAAAGACACTGCCCCTCTTGTCAAGTTCCTCTTTATGAGGTAAATTATGGTGATTCCGATGTGAAGATAGATGTCTGCAATGTGTGCGAAGGAGTGTGGCTTGATAGAGGAGAGTTTAAAAAGGTAGTGGAGCATCTCAAAGATAAAGCGGGAGACAAGATTATGAACGAATATGCCAAAACCCTTCTTGAAGAAACAGGAGAGGTGTTGATCGGCCCGGAGTCTTTGGAAGAGGAAATAGGGGATGTTGTTACCGTGCTTGGACTTTTAAAGTATCGTATTGCCGTCAAACACCCTTTTTTGGCAAAAATAATCTCTAATCTTCCGAAGTCGTAATTTTGGAGGAGTCGGATAGCGGTCTATTCCACACGCTTGGAAAGCGTGCGAGCGGAAGCTCACGTGGGTTCGAATCCCACCTCCTCCGCCCTTAATTTACGTTGAGCTATTTTGTTATTTTTTTAATCTTTTCTCTTATTTTCTGGAGCTGGGGATCTCTGGTTGCTATTTTCAAGATGTTTTCGATAAAATCACCTCCTGCGTATCCGGCGATGAGAGCCAAGGAGATAGGCAAGGCTTCTACTTCCAAGAATACTTCTGCTAAATCACTGGCGATAAGAGCACTAACGTACCCTATGATTCCGGAGAAAAGGACAATGCCGGTGAAGTAATATGGTCTTATTTCGACGTCCTTATAGGAAGTCATGTACTTTGTAAGTCCCACACCTCCCCTTAGAAGTCCGCCCAAAAAGCCCGCAATTAGAAAATTCATAGAATTTATTTTTATTTATAAATATTTCTAAGAATTTTAACAACAAAGGAGAAAATGTTCAATTTTTTATAAAACACATTTCTTGAAAAATAAATAGATTTTCGTTATAATACCCAAATCCGTTATGCGGTTTTTTATACCGTTGCTTTAAAAATATGCCTGACTCCCCCATTGAAGAAATAAAAAGTAAACTGGACATTGTAGAAGTAGTTCGGGAGTACGTTAATTTAGAAAAAGCAGGCTCTAATCACAGAGCTCTTTGTCCTTTTCATTTTGAAAAAACCCCTTCTTTTTTTGTGAATCAACCCCGCCAACTCTGGAGGTGTTTTGGGGGGTGTAACGAAGGTGGAGATATGTTCAAATTTATTATGAAGGTAGAAGGGGTAGAGTTTGGAGACGCCTTGCGTATACTTGCTAAAAAAGCAAACGTTGAACTAAAGAAAGAAAACCCAGAGGTAGAGACGAAAAGGAAAAGACTTCTTGATATTTGTGATCTTTCCACTCTTTTTTTTGAAAGACAACTTCACGAATCGGAAAAAGGAAAAAAAGTTAAAGAATATTTAAAAGCCAGAGGAATAGAAGAAGATTCCGTAAAGGAGTGGAGAATAGGATATTCTCCCACTTCCAAGGACGCTCTTTTTAAATTTTTAATAGGCGAGGGTTACAAAAGAGATGAGATACAAGAAGCGGGGATGGCGGTTGGCAAGGGAGATCATCTTTATGATCGCTTTAGAGCAAGAGCGATTTTTCCCATTTTTAATTTAAGTGGTTCTCCTGTTGGCTTTGGGGGAAGGGTAATTTTTAAAAATGACAAGAGAGCCAAGTACATTAACACGCCGGCTACTCCCCTTTATGATAAAAGCACTATTCTGTACGGACTGAACAATTCGAAGACTGATATAAGGAGAAGAGGGTATGCGGTTATTGTGGAAGGTTATACAGATGTTATCTTATGCCACCAGGCGGAATATAAGAATGTAGTATCTTCTTCGGGAACAGCCCTCACGTCCAAGCAGTTGGACATATTGGGACGTTATACAAAAAAGATGCTCACCGCCTTTGATATGGATGAAGCGGGAGGCTCTGCTACCAAAAAAGGGGTAGATATTGCCCTGCAAAAGGAGTTTGACGTACGAGTAATAATGATGCCCAAAGACGATGATCCGGCTGATATAGTTTCCCGGGATTCGAAGGAGTGGGAAAACTATGTAAAAGAAGCGATTCCTGTAATCAACTTTTATTTTGACACGGTTCTTGCCAAGCACGATCTTTCCAGTCATTCTGGTAAAATAGAAGCTGCCAAAGAGCTTCTTCCCGAAGTTAAGAAAGTTAAAAACAGTATGGAGCGTGACCGTTTTGTCCGAGAACTGTCTGACAAGCTTGCGATAAGCGAGAAAGATATATACGAGGAGATGGAGAGAGTAAGGGGGAAAGAAGAAAAAAAAGACTCTACAAGAGAAGAGAATCCTTCTAAAAAGGAAAAAGCAAAGAAAACAAGAAAGGAAATGCTTGAAGACCGAATTGTTGCGATTTGTATTCAAAAAAAGGAACTTCTTAGCTCTTTAAATGAAGAAGATATTTCTCAGTTTCGAGAAGACATCCAGAACATCATTTACTCCCTTCAAGGAAAAGAAAGAAAATTATCACCGGCGGAAGATGATCTTTTAAGTTACCTTTCTCTTTTACCCGATTACGGAGAAGAAAACGCGAAAGAACTGGAAAACTGTCTCAAAGAAGCACAGAAAGAAATCATTAAAGAAAAATTGAAAGAGACGGAAGAGAAGATAAGGGAGGCGGAAAGAGAGGGAGATGAAGAAAAGCAAGAAGAATTAATTAAAAAATTCAGAGATTACTCTGAAAAATTGCAAAAACTTTAGTTTTAAAAATCATGGTCTCCAAAAAAACGCCTAAAACAGTTTCCACACAAAAGAAGAAAGAGGCAAAAACTACCCCAAAAGAGAAAAAAAGGGCACTTTTTGCAGAGAAAAAATTGGGAGAATTGTATAGAAGAGCAAAAAGAAGAAAAGGAATTTTATATTATTCTGACATATACGAAATATTTCCCAGCACGAAACGTGAAGAAAAGAAGTTTCAAAGACTCCTTTCCAGGTTGAAAAAGAAAGGATTTATCATCAAAGAAGAAAGAAATTTACTGGGAAACGAAGCAGAAAAGGAGGTAGAGAAGATGATAGAGATAAATATTGACTCTATCCAAAACTATTTAAAGGAAATAGCAATTGAGCCTTTGCTTAATCCGGAAGAGGAAGTTGAGCTGGCAAAAAAAGTGGAAGCAGGGGATAAAGAAGCACGAAAGAAGATGATACGGGCTAATTTACGCCTGGTGGTTTCTATTGCGAAAAAATACATAGAAAGATCGCCTAAGCTTTCTTTTTTGGATCTTATTCAAGAGGGAAATTTAGGGCTTTTTAGAGCTGTAGATAAATTTGACTGGAGGAGGGGTTATAAATTTTCTACTTATGCTACTTGGTGGATTAGGCAGTCTATAAACCGCGCTTTAGCCGATCAATCAAGGACGGTGAGAATACCGGTCCACATGGTAGAGAAAATCGCCAAGTACACTAAAGCCAAAAAAGAACTTTTCCAGGGACTGGGCAGAGAGCCTTCTGCAGAAGAAATAGCTGCGGAGATGGGCATTGAAGTGGAAAAAGTAAGGCATATTATTAAGATTTACCAGACAGCTACTTCTCTTGAAGCTCCTGTAGGAGATGAGGACGATAGTAGCACTCTTGCTGATTTTATTGAAGATGAAAAAACAGTATCTCCCTCTGTTTCTGCTGGAAGAAAACTTTTAAAAGAGAGGTTGGATGATATACTGGTAGACCTTGATCCTCGAGAAAAAGACATACTTGCTATGAGGTTTGGGCTGGAAGACGGCGTAACCCATACCTTAGAAGAAGTAGGGCAGAAGTTTGGCGTTACAAGAGAGAGAATAAGACAAATTCAGGCAAAAGCATTAGAAAAGATAAGAAAGCACAAAGAATTAAGAAAGCTCGAAGGATATTAAAAGATTTTTAAGCTATCTGCAGTTTGAGAAAATTTTTAATTGTGCTAAAATTGGTTGCGTTAAATATTCCGCAAGTAGCTCTGACATCCTTAAAGGGAGTTGAGACTTTAACCGTGGTGACGGGGATCAGTACAATCACAACAAAATAAACAAATATTCCGCGGTAGCTCAGTGGTAGAGCGACCGGCTGTGTCACTTGCATAGGTATTTCTGTATGGTATATTCTTGGTGTATATGTCAAAAGATAAACGTATCTATGCTGATCGTGCAGAATATATGCGCGAAGCAGTTAAAAAGCGTCGCAAGCGCTTAAGAGAGATGGCTTGCGAATATAAGGGAGGTAAGTGTGCAATATGTGGCTATGATCGTTGCCAAAGAGCTCTAGAATTTCATCATCTTGGTGATAAGAAAAAAGACTTTGGCCTCTCTTCAAGAGGATTAACTCGTTCTTGGGAAAAGATAAAGGAAGAGTTGAAAAAATGCATACTGCTTTGCTCTAATTGTCATATGGAAGTGCATGATCAAATTACGCAGCTTCCTGTCGAAAGGCAGGTTGAAAAACGAGGTGAAAACGGTAAAGCCCTTCGCGGGTAATACCGTGCCAAGTTCACTGTATTAGTGAAAAGGTGTAGAGACTATCCTTTTACAGGAGTACTCTTCTTACTTTTAAATAGCAAGAAGGGGAAGCGCCTCGCATCCTAACGTTTTAGACGAGGATGATGATATAGTCCACTCCAATGTGAAAACTTTGGGCTAAGTGTAACCGGTTAGTCGCAGGTTCGAATCCTGCCCGCGGAGCAAGAAAAACCACCTTTTATTAAGGTGGTTTTGCATGGGTTGGCACTTCAAAAATGTATGTTACACTGGGGCAAAGGCCGAGTTAAAATATTTAACTAATAATTTTATGAAAAATGTTCTCATTGTTTTAATTGCTCTGCTTCTTATTGGAGGAGGTGTTTGGTATTTTATGCAAGAGGAAGCAGAAGAATTGGATACTCCTTCTGAGGAGGAGGTGATTCCCGAAGAGGAAGTAGACAGAGATAATCCTTACGAAACAGCAGAAACAGTGGTTCCTGTCCAAGAAAGAAATGAAGTAATGCACGAAACCTTTGGGGCGGTACTGGAAGAGGTTTTCGAGAAAGAACCAAGGCTTGTTAGTTCAGGAGATATTTTAGTGCTTTCCTATATTGTAGACAGGGCCATTACCCCTGACGATGTAGCAGAAGTAAGAAGCTTTCTTGAAGAAGAAGGATACGAATTAGAAGGAACGGATATTGAAGATGACAGCTATGATCTTAATTTCTCTGCGAAAATTCTTGATTATGATTATCAAGGAAACATATATGTTCTTATTTCTACCGCAGAGGAAGGAGAAGACACTCAAACAATAGAAGTGAGGATACTTTAATTGCTATAAGAAGAAGACAAAAGCCCTGATCTTTATGATCAGGGTTTTTTGATTAAAAGAGTTGTTTGGTCAAGCACATAGTGGCCCAAGTTTATTTTTTTGCAAAAGGTATTTTCGCTTTTTAAAATTTATGATAGTATTAAAAAGATTCTTTAAAAACAAAGGTCGTCATTAATAGTAAAAATTGACTTATGACCGAAGAAAATACACAACAAGAGCAGGCTCAAGAGAGCCCTCAACAAGAAGAAGTTAAAGAAAAAAAAGAAGGAGGAAACGCCATAGCGGTGCTTAGTTATTTGGGGATCCTTGTTATTATTCCTATCCTTGTTGATAAGGAGAACGATTTTGTAAAGTTTCACATTAAACAAGGTCTCACTTTATTAGTTACCGGGATAATTGGAATGTTCGTTGGAGTAGTACCTATCATAGGATGGATAATTGCTCCCTTTATTACTTTAGCCTTGATTGTTCTTGCTATTCTGGGAATAGTAAATGTTCTAGGAGGGAAGAAAAAAGAACTTCCTCTCATTGGAAAATACGCGGAAAAGTTCAACATTTAATCGCTAACTACTACCTAAAAGGGCATGTGCTTCGCTAAGCGAAGCACATCGAAGCACATAGTTTTATTAAACTCATTCTTATTGGCCTTTCAAAAAAGGTCAAGGTTTTGCAGTTATGTGGAAAAAAATAATAATATATATTCTTTTGTTTGTTATTACTATAACTGCTCTTTGGTATGTTTATTCTATAGACATGGACGCACCTCCGGAAGTTGAAGAAACAGAAATAAAAAAAGAAGATCAGAGAGAAAGTGAAGCAGATCCATATAAAACAGCAGAAGAAGTTTCTCCAGAGAGAGAGCTTCAGGTGACTCTAGATGAAGATTTTCGCATGATTTTTGAAGAAGTTTTTGGTAAAGAGCCAAAATTAACAAGTGTGGGAGAGGTAAATATTCTTTCCTACGTAACAAACAGAACCATTAACGTAGAAGACATTAATAAAGCGGGGAATATCTTGCAGGAAGAGGAGTATAAGATAATAGGAAGAACTTTTTCTGATAACGAGGAAGGAATTAGGCTTTCTGCAGAAATAAATGGAGAGGAGTATGACAATATCTACATATTATTTTTTACGCACAAGGAAGGAGTATGGGCCCAAAGGATAGAAGTAAGCCTTTTATAAAAAGCGCTTTATTCGTAACTTTTACAAACCTATGACCGAAGAAAACAACAAGGAAACAAGAAAAAGAAGGGAAGAAGATAGTCCCGGAGGTCTTTTTATACCAGCCGGTGTTTTAACTGGCATGGGAGTTGGCTTTATGACAGGGAATCTTATAGGGTGGCTTTTTATAGGATTGGGGGTTGGCTTTTTGTTTTTTGCCGTATACGAGATTCTTGAAAGGGAGAGAAAGAGAAGGTAAAGAGAGGTTATCCTTCTTCTAAAATCTTATCAAGGACTTCCTTAGAGGCGTATTTGATGGCGTTTGGATTTTCTTTAGCTACTTTCATGAGAAAGGAGTAATTTCTTTTGAGATGCTCTGGAGCGAGAGAAAGTGCTTCCTCATTTTTTTTAACGGACTCTAAGACAATTTCTTTGTCACCCATAAGATCCGGAGATATCTCCAGAAAAACAAAACCCTCATC
>Ga0207421_10007750_pt1 | contig 11340 bp, 12 predicted proteins | sample SodLakKL_010_SED_4_FD_187542 | JGI IMG/M metagenome (GOLD analysis project Ga0207421, IMG submission 187542) | Alkaline sediment microbial communities from Lake Tanatar, Kulunda Steppe, Russia - 8KL_010_SED (SPAdes) (version 2) | ecosystem: Environmental > Aquatic > Non-marine Saline and...
ATGAAATAGCGCCACAAAATACATCGCTATACGAACACTTCAGAGCATATCTGACTACCGGGACAAAACCGGCCTACAAGCCCCATGATAAGATTGTTTGGGATATTTCCTAAAAATCCCAAACCGTCCAAAAGGACACCCTTGGACGTTCGCTATATCCTTATAAAAGGCAATAAAAAAGTAATGGCTACTTTTATAAGGATTATGAAATGGATTATTTCCGAACGAATCAAGCGGCAAGAATCTTAGGCCTGAATCCAAATTATATCCATAAGGCTATTTGGGACGGGCGGCTGGAACCGCCAATGAAGAGCCCGTCTGGTACTTTCCTTTGGACGGCCGCAGACATTGAGCGGGCGGCATGGGTATTACACAAAACACCCGAGTTTAACATTTGGCAGGAGAAGCGTAATGTCTAAAGTTAAACTCTCACCTAATCAAAAGCTCCTCATCCGCATACCGGAGTTAGCGGCCTTGCTGTCGCTTTCCGTTACGCACACATACGAATTGATGCAGACCGGTCAGTTGCCCGAACCCACTGCCACATTAGGGCGGGCCAGACTGTTCGACCGCCGCCTTATAGAACTTTGGATCGATATGGGCTGTCCAAGCCAGGAAAAATTTGAAAAGCTTAGAAAGGGCAAAAAATGAGTAACGCAGTATTAGAACGAGCGACATTAAGAACCTCTCGTTTGATGGAGTTCTGCTCTAGCAAAGAACTGGTAAATCAGACAGGACACGGTGTTAACGACTGGCCTTTGGTTATTTTGAAAGAGCTTGTAGATAATGCACTTGATGCATGTGAAGAGGCAGGCAATTGCCCGGAAGTTGACATTAATGTTGATGATACCGGCATTATGATCAGCGATAACGGCCCTGGTATTCCCGAGCAAACAATCCAAGGCGTTCTTGACTTCACTGCCCGGACATCAAGCCGAGAGGCTTATGTCGCCCCTGACAGAGGCGCTCAGGGAAACGCACTTAAAACACTGGTTGCGATGCCTTTTGCCCTTGATAATGACAACGGCGGCCAGCTGATAATCGACACCGGCAGTATCCGGCACCAGATAAACATCACAGTTGACCCCATCCGGCAACAACCTTTGATTGATCATTCTAAAAACCCCTCTTTTGTAAAAAACGGCACTTGCGTGAAGGTTGTCTGGCCTGATTCAGCTTGTTCAATACTGGCTGACGCAAAAGAGCGTTTTTTACAAATTGCCGATAAATATGCATTTATGAATCCTCATTTGAAGCTGTCAATCAACTGGTTCGGCAAAAGCACGCAGATTGACCCGACGGATACCGCTTGGCTTAAATGGCGCCCAAGCGACCCTACTTCTGCTTATTGGTACGAACCGGAGCATCTTAGCCGACTGATTGCCGGTTATATAGCTGATGACGCCGATCATGAAAAAGACAGAACGGTGCGAGAGTTTATATGTGAATTCCGAGGATTGTCGGGTTCAGCAAAGCAAAAACGCGTATTAGACGCGACCGGTTTGTCGAGGCTGAACCTGTCGGCACTGGCTGATGGCAACGGTATTAAATCATACATCGTAAAAGAATTATCGGCGGCGATGCGCGACCACACCAAACCTGTAAAACCGGCGGCCTTAGGTGTTATAGGCAAGCAGCACCTTGAACATCGGTTTAAGGATGCCGGTTGTGATATGGAATCTTTCCAGTATCGCAAAGTTGCAAGATTTGACGATTTTGGCCTGCCCTATGTACTTGAGGTGGTTTTTGGATATTGCCCTTCATTTACACACTACCGGTTAATCACCGGCGTCAATTGGAGTCCCGGCATTCGTAATCCTTTTAATCAACTCGGTAATACCGGCCAGGGACTTACTTCTGTTTTACACCAACAGGAGGTAGATCCGGATGATCCGGTCATGTTTTTTATGCATTGCGCATATCCACGGGTTGAATATACCGACCGAGGTAAATCTACCGTTATTATTAAAGGATAACAAAATGGAAAGTAAGCAAATTGAAATCGTCGTCAAAGGCGTGACAAAAAAATGGAAAAAGCAGAAGAAAGCTGAAATGAGGAACATGAACCGCCAGCTTCGTCGCGCGGATGCCTTCCGGTCTTTGCGCACTACGATTAAAAATGTCGCCTGGCAGGTAATGGAGCAATCGTATTTAAAGGCAAGTTCATCTGGTAAATATCCTGCCCATGCACGGCAGATAATGTATGCGGCAAGGCCTGCGATTTTAGACCAGGCAGACACAGAAACTCTCGACGACCGTTATTTTACACAGACACTGCTGCCTGATTATATCGCCGAACACCCAAACCAAACCCAGGATTGGGATGTGATATTCGATGCACGAGGTATGCTGCATGAGCCGCACACCGGGGAAAAAATCGAGATGGGTACTATTGGTGTTCGTAATTATCTAAATTCGATGCACACTGATATGGGAGCTATTAAATTGCATAGCACCGACATTACAACCCTCGGCCCAGACAACAGATACGGTGGAATTCTGTTTTTGGAAAAAGAGGGATTCATGCCAATACTCGAGGCCGCTAATATTGCCGCCAGATACGATTTAGCAGTCGTTTCAACAAAAGGTATGCCTTCTACGGCAGCACGGATGTTAATTGACCAGCTATGTTCTGCTGGTTCAGGTATTCGGCTATTTGTACTTCACGACTTTGACAAATCCGGCTTCAGTATTCTGGGGACCCTTTACAAGAACACTCGGCGCTACACTTACGCAGGATCGGTTAATGTCGTAGACCTCGGCATCAGGCTGGAGGATATTGAGCAATGGAACTTAGACTCTGAGCCCTACCATCTGGGCAAGAGTGATCCGAGCTTGAATCTTCGCGAAAACGGAGCTACAGAGGACGAGATTAACTGGATGATTACACAAAGAGGATATGACTCTTATCACGGCAGGCGTGTAGAGTTAAATGCATTTACCTCCGGCAACTTGGTTCGCTGGATAGAGCATAAATTGCAAGAAAACGGAGTTGAGAAAGTCATTCCCGATGCCGGCGTTATCGAATCGGCATACCGCCGGATGTTGCTTGTGTCAAAGGTAAACAAGACTATCGAATCAGTAATAAAGGAAGAAGCGACAAAAGCGGAACAAATATCTCTGGATGCCGAGTCTTTAATTGGGCAGGTAAAAGATATGCTAGCTCAACAGGGGGAATTATCCTGGGATCGGGCGCTGGCATTATTAGCGAAAAAGAACCTTAAATATTCATAAAAACTATTTTAGCCGGGGGGCGAAAACATTATGAATGCCATTAATGAGATAATCCAAAAGACAAAGGCCAAAAAACACGGCAGTAATTATATGGGCCATTGTCCCCTGCACGAAGACGGTACGCCGAGTATGAAGATTTCTGAAAAAAACGGAAAGATTCAATTGTTTTGCTTTGCCTGCGGCAAGTCAAAAACCGAAGATTTATATAAACACTTCGGCCTGGCCGGCAGCGACAAAAGATTACCTTTTTATGATTATCCTCCCGCTAATCCGGGAACGATCCGAACTTTCTGGAATGCAAGGAACCTCACAGGCGATCCGAGTTTTCTCTCCGGCAGGGATGTTGTCTGTGCTGATCTGAAGGCCGGCCAGCAGCTTCGTTTCCTGGCATATGATAAGCCTGATATGCCGCCTTGCGGCTGTATACGTGTGATGGTTGACGGCTCGGGTGTGAAACTCAAAGACGGCAGTCAGCAAATGTACGCAAATATCGGCACAGCAGGGCTGCTTGGCCTGCATTGTATCGCCGATGCCGAGGAGGTTTTAATCACTGAAGGCCTCAAGGATTGGCTCACCGCCAGGTCGCTCGGCTACGCCGCGGTGTCGGGTTCAGCCGGAGCCGAAACATTCAAGCCCGAATGGGGCCGCCATTTTGCCGGTAAACGCTGTGCAATAATTTATGATTGCGATGAATCAGGCACAAGTGGCGCTAATAAGGCAGCCAGAATATTACACGGCATAGCACAGCGAGTTCGTATAGTTAATCTACCATCGGATACAAAGGGCTACGATCTTAGCGACTATATTGCCGACGGCCATGATGGCCCCGACATCCAAAGGCTGATAGACTCAACTGAGCCTTATCAACCGGAACCTGCAAGTCAGGGCAATCCTCTTGAGAGTGCCCCGTCAAGTACACAGCATTTGACCGACGCAGGCAACGCTGAGTTATTTGGTTTTCTACACAGGGGGTCAGTCAAATATCATTGGCAGCGCGGCTGCTGGCTGTACTACGACGGAAAACGCTGGTCTATGGAAAAAGGCGAATCTGCGGCAAGCAGACTGGCAATAGAAACTGCGCGGTACCGTCTTAATATGGCCGCCGCCATTGAAGAGCAAAGTTACCGCAAGCGGATTATCAAGCATGCCTTCAAAAGCGAAAGCAACGCCGCAGTTAAGGCCTGTTTGAGCCTGGCTCGAGCTATGCCGGGCATTGAAGCGCATCAAGAAGAATTTGATAAAGACGATTATTTGTTGAATGTTGAAAACGGCACTATTGATTTACGCACCGGAGAATTACGGCCCCATAATCCCAGCGACTTTATAACACAGTTGGCGCCAGTTCGGTATCCGCAGACCGACGATGAGGCTCAATGTCCGTTATGGATGAACTGCCTGCAAACCTGGCACAGAGGCGATCAGCAAACCATAGACTATCTGCAGCGACTGGCCGGTATGTGCTTAACAGGCGATATAAGCAGCAGGAAGTTTCCTATCTTTCACGGAGGCGGCAAAAACGGTAAGTCCGTATTTTTAGTCGATGTTCTGATGACGATGATGGGTGACTACGCCTGCAAAGCGCCCCGGACACTTCTTAAGCAGACCCAGTATGACGGCCACCCGACAGATGTTGCCGGCCTGGCAAACAAGAGACTGGTAGTAGCCAGCGAAACCGAAGTCAATATGAAGCTCGATGTCGCTTTAGTAAAAGAAATGACCGGCGACACCGTATTGCGAGCTCGGTTTATGAGGGGCGACTTTTTCGATTTCCTGCCGACCCATAAAACTGTTCTTATGACTCAGAATCTGCCTGTCATAGAAGAAAAAGCCGATGCCATATGGGACAGGGTTCATAAAATCGGATGGCCGGTGAGAATACCGCCCAATATGCAGGACACCCGTCTGGATAAAAAATTAAAGGATCAGTGGCCGGGCATACTCAAATGGGCTGTCGAAGGCTGTCTCAAGTGGCAAAAAGACGGCGATCTGCTGCCGACTGATAGCATTAGAATGCAGACCGAGCAGTACCGATCCGAGCAGGATCCGTTACGTCAATTTATAGAAAATGAGTGCGTTACAGGAGAGCATCTGTCCGTTTCTGTTACCGATATGCTGGGGGTTTTCCAGAGTTGGGCTCGCAACGAACTTGGTGACAGCACCCTTGGGAGCATATCCGCACGCGATTTTAGCCGTCTTGTTACCGATGCCGGATTTGTCAAAAAGAACGTTAGAATGCATGGGGATAAAGTCGTTAAGTGCTGGTACGGTATAGGTTTACGAAATGAGGAAATGGATGAAGATATTCCAATATAGCTCAAATGTTACCGATGTTACCGATAATTCAGGTTAATCCTATTGGAAAATCCTCGCGTAAGCCGGTCAACCTGAAAATGCGGTAACATCGGTAACACGGTAACAAAGCAGAACAGTATAGTCCAGATTATTAACTTTTTTAAGGAAAATTTCTTATGAAAAACTCAAAAGCTAACCTCGAATACACAATTTTGCCGTGGGGCCATATTGCCAATGTTCCATCGGTTGAGAAAATTCAGGACGGCTCAACGCCAAAGTGCAGCCACGTTTGCTGTGGTCAGAAGGCGACACATTTCGCTGAAGTTACACTTGGCCGGGTTAAGATGGCCTCTCACCTGGTCTTTTGTCCTGAGCATGCCAGGATGATAGAGGCAATATTTCGGCTTGACTGGATCCTTGACGAAGATGAACCTCCTGAAGCAGAAGTTGTCGCAGACGGCCGCTGCTGGCGCATACTGGAATGTCCCTACTGCGGCCAGGAGCATTCTCACGGCCGCTTTGAACCTGAAGCCAAATCATTAGGCCACCGCGTTGCGCATTGCCGAGCACCTTTTAAGGCTTTCAGTGATAAGGGCTACTACTTGGTAAAAGAGGATTATCCGGCCAATGAGCCAGAGTTTAGTCACAACAGCTGATCGCCAGCCAATTACAGATACCCTGAGTCCTGTTTGTAAAATCACTATGGCGCCGGAGAGGTTAAGTAAAGGTACTTGGCCAAGCCCGGCGGGGGGTGTGGTTCGGATTCTGCCGGGTCGCTTTGAGGCTTTGATTTTAAGCAGCCATATCCCATCCCGCAGATTTATTTTTACATCAGAAAGGCCTTGATATGCGACACAAGAAAATTCGACTCAAAACATTCCTTGCAGGAAGCAGCAGCCCGGAACAACGGATGCCGGGTTGCGCCAACCTTGACCGCAGCTACGGCGGCTGTCTGTTTGCCGAGAGCTGTAAAGTCATGGACGGCTTCAGGTGCGAATATTTTGAACAGGCGGTGCTACCGACTGCAAGGGACATTGGCCTCTACGCAGAAATGCTCCAGCAATACAAAGATCAGACCGGCGGTGAATATGATCCTGTCGTTGATAGCGACGATCAGCGCCAATGTGCGTGTGGTCAGGCACTGGAAAAGAGGCGGCGAATCTGTGATAAATGCCGACGAAAAAGACGCAAAGAAACTTATAGGCGAAACCGTAAAAAGAAACAAGGTCCATGCGCAACAGTTAACTAAAACTGACCCCTAAATTCTGCATTGAAATGGTGGTTTCGAGGCTGTTTAGAAATTAAAAATGAAAATAAGGGCAAATGTACCAATATGCGATTTAAGACAGATTAACTGTTGCGCATAACAGAGAAAGACACTGTCACTATAAATGCATGCACAGCCTGGGAACTTTAAGGGAGCCGGTGATAAAAATATTCTCGAAATACTTTATAGCAAAAAACTATTTGACACATTGAAGGATAAGACGATAATGACATGTGCAATCAATACGAGAACACACCAAAATGGAGCAATTAGGAAAAATCTGTCGGGGGTCCTGTGTGCGTGAGCAGCAGGCGGTTACTCGTAACCGATTGCAGCCCCGGCAGACTTTTTATGAGGTGACAAAATGAAGCTATTCAAACCGAAATACAAAAACCGTAAAACCGGCAAGTATAGTCAATCGACGAAGTGGTATGTAGACATTAACATAGCCGGAGAAAGGCGTTACATACCTGCCTTCACCAGCAAGAAGCTGTCGCAGACATTCGCCGATAATATCGAGCAGCTGCGCAGATACAACAGAGCCGGTGAGCTTCCGGACGCAAGGCTTCAGAACTGGATTGACAGTCAGCCCGAGGCCATGCTGAAAAAGTTTATAGCCTGGGGCCTTATCACTGGACAGCGAGCCCAGAGCGGCAGGCTGTTGCTCGACCATCTTGAAGACTGGAAGAGGTCAATGCTGGCAGGATGCACGGAGAAGCAGGCTATTCTCGAATATACACGAGTAAAAACCGTATTTAATAAATGTAATTTCAGGACATTTTCTGATATATCAGCTAGCAAGGTTGAACATAAAATAACGCAATTAAAAAAGACGGTTCGCAAAAAACAAAATGGCAAGGTTAAGAGTGTCGAAATTGGCGAAATGACAGATAAAACCAGAAACTATTACTTACAAGCCGTACAGCAGTTTATGCGATGGGCTTTTCAGGATAGGCGGATCGCCGAGAATCCACTAATTCATTTGAAACCACGCCGAGCTTTTACTGAGAAGAGAGTTGCGTTATCACCCAATGAGTTAGGACTGCTTCTGGACAACACTCAAAAATCGGGACGGGCATTAGGGTTAGATGGATACCAACGTGCTATTTTGTACAGGTTTGCCTCTGAGACGGGATTCAGGGCGGGCGAAATAAGGGCGTTAAAGGTCGTGGATTTCGACTTTGATGGCCTTAAAGTTACCCTTGGCGGCAAAGAAACCAAAAACTATAAGCCCGGAACGTTACCGCTCAAAAAGCAAACAGCCCAAATATTAAAAGATTATTTCGGCAATAAACTGCCAAAGGCTCAGGCCTTCGTTATGCCGAGTAAGTATCGCATGGCAACAATGTTCAGATACGATGCGCAAGAGGCTGGCATTGAACTTGACCCAGACAGGGGACTGTGGGATTTCCACTGCCTCAGGCACACCTTCGGGACCATGTTAGCGGCAAGCGGTGTTCATCCAAAAACAGCCCAGGCTCTTATGCGGCACAGCAATATCTCGCTGACTATGGATTTGTATACCCACAGCTTGCCCGATCTGGAGGCTACCGCCATAAATTCACTGCCGAACTTTGACCTTTCAATCCCCAAAGCCGGGATTGTCGGGTAATTCTGCTTATGCATGTGCTTATGCATTTTAGGTGCAAACAACAGAAAAAAACAGAAAAGAACAGGAACGCCAAGTGACGACAGGCACAATCCTAAAATCCCTCGAGAGGCCTTCTAATGCTCTTCTGTGCGGACTTAACGCATGTTAGAACAAACACGCCCGGAGGGATTCGAACCCCCGACCCACGGATTAGAAATCCGTTGCTCTATCCAACTGAGCTACGGGCGCAAGTTGCTTTAGGATCAAGACTTCTGTTCATTCAGGTATTGTTCAAGAATCCTATCATACAACCTATCTTTGTAAGGATGTTGGCTATATCAAAGAGCAATCCCAAAAAATGAAAAACACACTCTGATAATCTCCGCTCACTTTACACTCAACAGGCCATTATTGCAAGAAAATGCCGCTGCCATCGCGGTTTGACTTAACAAACTTGATGTTTGGCCTTTGCCGTGGCGGCCTGATGACTACACACTGACGGCGGCGTCTTTTTCGATGACCTTTTTCTTCTGGGTTTCTTTGAACTCAGCCATTTTCCCGGCCAGTTCAGTATCGGCTGTCGCGAGTATCTGCACCGCAAGTATAGCGGCGTTTTTCGCACCGGCCTTGCCTATGCCCATCGTCGCAACCGGAACGCCCGGGGGCATCTGAACCGTGCTCAGCAGCGCGTCCAGGCCGTTTGGCCCGTCGCCGGCGGCAAGCGGCACGCCGATTACCGGCAGTGTGCTGCGAGCGGCCATGGCCCCGGCAAGATGGGCGGCCATACCGGCAGCGGCGATAATAACTTTTTTGCCGCTACTGGCGGCATTGGCGGCGAAATCATCGGCAACTTCCGGCGTGCGGTGTGCCGAGATAACGCGAACCTCCGGCTCTATCGAAAATTCGCGAAGCTGCTCGACGCAGCTTTTCATAACGGAAAGGTCGCTGTCCGAACCCATCACTATTGCTACGGGACTATTGGCGGTATTTGTCATTTGTCATATACTCCTTTGGCAGTTATAATAAACTCTGTTTTATGGCTGAATAATTAACGCTGATAATATAGCGTGATGTGAACCTGATGACAAGTAGGGAGGTCAAAAAATGCCGAGTAGAAAACCAATAGTGGCAGGTCAGTTTTATCCTAATGCCAAAGAAGCGGTGATGAGCGAGATAAAAAGCTGTCTGGGCGAATATGCCCTGCCCGATGATTTGCCGGCGCCGATAGTCAGCGGCATCGTTCCCCACGCCGGCTGGGCATTCAGCGGCGGACCGGCCGGTATGGTCTTCAACGCCATAAAACAGCAGAACGAAGCCGTGGACACTTTCATCCTGTTCGGGGCCGCACACGGCTATTATGACAAAACACCCGCGGTTTATGGAGAGGGGTCTTGGCTAAGTCCGCTTGGAGAAGTGCAAATCGACGGCGACCTTGCCGCCGAGATAGTCCAGAGCGAAATCGCAATTAACGACCCTGCCGCCCATCGAGGCGAACACAGCATAGAAGTGCAGATACCGTTTGTTCAGTATCTTTTCGAAAATGCCAAAATAGTCCCGATTGTTGTTCCGGCAAGCGATATCTCGGTGCGGCTCGGTGACATTGTCGGGCGGATAATCTCCGACAGCGAAAAACGCATAGTCTGCATCGGCTCGACGGATCTTACCCACTACGGCCCGCATTACGGCTACACCCCGATGGGCTTTGGCGATGAGGGCTTTCAATGGTCGAAAAATGTAAACGACCGGCAGTTCATCGACCTGGCATTGGAGCTCGACGCCGAGAATGTCGTTACGAACGCGCTCGATAACTCAAGCGCGTGTGGGCCCGGAGCCGCGGCAGCCACACTGGCGGCAGCGAAAAAACTGGGCAGCACACAGGCCAGGCTCCTGGTGCATACCAACTCTGCCGAAGTAATGACCGCCAAAATGGGCATAGAAAGCCAGGACGCCGTAGGCTATGCAGCGATAGTGATGTAGCGGCAGCGGCCAGTGGCATCCCCGGCCAAAATGGAATATAATACCGGCAGGATAAAAACACGCTCGACTGATAAAATGACAGATAAAAACCAGCAAATATCAATAAAGACTCCCTCCAGGACGGGACGATCCGGGCCAAGGCTCACCCTGCGAATGGCTCCGATGATCGACATTATATTCCTGCTTTTGATATTTTTTCTGGTAGCCGCCAAGTGGCGACCTGCCGAGGACTTCCTGCCGCTCGAGTTGCCGCGAGCCTCTGCCGCCACAGCCGCTCCCGGGCGGACAGAGCCGCTTGCCATCTACCTGTTCCCGACCGACGCCGGCGCCGAGGTTCAAATCGGCCAGGAAGCAACCGTCCCGCTGCCCGATGAAAAGCTAAGCCCCGCCCTGGCTGAGCTTATGGAGCAGCTCTCCGATGTAATGACACGCCAGGGCCGACACACCGGCGACCCGATAGAAATCATTACCCACAGCCGGCTCGAATGGCGATACCTCGCCAAAATATACAACCTGTTCTACGGCGCGGGCTTAAGTGACATTACCTTCCAGATGACCGAAACTACGCAAGATGATTAAGCCAGCCCGCACCATCTTTATTTTGCTGTTATGCGTCACCGCCGCGGCCTTTGCCGCTGATCCGGTTACTTCGCAGCAGCTTGAGAAGGTTCATTCACAGGCCGTTCGCGCGTTCGATGACTTCCTTGCCGAAAGTTTTCTCGAGCGGATGCATTACGAATATAACGACCAATGGCTAAACGCCGCCGCTTCCGAGCGTCTGGAAGAACTGGCCGAAAAGGCCGCCGAAGAAATTACCGAGCTTAAAAGCCGCAACCGAGATCTGCTCGAGACTATCGCCAACTGCGAGGCCGAAAACTGGCACCAGCTATACATCGAAACAGGCCTCTGGAACCAAGTGCGACAACAGCAGGAACATATCGAACTGATGCACTACGAGATTGACACCTGGCACGAAATT
>Ga0207421_10007751_pt1 | contig 11338 bp, 8 predicted proteins | sample SodLakKL_010_SED_4_FD_187542 | JGI IMG/M metagenome (GOLD analysis project Ga0207421, IMG submission 187542) | Alkaline sediment microbial communities from Lake Tanatar, Kulunda Steppe, Russia - 8KL_010_SED (SPAdes) (version 2) | ecosystem: Environmental > Aquatic > Non-marine Saline and...
CAAGCAAGTCGCCTGGCCACAGCGGGCGGCGCCGACTCATCCCCTAGGTGCCCGATTCGCTGGGCTTGACCGCCGAGAAGCGCAGCTTCTCGGAGGTCAAGCGCCCATGGCCAGGCCGGATGGTCAGGGTGGCAGCGACCAGCCCCTGAGAGATCGGTGACCAACTGCGCGCCAACCCCGAATGCGAGCTCAAGGCTCACCTCCTCGGGCCGTCCATCCAGCGCATGACGCACCAATTGAATCGTGATCTCGGGGTCGCATGGTTGCAGTAACTCCAGGACCTCCCACCCGACAATTCCGCACCTATCAGGCCGGTGGTCAGTCGATCGCCCGAGCCCGGGGACAGTCCCCGCCGTCGGCGTCCAACCAGACTCGCTCCACTGCTCGAAGAGGTCAGGACGAGCGATCTGCGTCGACGAACGCAGCCAGGGCACGGTCAGGCGAGGTGAAGGACTTATACAGCGGGCTGGTCGGCGTGCGGGAAAGCTCAACCGACAGCGCCAGGAGGTCGCCCCGTTGGCCGGTCTCCCGTCGAAGCTCAGCGAGATGGGCGAACTCGGTCATCACACCAAGGACACTGCGGTTACGCGTAGCTGCGAGCACGCAGTCCCGCGCCTCGGCAACCTCGCCCTCGATGAGCGGCCGCGGTACACGATGCGCGTCCAGCAGGGTGGCCATTGCTCCCGGAAGTCGTTGCAGCAGCGTCGCCGACGGCGCGAACGGCATGAACAGGGGCAAAAGCGTCGTCTCGTTGACCAGCAGGGCGACCTGCGGCTTCCAGAACAGCACGGTGGCATACCAGCTGCCCAGCTGAGATGTGGTCGCGTCAGAGTCGCTGGCGTTGGGGCCGCGAACACGATCGAGGAACTTCTTGGTGCCATGGATCACGAGCATGCGGAAGCCTCTTCACGTCACGAGGGCCATCGCTATTCCGGCGAGGGTAGGCCGGCCCATCACATCAGGGGTGCAACGCGTCCCACGCCTGGGTACGCCTAGTCCATCCATGTAATGGTGGGCGGCCGACCCTCGAAGCGACGCCGCGCACAACGAACATGGGGCGGTTGTCGTTCAGTCGGCCCCGGCACCCACCTCGGAAAGTACGACATTCCGCACTCCAGGCGAGGGGCCCCTACCATCGCCGGGTGTGGGCCCCGAAGTCTCGAGCCAAGATTGACCTCATCTGATCTGCCAGTGGAGGCAGCGGAGCGTCTCGGTCCGTACTACGTATATGTCCTGGTTGATCCGACCGCTGAGTCCGTGTTCTACGTGGGCAAGGGATCCAAGCAGCGGCTCCTCGCGCACGGACGTGAAGCCGACCTGACGGGGGACGCGAGCTCGAGGCGGAGCAAGGTCAATCGGATCCGTGCCATCCGTGCAGCGGGATCCGAGCCTCGTGTGGATGTCGTCCGACACGGTCTGAATGAGTCACAGGCGCTGCAGGTCGAGGCCGCGCTCATCGACTGCATCGACGGGTTGGCCAATGCGAAGGAAGGCCACGGTGTCGAGCACGGCCGCAAGCCGTTGTCCGAGTACGTCGCGCGCTACGGGGCTCCGGCCGTTGCTGCTGACGCACCTCCGGTGGTGCTGATCCGAGTCGGCCGATGGCGGGAGATGAGTGAGGAGATGGAGCCTGGGGCGAGGCGTCAGGGGAACGGCTACTACCCGGGCATCTCGCTCGAGGAGCTCATCGACTCATCCCGTGGTTGGTGGAGGATCAGCCCCGCGACCAGCCAACGTCGCGGCATTCAGCATGCAGTCGCGCTCTATGGCGGGGTGACCCGAGTGCTCATGGAGATCGGCGGTTGGACCCAGCGTGACGATGGTCGATGGTGCTTTGTCGCAACGCCCGTGTTGGAGGGTCCGATGTTCGACGCGTGGATCGGGCCACTCGGTAAGCGTGTCGAGTTCAAAGAGGCCGCCAAAAATCCCATCACCTACTGGCCATTCAATTCTCGCTCGAACAGCTAAGGACTTCCCTCAAGCGCACCTGTTCGATCAATGATCAAGGACCCACACACATCCGTGACTTCGAGCGGTAGCTGCGGCTCGCTGACGCGCGCTTAACGGACGGCGGTCGCAAGCGCTCCACCATCGCGGTCCTTCGGGCTGCACTTGGGCCGGATACCCGCGTCTGGCTAACTGGTGCGAGTTCAACGCTTCGGGAAACCGGCGCGAAGTCTCACCTGCTGCCTACGCTCTGCCGTGGGAGGCCGGGGAGGTAGTCGTGGCAGTATCAGTGGCGTCGGTTGCGCCGCAGTGGATTCGAGCATCGTTGGAGCACAAGGATGGCCGCGATCCGCTCGGTCTGCAGACCACAACACAGGACCGCCTGATGCCGGCGCTCCTCCCAGACATAAACGAGCTGACCCGCCGAGCCCGATACCTGTCCTTCTACGCGTTCATCCTTGATGAGTACCGGAAGGCGAATGGGCCGCTGGTCAAGTCGCAGCTGTCGAGCTACCTCAAGGCGCGTGAGTGGGAGCTCGGGCTGGCTGTGTTGCGATGCCCCAACAAGTGCGGGTCGGCCCCCGTGGGCGCGAACAAGCTCCGCGGCATCGACCTCGGAGCGGATAAGTTGCCGCGAGGGGAGTCGGTCGACTCTGCAAACGGGGGCTACGGGCTGTACTACCGGACCACGATGGTCGCCTTCGACCTGTCGGTACCGGCCGGACGTCCGCTCGGTGACAGCGTCACCCCGATCGATGTGGTCTCGCCTCGCGAGCGCGCCCGCAATCTTGCTGCGGCCTACCGATCCTCTATCGCCGGAACCGACTATTTCACCCGCTACTGGTCCACCACCGACCCGATCCCACGTGGGGTCGTCGAAGAGTTGGCTGAGACGGCCTGCCTATGCCGCCTGGAACAGTTCACCGATGAGCGCGAGCTGTTGTCCGAAGCCATGTTCGTCGCACCGGATCCGGAGGTCGAGGACGCCACCGAGCAGCGCCGCCGATCCATCGCGCACTTCCTGACCGTCCTCGACACCGACGCCACGATAGCGGAGGAGAACTCACGGTTCCGCCAGCTGCTGTGGGACGCGACCGGGTCGCGTAGCAGCGCCCACCGCGAGGTAGCCGACCAGTGGGCCGGCCTGGTCGTCAAGGACTTGTTCCAAGATGCGCTGTGTTCCATCTGGACCCACCTACTCAGAGAGGCGCTGGCCGCAGGCGGCCTCGATGGGCTCTCCCGCGACGGTGTCGACCAAGTCTTACAGCGACTGACCGCAGGGCCGCCCGCGCTCGACCCGAACGGCTTGGCAACCGAACAGCTCGCCGCTCTGAAGCTGTCCAGCCACCCTGAGCTGTTGCGGGTCGAGATAGAACAGGCCGATACGGCCACGGCCGGGTTGGCCGGGCTGCTAGCGGTCGCTGAGCTCGCATCCGCCCGGGACTCGACCTCCTGGCGGACGATCACCTCCGAAGGCTCGTCCTGGCAGCCATCGGTTCAGCAGGTCGCCGTCGACGTCGACCGGTTCCTCCAGGCCCGCCCCACACTGACCGAGTTGATGCGATGGGTTGTACGCCGCTACGTCTTCGGACCGCACGAACGCATCGCGTACTCCAAGTTGCCAGACTTCACGTTCCGGTTCCGATCTGGACCCGACGGTCTGCGGTTCTTCCCCCTCGACGGCAGGCGGTTCATCCTGGCAGCCATCCGCGACAGCACGATGACGACACTGACCGAAGACCTCGGCTACCGCACCGGAGAGGACCCGGCCCGTGTGACCGAACGTGGACACGAGTTCATCCAGCAGGTGCTGGGATGAGCCTCCAGATCGTCAAACGGTTCACCGGTGGCGTCCGTGCCTGCTGGATCACGACCTACAACATCGACCTCGGCCTGTTCGACGGGTTCCTCTACAGCCGCCTCGGTGATCCACCACTCAACGTCACCGTGCTCGCCGACGGGCGCCGCCACGACGAAGCGCTCGCGGCCATCGCGCCGGACGAAGCATGGCGGATCGACCGGATCAACCGACGTTGGCTGCTTCGGCCGGTGCACCACCACGGCGCGTTCCACCCCAAGACGCTGCTGTTCGTCGACGACGCCCAGACCACATTGCTGGTCGGGTCGGGAAACCTGTCGTACAACGGCATCGACGGTGGCCACGAGATCTTCACTGAACTAACCGACCAGACCCCTGCCGGCAAAGCTGCTATCGCTGCGTGGACCGGGTGGATGGCTCGCCTGGTCGACCGCATCGATGATCGGCAGCTACGCCGCCGCTTCGGGGATCTACGACCCAAGCTGCCCAGCCCGCAGGGTCCCACCGGCGGGTTCGTGCACAACCTCGACCAGCCCATCCTGACGCAGCTGCTCGACGACCCTCCCGCCGACGTCGTCGCCATCCACGCCACCGCACCGTTCTTCGATCCGCCGCTGCATGCGCTCACCCAGCTCGCGCAGCGGTTCCCCGCCGCCAAACTGCACCTGTACCTGGCCAACCGCACCAAGGTCGACGGGCAACTCCTCATCCACCTCGCCGAGCGGCACCGAGGCCAGATTCAGCTCCACCGCTACGGACCGTCCGACTTCGTCCACGCCAAGATGATCGGCCTGGTCGCCGCCAACGGCCGCGGCCAACTGCTGTCCGGATCGGCCAACCTCTCCGCGGCCGCCCTCACCCACACCGCCACCGACGGTCATCACGGCAACGTCGAAGCAGCCATCCTCGCCGACCTCGACGCCGACCAGATCATCGCCGCATTCACCGACCCCGACCAGCTCAACGCATCACCGGTCGACCTCGACGCCTTCGCCCAACACCGTGCCGACTACGAAGACGACGAGGACAACGAGGCGGCCCCCTGTCAGCTGCGTTCCGCCGAACGCCAGCCCGACGGTTCAATCCACCTGCAAGGCTCGGTCGACGGCGGTCCCGTCGAGCTCGTCGACCCGACCGTCGAGCCGTACACGGGATGGCACGTCAGCACCGGTGCCGAGACCGTCACCATCGACCAGCTCAGCCAGCTCCAAGGCCGTCTGCTCTGGCTGACCGACACCGCCGGACAGCCGGTCTCCAACCGGGTCATCGTGGCCGAAGGGCACCAGCTCGAGCAGCAGCTCCAGGAACGCACCGGGACCTCCAGCCGGCAGCCGAGCGAACTCACCTCGTACGACCTCGACACCCCGCTCGGCGCCATCCTCCAGCACGTACACCAGAACTACGTGATGGACATCAGCGAGACCGACGCCGTCTCCAACGCCGAGCGTGCCGCTGGGACCGACGACCACGAAGGGTCCGGCGACCCGGAGGTGTGGGAGCAGTTAGCCCGTGACACGCTCGCCTACGACCCCCGGGCGACCACCTACCGACGCGCCGCCCACCGGCTGGACAACGACCAGCCCGTTCTCCAACTGCTAGCCATGATGCTCGCACGAAGCCCCGAGGACGTGCGCGAACGGTTCAGCAACGTCATCCCCTTCCCCGTCCCGGACGACGAGTCGACGTCCCGCGACATCGACGAAGACCGGGTCATCCACCACTGGAGCGACGCCGCCAGGATCCGGGTGCGAGCACGCAACGTCTTAGGACGCTGGGCTGACGCCATCGGAGACGAGCGCCTCCTGTGGCTCGACCCCACCGCGCCGAGCGTCAACCTGCAGGTGATGGTGGACAGCATCGCGGTCCTGACCTCCATCAACCGATCGCCGCAGGGATCAGGGCTGAGCGACAGCGACCTCTCGATGCTCGTCGAGCGGGTGGTGACCGCCACCCTGAGCATTTGGTCGACCCTCCCCGACGAGGTACGAGCCAGCCTTGCAGCCCACACCTGCGACACCCTGACAGCGCTCGTCGCGCTCGAGCTTCAGCACGGCCCCGCACACCGCGAACGAGTCCTCGCCTGGCAGCCCAAGCTGACGGCGCTGCGCCGTCAAGGACTCGTCGCTGCGACCCCCTCATCCGCCTTCTACCTCAGCGTGATCTTCGAGCGTCCGACAACCGAGTCCGCGCTGCGCGACCTGCTCGACGACGCCGAGAACTTCCTCGACGACCCCGAATGGATCCGCCGCACCGAACAGCAACTCGACGTTCGAGGTTTGAAGCTGGAACGCCCCGCACCAGGACAGCCCCTCGATATCCTCGTCAGAGTGAGCAGCCTCCCCCGCCCGCTCGCCGACCCGCGAACACTGCAGCTGGTCGGAGCGCTGCGTGACTACCGAGCCTGCGACCGGATCGCGCTCTACAACGTGGAGGAAGGCTGGCGGCTCGTGCTTATCCCCGACGAGCACCTGACACTCAAGGCCAAGTGGGTGGAACACGAGGACGGCTTCGTCGAGTCGACCGAACAGCTGTCCGTCGAGCGACTAGAACAGCTCATCGAGGATCGCTCATCGCTTGCAGAGCTGTTCCTTCCCGAACACCGGGCCGCCTGATCTAGCGAAGGACCGCACCCCTCGGCACCACGATCGAGAGCCGCGATGCCACGCGTGAACCGTGACTGCGTGCGGGTGGCGCTTGACGCCGATCCGCACATAACGCATCTGGAGCTGATCGCGGCCTCCCGCCTGGGACGGCGTCCTCAGCTAGGTTCAACTCCCGACCGCCCAAGCGCGCATCGAAAGGTGGCCGTTGCTCCGACACGGTTCGCTCCGCCAGCGGAGTCGATCTGCGCGAGCTCTTGCGAGCGTCGCGCTGTTGTCGGTGATCGTCAGCGCATGCGGTGGCGAGGCCCAGGATCCGGGAGCACCTCAGACCGAGGAGCCCGACGCTGACGCCGAGCAGACTATGCCGGCGGACGAAGACCCTGCATCCTCGGATATCGAGGATGTCCTGCTGACCGTTGGTGACCTGCCGGAGGGATGGAAGGAGGTCACCGGTGACGACTCGGGCGAGTCTGCTTCCTGCCTCGACCGGCTCACGGATCCCGATGGTCCCTTCGAGCCGTCCTCGTCGGTGAATCGCTCCTTCGCGGAGGGTCCTCTCGGTCCCTTCCTGCTCTCGGTCGTCACATCAAGCCCTGCAGACGACGTCCTCGTGGCGACGGATGACGTGCTGACCGCATGTGACGGGCACACAACCGATGCCGGATTCACAGCTAGCTTCGAGGCCATCGCCATCGCAGGCCTCCCTCCGGACGCCATCGCCGTCCAGGGAACTGAGGCAAGCGATGACGGCGGAAGTCTCCGTCTCGTGCTAGCCGCTGCCGGGACGGGTTCTGGGACCGTGTTCCTGCTCGGCCTCGTCCCGCTTGGGGAAGTCGATGAGGTACTCGTCGGTAACGCGGTGGACGTGATGGTCGACCGCCTGCAGTGACGGTGGCGGTCGACGCTGATCTCCCTCACGTTTCTCGTGCTCTGCAGACCGCTGAACACACGGCGTGCACTGGCGCGCACGACGCGTTCCCCGCACCAGGTCCAGCTTCCCTGACCGCGGCCGACAGTCCCTCCAAGGAGGCGTGTCCGCCGAGCACCGGCGAAGACCTGTCACGGTCTGTGCATGAATGCTCGGTTCGCGATATGCCTGCTGGCGGGCTCCGACTGGGTCGGTCACGCTGACAGCGTCGTCCCCGCTTGGTTCTGCGAAAGCGCAGATGGTCCGTATCGCGCGATGGTCAGTGCAACGGGCCGACGCTACTGAGGGCTGCCGAAGTTGATGACGGGTCCGGCGTGGCGGCGCAGCCTCGATCGCTGCAGATGCCGCTAGCCACGCGGCAGCCGTGACTGCGAGCGCGTCGGTCTACGTGTCGACCGGCGCACAGTTGCGGACCTTCGTCGCCTGGGGCTCTAACAGCCCCCGCGCTCAGGCGGCGGAAGGCAGGGGAAGGCCCCGAGCGCCCTTCTGCCACCATCGCTTTTGTGGGAAGGGTTGGACGCACCTACCTCATGCTGCTATCGTCGCTTTAGACTAAAGCGAAGGACGCAAGATGGAAAAGGTCACATTCTCGCTCGGGGACGCCGAGGTCACCGTGGCAGCGGGGGTTGCCGAACTCATCCGCGATGACCTCGACAAGCAGCTGTCGAGGCCGGTGCCGCCCAGCGACTCCGATGCGCTCGACGATGATCACCCCCTGTGGGAGGAGTACTCGGGTGGCGACCGCCACCGAGGGCCGCAGTGGGGCCCGAGCGACCTCGAACGGGCCCGCAGACTGCTACGCGAGCTGTCACCGGGCGCGCTCCGCTTCTTCGAAGTCTTGCTCGAGCGGCCTGGCCGGAGGATTCCCTCGACCGAAATCGCGGAGCGAGCCGGGTTCGGCTCCGCGTACGCAGTCGCAGGCGCGCTCAAGGGCTTCGCGGGCCCGTGCGAGCGCGCCGAAAGGGTGTTCCCGTTCTTCTGGTGGGGGAGCTCGGAGACGCCGACCCGCTACGCGGTCAAGCCGTCGGTGGCCGGGGTCTTCCACGCGGCGCGCGCGAACTGATCACCACCGAGCGATGCGGCCTCTAACAGGGCTGCTTTCGGCGGACGCAAGGCCCGTTGCCCGGGTTCCGCAGTTGGTAGGCAGTCGGGGGCGGATTTGGGGTCGTAGGGGGTGCTGCGGTGCAGATCTCGTGTCGACGGTCCGATTCGTGTGGGCACACGTCTAGGTCCGCCTGCTTGCTTGTAGGTGCTGCTGCAGGCAGAATAGCGGCGGTGTAGTTCTCGACAGGTGGGCAGCCGTGTATCTGCGTCAGACGAAGCGGAAGAACAAGGACGGCACGGTCGCGCACTACCTACAGTTGGCCCATAACGTCCGTGATCCGGACTCCGGAGTGGTCAAGGCCCAGATCCTGCACTCGTTCGGTCGGGCGGAACACCTGGAACGTGAAGCACTGGAACGGCTGATCAACTCGATCGCCCGCTACCTGGAGCAGGACCCCCCGCTGCTGGCCTCTTCGGCTTCTTCGTCGTCGCAGCTGTCGTTCGGGACGGGTGAGGTGGAGGCCCTGGACGCCCGGAACCTGGGTGGGGTGTGGGTCCTGGACCGGTTGTGGTCCCGGCTCGGGATCGACACCGCGGTGAAGAAGGTGGCGAAGGGCCGCAAGCTCGATGTCTCCCGGCTGGAACGGGTGCTGTTCGCGCTGGTGGCTTCCCGGGCGTTGGCCCCATCCTCCAAGCTCGAGGTCACCCGCTGGGTGGCCGATGACGTCCACATCGCCGGGCTGGACGGGCTGGATGCGGATCAGTGCTACCGGGCGATGGACTTTCTGCTGGAGGCGCTGGCAGAGCTGCAGGAGACGGTGTTCTTCACCACCGCGGACCTACTGAACCTGTCGGTGGATCTGGTCTTCTTCGATACCACCAGCACCTACTTCGAGCTCGACTTCGCAGACGGCGAACTCGACGGCGACACCGACGATGAGGGCCAGGATCCGTTCCGGTTGCGGGGGCATTCGAAGGATGCGAGGCCTGACCTGCCGCAGGTCGTGATCGGGATGGCGGTCACCACCGGCGGGCTCCCGGTGCGGCTGTGGGTGTGGCCGGGCAACACCACCGACACCACCGTGCTGGAGGAAGTGAAGGCTGATCTGGCGGGCTGGCAGCTGAACCGGACCGTGTGGATCGCCGATGCGGGGTTCGCGTCGAAGGACAACCGCAAGGTGTTGACCCAGGGCGGGTCCGGGTTCATCGTCGCGGAACGGATGCGTGGCAGCGACGCGGAGGTCGTTCAGGCCCGGTCGAGGCAGGGCCGGTTCCGCAAGATCGACGAGCATCTGGAGGTCAAGGACATTCTGGTTGGGGACGGTCCGGCACGGCAGCGGTTCGTGATGGTCCGCAACCTTGGGCAGGCGCAGCGTGACGCCCACACCCGCGACCGGCTCGTCGCCCTGCTCGAGTCCCGCATCGATGGGTCCGACGCGCTCACTCCGGACGACCGGGCAGAGCTGCGTGGGCGGATCCGGGAGAAGCCGGGCCTGTGGCGCTACCTGCGGGTCACCAAGTCCGGGCTGCTGCGTATCGACCGGGCCAAGATCGCTGCGGAGGCCAAGACCGACGGCCGCACCCTGCTCCGCACGAGTGACCTGACCATGGACGCCGAAGACGTCGCTAGGGGCTACCGCGCACTGCAGGAGGTCGAACGCGGGTTCCGGGACCTCAAACAGCTCGACCTACGACCCGTCTACCACCGGCGCCGGGACCGGATCGTTGCCCACGTCCAGCTGTGCTGGCTCGCCCTCCTGCTGATCCGCACCGTCGAGATCCAGGTCGGCGACACCTGGCGCAACATCTCCCACACCCTGGACACCATCCGGCTCATCACCCTCGCCACCGATGCCGGCACCGTCACCCAACGGACCCGCCTGGGCGAGAAACATCTGTCGATTCTTGCGGCTCTCGACCTACCCGAACCGGCCCGCTACCACGACTTCCAGCCCCAGAACGGCTGAATCCGGCACTTTGAGGCCCCGCAGGCTGTGGTAACACGGCACGCGGGGCCTCACGCACGCCGAAACCACCACAGACGCCACCCCACACACCCCTAGCTACCCGAATCCACTACCCGCGTGTCACCACATACTGCGGAACCCGGGCGTTGACATCAGCAACTATGCGCTGAATCCCATGGACCCGGAAGCGTCGGCGTCCGCTCGCAACGGGGACTTCTTGCGCGCCTCTCGGCGTGCTCTACATGCGGCAGCGGACCGACCACTCCCTGACATCCGGTAAGCGTCCGTTCACGGTGGTGAGGGTCAGAGACCGATCTGGGTTGCGGCGTTGAGCTTGAACAGGTCGCCTTCGCGGATGTAGGTCCGGAGCACGGCGAGGGACCGGTGCCTTGTCTGGCGCGCGATCGCGAGCTCGCTGGCACCGGCGGTGGCGGCGCTCGTCGCGAAGCCGGCACGCAGTGAGTGGCCGGAGTAGTGGGCAGGATCGAGTCCTGCAGCGGCCGCTCGCCGCTTGACGATCTCGGCGATAGAACGGCCGGTGAGGTGCCTGGTGGCGATGTTGCCGTGGCGGTCCACGGGCCGCAGCAGCGGACCGCTGGTGGTGTTGAGATGGGTCTTCCAGGTCGCGAGGACGCGTTCAGGGCAGGTGACGGCGTTGACGCCACGTGGCAGGCCGAGGCGGACCCCAGATCCGTGCTGGTCACCCTTAGAGCGCCGGATGGTGAGGACGAGTCCATCGTGATGCTGCTCGATGTCATCGAGGTCGAGCTGCGCGAGCTCGGAGCGCCGGAGCGCTGCAGCGAAGCCGATGACGAGGAGGGCGTGATCGCGACGCCCGGCCGGGCTCGCGTCGCAGGTCGCCACCATCATCTGGAGCCGTTCGAGCGTGACGGGCTCCACCCGGCGTTGGGCGGTCCCGAGGTGGCGGCGGGCCAGGTACCAGTAGCTCTGCACCTCGGGCGTGCCTACGGGGCACGGGTGACCTGCGACCAGGTGGGCGCGACGGACCGTCAGGAGACGACGCGTGATG
>Ga0207421_10007753_pt1 | contig 11336 bp, 9 predicted proteins | sample SodLakKL_010_SED_4_FD_187542 | JGI IMG/M metagenome (GOLD analysis project Ga0207421, IMG submission 187542) | Alkaline sediment microbial communities from Lake Tanatar, Kulunda Steppe, Russia - 8KL_010_SED (SPAdes) (version 2) | ecosystem: Environmental > Aquatic > Non-marine Saline and...
GGCTCGCGCCACGGCAGCGAGCCCACCACCGACGTCGCCTGCACGCCACCGAGCCGCCGCTGGCGGCCCCCTGGCGAGCCGCAGGAGACGGCACGTGACCCGAGCCGAGCCAAGGAGCCGACATGAAGGCAGTCCGACTGCACAAGTACCACGAGTGGCCGACCGTGGACGAGATCCCCGAGCCCACCATCACCGGCTCCCACGACGTGATCGTGCGCATCGGCGGCGCCGGCGTGTGCCGCACCGACGTGCACATCTGGGAGGGCCAGTGGGCACCCAAGACCGGCATCGAGCTGCCCTACACCATCGGGCACGAGAACGCCGGCTGGGTCCACGAGATCGGCTCGGAGGTGACCAACGTGTCGGTGGGCGACGCGGTCATCTGCCATCCCCACACGACCTGCGGGCTGTGCAAGCCCTGCCGCGACGGACAGGACATGCACTGCTACCAGGCCACCTTCCCCGGCATCGACACCGACGGTGGGTGGGCGGACCTGCTCAAGACCCATGCCCGGTCGGTGGTGCCCCTGCCGCAGGGCGTGGAGCCCGCCGACGTCGCCGCGCACGCCGACGCCGGCCTGACCGCCTACCACGCCACCAAGAAGGCGGCGCTCAGCGGCAAGCTGCTGCCGGGCGAGCTCGCGGTGGTCATCGGCGTGGGCGGCCTGGGCCACATCGGGCTGCAGGTGCTCAAGGAGATGACCGGGGTGGAGATCGCCGTCATCGACATCAGCGAGGAGGCGCTGCGCCTGGCCGAGGCCTACGGCGCCGACCACCTGCTGCAGGGCGATGGCACCGAGGTCGACAGGGTCCTGCAGCTCACCGACGGCCTCGGCGCGGCGGTCGTGTTCGACTACCTCGGTGAGAAGGGCGCGCTCCAGCGGGCCTTCGACATGACCCGCCGCAACGGGGACCACTACATCATCGGCTACGGCGAGAACATCGACGTGCCTGCCATCGATGTGATCTCCACCGAGCGCAGCTTCATCGGCAACCTGGTGGGGACCTACAACGACCTCGCCGAGCTCATGGAGCTCGCCAAGCGCGGCAAGGTCGACCTGCACACCCAGAAGTTCTCGCTCGACGAGGCTGTCGACGCGATGCAGGAGCTCCACCACGAGAACCTGCCCGGCCGCGGGATCCTGGTGCCATAGCAGCCGCACCCGCGCGGGCGGGGGCGCCGCAGCCGCGGCGCCCCCGCCCGGCCCGGGCAGCCGCGCCCGCGCTCACCCCTCGTCGGGCGCGGGCACGACGGTGACGGGCACGTCGGCGTGCGCCACGAGCTTCTGGCTCACCGATCCCAGCACCAGCCCGCGGAAGCTGCCGAACCCGCGGGTGCCGACCACGATCACGTCGGCCTGCTCGGCGGCGCGCAGCAGCACCGAGGCCGGATCGTCCTGCTCGATGATCGTGCTGACCGCCACCTCGGGGGCGCGGGACTCGAGGAGCTCGCGCACGTCGGCCACGAGGTTGTCGGCGGCGGTGCGAGCCTCGTGGGCGACCTCGTCGGAGGGCAGGGCGGGCTCGCCGATCATCCCGTAGGCGTAGAGCATCTCCGGGGGCCTGAAGGCGTGCACGAGCACGACCTCGGCCCCGACCGCCTGGGCGAGGTTCAGCCCCCACAGCGCCGCGTGCTTGCCGCGCTCGGACCCGTCGATGCCGATGATGATGCGCTCCATCGCGACCTCCTCACAGCCGGCCCGGGGTCTGGCCTGCGCCGGGTGTGAGCAGCGTGAGCCCTGTCGCGATCGCCGACCACCGTCGTTGGTCCCCGCCACGCGGGGACGTCCGCGCGACGGGCGCGGCGGGCCGCGCCGCAGGCGACGCACCGCCGGGCGGCGGGGCGCGGCGGGCGGGCTGCGTGCGGGCCTAGGTGCGCAGCTTGCGCCAGGCCCGCTCGGCGGTGGCCCACGCGTCCAGCGGGCCCACGACGCGCGCCACAGCGCCCAGCACCGCGTCGCCCTCGTCGGTGTCGCGGACCTGCGCGAGGCTCTGGGGGATGCGCTCCAAGGCGAGGTCGACCGAGCGGGCGCATGCCTGCCAGCGCTCCTCCACCGCCGGCACGCGCCAGTCCTCGAGGTCGGCGCGCACCTCCAGCAGCTCGTCGCGCAGCAGCTCCAGGCCCACCGGTACCGGCGCGCGCGCCACGCGCCCGGTCGGCAGGCACGACAGCAGCGCCGTGCGTGCGTCCTCGACGCGTTGCGCCTGGGCCTCGAACGCCGCGTGCGCGTCGCGCAGCTCGGGTGGGATCTGCTTGCGGCGCAGCATCAACCGACGACGGTAACAGGTCGTTAGGCTACGCCAACAGGCCGCATGACGCGGGGCCAGGCTGGGCCGCCACGCCGACGGCAGGACGCGGCCGGCGGTGACAGCGCACCCGCACCGAGCGCGCGATGAGGAGCGTGATCGCACCGATGCGCACCGAGCCACTTCGGATCGACGGCGAGCGGATCGACCCGGGCGCGTGGCTGGAGGTCACCCAGCCCTACGACGGCGCGGTCTGCGGGCAGGTCGCCGCTGGGGACGGCGAGCACGCCGCGGCCGCCGTGACCGCCGCCGCGCAGGCGCTCGCCGAGGGGCCGCCGCCCCAGCACCGCCGGGCCGGCGTGCTGGAGGCAGCCCGCGATCTGGTGCACGAGCGCCGCGACGCACTGGCCGCGCTGATCGCCGCCGAGGCCGGCAAGCCGCTGCGCGCAGCGCTGAGCGAGGTGTCGCGCTGTGCGGACACGCTGACGTTCGCCGCGGTCGAGGCGCGCCGGCTGACCGGCACGATGGTGCCCTACGACGGCTCGACCGGCGGGCACGGCAAGCTCGGCTTCACCCTGCGGCGACCTGCCGGGGTGGCGGTGGCCATCACCCCGTTCAACTTCCCGCTGAACCTGGTGGCCCACAAGGTCGCGCCCGCGTTCGCGGCCGGCTGCCCGGTGGTGCTCAAGCCCGCCAGCGCCACGCCGCTGACCGCCTACGCCTTCGCCGAGCTGCTCGCTGATGCCGGGATGCCCGCAGGGTTCCTGCACGTGGTCACCGGCTCGTCGACGGTGCTGGGCCCGGCCCTGACCGCGCGTGACGAGGTCGCGGTGATCAGCTTCACCGGCTCCGCCGAGGTCGGCCACGCGCTGGTGCGCGACAACCCCGGCAAGCGGGTGCTGACCGAGCTCGGCAACACCACGCCGGTGGTCGTGGACGCCAGCGCCGACGTGGAGGCCGCCGCCCGCAAGATCGCCATGACCGGCTACGCCCACGCCGGCCAGTCGTGCATCTCGGTGCAGCGGGTGCTGGCCCACACCGCGGTCCACGATCATCTGTGCGAGCGGCTCGCCGCCCGGGTCGAGCGCCTCACGGTCGGCGATCCCAGCCTGGAGCGCACCGATGTCGGCCCGCTGATCACCGCCGCCGAGCGCGACCGGGTGGCGGCCTGGATCGCTGCGGCGGTCACCGCCGGCGCGACCGCCCTGACCGGCGGGGACGTCAACGACGACGGGACGCTGCAGCCCGCCGTGGTCGACCAGGTGCCCACCGACGTGCGCCTGTGGACCGATGAGGTGTTCGGGCCCGTGGTGGGGGTGCGGGCCGTGGCCGACCTCGACGAGGCGATCGCGCTGGCCAACGACAGCCGCTACGGCCTGCAGGCCGGCATCTTCACCGGCGACCTCGAGGCCGCGCTGACCGCGGCGCACCAGCTGCGCTTCGGCGGGGTGATGGTCAACGAGTCCCCCACCTTCCGCGCCGACCAGCAGCCCTACGGCGGGCTGCGTGACTCCGGCAACACCCGCGAGGGGCCCGCCTGGGCGATCGACGACTACCTCGAGGAGACCGTGGTGGCGATCCAGCGATGAGCGCCGCACAGCCGGCAGGCCACCCGACCGCCGCGCAGCGCTCCGGTCATCTGGCGCTGGACCCTGCCGCGCTGGGCGAGCGCGAGGTGTACCAGCTGCTCACCGGGCTGGTGGTGCCACGACCGATCGCGTGGGCGTCGACGCGGTCGGCGTCCGGGGTGGCCAACCTCGCCCCGCACAGCTACCACAACGTGGTCGCCACCGACCCGCCGGTGGTGCAGCTCACCTCCAGCGGCGTCAAGGACACGCTCGCCAACGTGCGCGACACCGGCGCGTTCGTCCTCAACGTGGTCAGCGAGGACCTGCTGGAGGCGATGAACGCCACCGCCGCCGACCTGCACCCCGACGAGGACGAGGCCGCCTGGGCGGGCCTCGCGCTCGAGCCGGCGGCCACCGTGGACGCCCCGCGCGTCGCAGCCGCCGCCGCGCACCTGGAGTGCACGCTGCGCGAGGAGCTGGTGATCGGCAACGGCCACATGATCCTCGGCGACGTGCGCCACATCCACGTGGCCACCCGCGTGTGGCACGAGGGGCGCGTCGATCCCGAGGCGCTGCGACCGGTGGGCCGCCTGGGCGGCTCCGCCTACGCCGTCGTCGAGCGCGTGCGGCGGGTGCCACGCCCACGGGCCGCCGACCTCGGTGGCCCCGGCCGCCCCTGATGCGCACCGGACGCGCCGCGCCCGAGCCCGGCGCGTGGCCGTCGTGGCCCCAGGGGACGCACGCGCTGGACCGCTGGTCCCTTGCGCACGGCCGTCGGGTCGCCGAACCTGGACGAACCGCGGCAGAGAGGCGGTGAGGCGCATGGGCGCCAGCCGAACCGAGCTCGAGGTCTACGCCCACGACGTCGTGCTGCGCGACGGTCGCACCCTCCACATCCGACCCATCCGCCCCGACGACGCCGATGCCATGTATGCCATGTGGCAGAGGCTGTCGACCGAGACCATCCGGCTGCGGTTCTTCGCGCCGCGCTCCATGAGCCGTCAGGGCATCGAGCACTTCGTGAACCTGGACATGCGTGACCGGTTCGCGATGGTCGGGGTCCGCGGCGAGGCGATCGTGGGCGTGAGCCGGTTCGAGCGGCTCGCCGAGGAGCCCGACGTCGCCGAGTTCGCCGTGCTGGTCGAGGACGCCGAGCAGGGCCGCGGCATCGGCACGGCGCTGCTGCGCGCCCTCCTCGAGCCCGCCCAGGACCGCGGCATCGAGCGGTTCGTCGCCGAGGTACTGCCCGAGAACCGCAAGATGCTCGGGGTGATGACCGACGCCGGGCTGGCCCCCAAGGTCGACCACCGCGGCCAGGTGGTCGAGACCGCGTTCACCACCACCCCCGGCGACGAGTTCTTCGCCTCGGCCGACGAGCAGGACCGCATCGCCGCGGTGAACGCGCTCCAGGCGGTCTTCGAGCCACGTGCTGTGGCGGTCATCGGCGCCAGCCGCGACCCGGGCACCATCGGCGGCCTGGTGTTCCGCAACCTGCTGTCAAGCGGCTTCACCGGACCGGTGTATCCGGTCAACGCCAAGGCCGACCACGTCCAGTCGGTGGTGGCCTACCCCTCGGTGCGGGCCTGCCCGTCGGTGCCCGATCTCGTGGTGGTGTGCGTCCCCGCGCCGTGCGTCAGCGAGGTGGTCGAGGAGGCCGCCGCGCTCGGCGTGCGCGCCGCGGTGATCATCTCGGCCGGCTTCAACGAGGCCGGCGGCGAGGGCGAGGCCCGCGAGCGGGAGCTGCGGTCGGTGGCGCGCCAGCACGGCATCCGCCTGGTGGGCCCCAACTGCATGGGGGTGCTCAACACCCAGCCGGAGCGCTCGCTCAACGCCACGTTCGCCGAGCAGCTGCCGCCTGCCGGTCGCGTAGCCTTCTCCAGCCAGTCCGGCGCGCTGGGCCTTGCGGTCCTCGACGCCGCCCAGCGGCTCGGCGTCGGGCTGTCCAGCTTCGCCTCCATCGGCAACAAGGCCGATATCTCGGGCAACGACCTGCTGCAGTACTGGGAGGCCGACGACGACACCGACCTGGTGCTGATGTACCTGGAGTCGTTCGGCAACCCGCGCAAGTTCGGCCGGATCACCCGCCGCATGGGCCGCCGCAAGCCGATCGTGGCGGTCAAGAGCGGGCGCACCAGCGCCGGCGAGCGTGCCGCGTCCAGCCACACCGGGGCGCTGGCCGCGGGCGACGCCACCGTCGAGGCGCTGTTCCGCCAGGCCGGGGTGATCCGATGCGACACGCTCGAGGAGATGTTCCACGTCGCCCAGCTGCTGGGCAACCAGCCGCTGCCGGCGGGGCGCGGCGTCGGGATCCTCACCAACGGTGGCGGCCCCGGCATCCTCGCCGCCGACGCCTGCGAGTCCAACGGGCTCACGGTGGCCGAGCTGGCCGACGACACCGTGGCACGGCTCGGCGAGGTGCTGCCCGCCGAGGCCGGCATCCGCAACCCGGTCGACATGGTCGCCAGCGCCACGCCGGCGTCCTACCAGGCGTGCATGCGCATCCTCGCCGATGACCCCCAGGTCCACGTCCTGCTGGTGATCTTCGTGCCACCGGTCATCGTCGACCCCTCCGAGGTGGCGCGCGAGGTCGCCGCCGCCAACACCGCGATCAACGCCGACCGTGCCGAGCCGCTGCCGGTGCTCGGGGTGTTCATGAGCGAGGGGACGCAGCTACCCGAGCTGTCGGCGTCGCACATCCCCGCGTTCACCTTCCCCGAGGACGCGGCGCGGGCGCTGGGGCGCGTGACCCGCTACGCCGAGTGGCGTCGCGCCCCGCTCGGCAACGTCGTCGCGGTCGGCGACGCCGACGTCGACAGCGCCCGCGCGGTCGTGGCCGAGGCGCTGCCACCCGCCACCGACACCGGCACCGTCGAGCGCGCCTGGCTCGACGTCGGCCAGTGCCAGCGCCTGCTGTGCGCCTTCGGCATCGCCACCGCCCGCGGTCGCGTGGCCTCCGACCCCGAGCAGGCCGCAGCGATCCAGCGCGAGCTCGCCGTGCCGGTGGCGGTCAAGTCGGCCGCGCCGGTGCACAAGACCGAGCTCGGCGGCGTGCGCCTCGACCTGGCCACCCCCGAGGAGGCCGCCGCGGCCGTGGCGGAGCTGGACGATCACCTGCGGGCCTCCGGGCACCCCGAGGCTGCCGACGCCGGCTTCCTGATCCAGGAGATGGTCGGCGAAGGGGTCGAGATGGTCGTTGGCGCCAGCTACGACCACCTGTTCGGCCATGTCCTCCTGGCCGGGATGGGCGGCATCCTGGTCGAGCTGCTCGGCGACGTCAGCGTGCGGGTGCATCCGCTCACCGACGTCGACGTCGAGGAGATGCTCTCGGGCCTGCGCGGGTTCCCCCTGCTCACCGGCTACCGCGGCTCCGAGCCGGTCGACGTGCCGGCGCTGCGGGCGCTTCTGTTCCGCGTGTCGGCCCTGGTGGAGGAGATCCCCGAGATCGACGAGCTCGACCTCAACCCGGTGTTCGTGCGCCAGCATGGCATCGCCGCAGTCGACGCCCGCATCCGCGTGGCTCGCCACCGTCGGGCGCCGCGCTGACACGCGCAGGGTCGGGCCGTCAGCCGGCCTGCGGATCCCTCGGCGCGTCCAGCGGCAGGGCGGCGCGCACCTGCTCGGTCGCCTCGGCGCGGTTCAGCGCGTAGACGTGCAGGCCGGGCGCGCCCGCATCCAGCAGGCGCTGCCCGAGCGCGGTGGCCACGTCGATCCCGATCCGCTTGACCTCTTCGGCGTCAGCGGCCGCATCGAAGCGCTCCATCAGCTCGGGCGGGATGCTCGCCCCCGACAGCTCGGCGAAGCGCGCGGTCTGGCGATGGTCGGTGACCGGGATGATGCCGGGGATGATCGGGGTGTCGACCCCGAGCGCGGCGAGGTCGTCGACCAGGGTCAGGTAGTCCTCGGCCCGGAAGAAGAACTGGGTGATGCCGAAGTCGGCGACGCGGAGCTTCTCGGCCTGGTGGCGGCGATCGCTGGCGCGGTCGGGCGCCTTGGGATGCCCCTCGGGATGCGCGGCCACGCCGACGCTGAACCCGCCCACCTCGCGGGCCAGGTGGACCAGGTCGATGGCGCGCTGCAGATCACCGGAGGCCAGGTCGGGGTTGTCGCGCGGCGGGTCGCCGTGCAGCGCCAGGACGTTGCGCTGGCCGGCGTCGCGGTAGGCCTGCAGCAGCCCCACCAGCTCCTGCCGGCTGTGCCCGATGCAGGTGAGGTGCGGCATGACCGTCAGGCCCCGCGCGCCGATCTCGTCCACGACCTCCTGGGTGCGATCGCGGGTCGAGCCGCCCGCCCCGTAGGTGACCGACACGAACGAGAGGTCCAGCTGCTCGAGCCGGTCGAGGGCAGCGCGCAGGGTGTCGCGGCCGCGCTCGGTCTTGGGCGGGAACACCTCGATCGAGAAGGTCGGTCCCTGGGCCAGCTGCGCGTCGATCGCCGTCATGGCGCCACGGCTCCGGTGACGGTGCCCGGCAGCGGCGCGGTGGCAGGTCCAGGCCGGCTCACGAGCGCAGCAGGTGGGCGACGTCGGCGGCGGCGTCCTCCCCGTAGGCCGCGGCGAACCGCGTCAGCGCCTCGGCGTCTGCCAGGTCGTACTCCTGGGTGCCGACCGTCTCGAGGGCCAGGGTCGCCACCAGCGACCCGAGCTGGGCGCTGCGCTCCAGGTCCAGCTGCTCGGCGCGGGCCGCGAGGAAGCCCGCCCGGAACGCATCGCCCACCCCGGTGGGCTCCAGAGCGACCGCATCGCGCGGGGGCACCGCCGGGACGTGCAGCGGCGGCTGCCCGGCCTGCTCGACCACGCACCCCTTGGCGCCGTGGGTGGTCACGCGGGTGCCGACGCGGCGCAGCACCTCGGCGGCGTCCCAGCCGGTCTTGGACTCGATGAGCGCCGCCTCATAGTCGTTGGACAGCAGATAGGTGGCGCCGTCCACCAGCGGGCGCACGCCGTCGCCGTCCAGACGCGGCAGCTGCTGACTCGGGTCTGCGGCCACCGGCACGCCCGCCTCCAGCGCTTCCCGCGTGTGACGCTCCATGGCCTCGGGGTCGTTGGGGCACACCACCAGCAGGTCGGGCGTGCCCACGGTGGCGCTGACGCTGTCCAGGGCGATGTGGCGCGCCTCAGCCATCGCCCCGGGGTAGAACGAGGCGATCTGGTTCTGCTCCTCATCGGTGGTGCACAGGAACATCGCCGAGTGCTGCGTGTCGGACACGCGCACCCCCGAGGTGTCCACGCCAGCGCGCGCCAGATGCGGCTCGTAGGCGTCGTGGAAGTCGCGCCCCACCGCACCGACCAGCAAAGGGCGCTGGCCGAGCAGCGCCATGCCGTAGCAGATGTTGGCCGCCACCCCGCCGCGGCGGATCTCGAGCCCGTCGATCAGGAAGCTCAAGCTCACCCGCTCGAGGTGGTCGCTGACGATCTGGTCGCTGATCCGACCCGGGAAGCTCATGAGGTAGTCGGTGGCGATCGACCCCGAGACGGCGACCTGCACGGATCTTCTCCTCACACGACGTGGCGGCGGACGCGGCCCCGACCCGGCGCGCGCCGGGCCGGACGGCTTCAGTAGCGGTAGGCGTCGTCCTTGAACGGGCCGGTGCGGTCGATGCCGAGGTAGGCGGCCTGGTCGGCGGTCAGCTCGGTGAGCTGCGCGCCGACCTTCTCCAGGTGCAGCCGCGCGACCTCCTCGTCGAGGCGCTTGGGCAGCACGTACACCTCGCGTCCGTAGTCCTCGCCGCGCTCCCACAGCTCCAGCTGGGCCAGCACCTGGTTGGTGAACGACATGCTCATGACGAACGAGGGATGGCCGGTGGCGTTGCCGAGGTTGACCAGGCGCCCCTCGGCCAGCAGCAGCACCGACCGACCGTTCGGCAGGTGGACGAGGTCGACCTGCGGCTTGACCGAGGTCCACTTCAGCTCACGCAGGCGCCCCACCTGGATCTCGGTGTCGAAGTGACCGATGTTGGCGAGGATCGCCTTGTCCTTCATCGCCAGCACGTGCTCGTAGGTCACCACGTCGTTGCAGCCCGTGGCGGTGACGACGATGTCGGCCTCGGGGATCGCCGCGTCGAGCTCCACCACCGGGAAGCCCTCCATCAGCGCCTGCAGCGCGCAGATCGGGTCGATCTCGGTGACCTGCACCTGGGCGCCGAGCGCAGCCAGGGCCTGTGCCGAGCCCTTCCCGACGTCGCCGTAGCCAGCCACGAGCGCGGTCTTGCCAGCGATCATCGTGTCGGTCGCGCGCTTGAGCCCATCGACCAGCGACTCGCGGCAGCCGTAGAGGTTGTCGAACTTCGACTTGGTGACCGAGTCGTTGACGTTGATGGCCGGCGTGCCCAGCGTCCCCTCACGGGCACGCCGGTACAGGGCCTTCACCCCAGTGGTGGTCTCCTCGGACACCCCACGGATCTCGTCGAGGAGGTGCGGGTGCTTGTCATGGACCAGCGCCGTCAGGTCACCGCCGTCGTCCAGCAGCAGGTTCGGCCCGCGCCCGTCCCCGAAGTCGAGCGTCTGCTCGATGCACCACTCGTACTCCTCCTCGGTCTCGCCCTTCCAGGCGAACACCGGGCAGCCCGCCGCCGCCACGGCCGCAGCGGCCTGGTCCTGGGTCGAGAAGATGTTGCACGACGACCAGCGGACCTCGGCGCCGAGCTCCTGGAGCGTCTCGATCAGCACCGCGGTCTGGATGGTCATGTGCAGGCAGCCGGCGATGCGCGCGCCCGCCAGCGGCTTGCTGGCGCCGTAGCGCTCGCGCAGCGCCATCAGGCCCGGCATCTCGGTCTCGGCGATGTCGACCTCGGCGCGGCCCCACTCGGCCAGCCCGAGGTCGGCCACCCGGAAGTCCTGGAGATCGGACGGGTGCTCGGTCACGTCATGTCCTGTCGTCGCGGTCGGGGCCCGTGGCCATCGACAGCCCAGTGTGCCCGCGCTCGACCCACGTCGAACGCGGGCGCGCAGCCCCGGCCAGCCTAGGCAGAGCCGCACAGCGCGCGCCGCGGTCAGGCGGGGTGCGGTCAGCCGACGCCGGAGCCCCCACGCGCCGCGCCGGCTTCGCAGCGGCTACGCGTCATCGCTCTCGTCCTCGTCGTTGCCTTCTTCCTCTGCCTCGTCGTGGTCGTCGCCGTCGTCGTCGGCGGAGTCGTCGCCGTCCGAGTCCTCGGCGTCATCCTCGTCGGCGTCATCCTCGTCGGCGTCATCCTCGTCGGCGTCATCCTCGTCGGCGTCATCCTCCGCGGCGTCATCGTCCTCGGCGTCATCGTCCTCGTCCGAGTCGTCGCCCTCGTCGCCCTCGTCGGCGTCGCCCTCGTCGGCGTCGTCCTCGTCCGAGTCAGCGTCCTCGGCGTCGCCGGCGTCGTCGTCCTCCTCGCCATCGTCGGCGACCTCACCGTCGTCGTCCTCGGAGGGCTCGTCGCCCGCATCGGCCGCGTCATCGAGCGCCTGGCGCACCTCCTCCAGGTGCTCCTCGTCCAAGGAGGCGAGCTCGTCGTCCAGCGAGGAGTCCTCGCGGTCCCCGTCGTCCTCGTCCTCGTCGG
>Ga0207421_10007759_pt1 | contig 11333 bp, 5 predicted proteins | sample SodLakKL_010_SED_4_FD_187542 | JGI IMG/M metagenome (GOLD analysis project Ga0207421, IMG submission 187542) | Alkaline sediment microbial communities from Lake Tanatar, Kulunda Steppe, Russia - 8KL_010_SED (SPAdes) (version 2) | ecosystem: Environmental > Aquatic > Non-marine Saline and...
GCCACGTACGAGGTACAAGGTTTGTGTGCCGATATTCAAACCGTCTTGAAGTATCCATTCGCCACCTTCGCCATTAAAATAAATATGGTTCTTGTCTAAAAGATTTCCGGCAGTAAAAATGGTGTTACCTCCGCTAACTGCACGAAAGTGGACACCACCTTCGTAATCATATGTCATTCCGGGGCTAAGGGTTAAAGATCCATAGATGTTAATAGTGGTTTGTGGGCTTCCTGTTAAAACCGGGTTATTGGTAACTCCTACCCAGTTCATGTTTTTAAACTTAACTTGATCATTGCCATCTCCTGTCATTGTAACGGTTTGACCGGGAGCATCGAAAGAGTTGGCATCAAAAAAGACATTATCTATTGGAGTGGGAACACACGCGCCACCTTCACCACCACTAATAAACGCCCAATTAGCAGGATCATCCCAATAGCCGGATCCACCAACCCAATAGAGATCAAGCGGAGCGGGTTCATTGATAGTCCAGCCCGAATTATTTCCCATATCAACTGTGTTGTTAGCTACAAAAGAAGCGCCACCGGATGCATTTATATCACTGAGTATGCAATATTCAATCTCAACTGTACCGCCGGATTTGCTTATGGACGACTGACTACCCGTCGAACTTGATTGGATAATGATCTGTAATGCACAAGTGCCGTTTGCTATGAGATTATCCGTTATGATTTGATTTTCTCCGTTTGCAAACGTGTAGGTGTTACCCGGTGTTAATTCCAATGTGTTTATGATATTATTACCGTCAAAGGTTGCATTACCGTTCAACAAAATGTGTCCGTAGTTTCCGCTGTCGTTTATCGTAATATTACCATCTCCTATCAAATTGCTAATATCGTTATCATTGGTGTTGATTGTACCATTGGCTTGAAAAGTAAGGGTTTGGATGATATTAGGACCTGAGATTGCAGCATTGCCATGAAATGTCAGGGAATTAAAATAGCCATTTTCATTAGATAATGTCGAAGTACCTTCGGGGTTTTCAAAAATTACATCATTAAAAGTGAGTCCATTGCCACGATTATTAACATGGTTCAAACCGGGACCACTCCCTGTAAAGATCACCGTAGAGTTACCTGCATTAAAAGTTAAGTTCTCACCTCTAAAACGAAATGCGCTTGAATGCCCTGATGTTATAGTAAATGTACCATCACCCAAAATAAGTGTTCTGACATTTTCGAAGTAAGTATCAAATTGTGTCAGCGTTACGTCATGGTTGTTAAAATCTAGTATCCCGCGCTCAAAATACACTACATTATTACCGGTTTGCAAAAAGTTATCCTGTAATATCCATTCGCCAGTCCCCTGGAAGTAAACATTCCGGTTAAAGCCTTGCCCTGCTGAGGTAATTGTGTTACCACTTGATGTTGATTGAAAATATACATTTCCGGAAACATTAAAATCCATTTCTGCAATAAATGTTAGCGAACCATGAATGTTTAAAGACATATTCCAACTACCATCAAATTGTGGATTGTTAAGTGCGCCAGTCCAATTCATATTTGCGCACATAGCACTTTCGTCAAGGCTGACAACAGCACCCGGTTCGGAAAACGAATTGTTATCGAAGTAAACATTGTCAAGCTCAGTAGGAGGTTGAGCATGAAATGTTGTTCCACCGGAGCTTGTTGCCCAATGGTTTGCGTAGTCGGACCAATTACCTGAGCCACCAACCCAGTAATAATCGTTCGCTAACAATCTTGATCCAATCAGAAACATGATTGTTATAATAAATAAAGTTTTTTTCATAGCACAATCTTTTTAATTGTTGGGTGTAGGATTATTTTTTCATAAATTTTTTTATAAACTATTTCTAAAAAAAGAGATTCTTATAACCACCTTAATATCATCTATATCAAGTATAAGCTGTTACTACACTCCTTTTAAAATTACGAGATTGCTTTAGGCGAGCTCATAGTTCTATAATAAGTGAAGTTTTTTGTTCTGCAAGGTTTATTTGATAGTATTTACAATAATGTTAAGTAATAAGGTATAATATACTCGTAGACTTTTTTTGGTATTAAAACTAAATTTTTTGACAGTAAATTTATTAATATTTTTTCACAAAACAATGTTTTGGTTAAAAAAATTTAGTAAAATAATTATAAAAATTTCGGTCTTCATATAACATTTACAAAAGTAAGTTTCTATCCTAAAGGCACTTCTAGAATAGTTACTTACCTCTTTCAAACGTAATCCATTAAACAACTGCTTGACTATTAGGGTAATATGGCCATTTTTTTTGATAATTTCTCCCTCGTCCAGCACCGATTCTTTATAAATCAGACATGGTCACGGGGAATTTCATACTGCCAGTTTCGTGAAAACACCCTTTCATCTTTTTCCCAGGCGTCCAGTTCGGCATGAATTCTGAAATTTTTTTCTGTTGAGGTGAGTACTGTTCTCGTGACAATTTCCACAGACCATTCCCCTCGCTGAAATTTTCTATTCCAAAGAGTTTCTCCTCTGGCAGAGGTAAAATTATCACTTTGGAAAGTGTACCACTCTTTAGCCCTGTTTAGGACAGTCCACTCAATATCGTCGAAACGAACCGTGCCATTGTCAATGATCACCTCCAGGGCTGATTCTTCTTTTGCCAGGTCCCTGATAACCCTCCATTTATGTTTTATTGGTTCCAATTGAGTTGTTTTTGCTTCAGGTGCACCTTCCGGCTCTTGGAAAGGTCTTAAGGAGTGGTCGGTTTTTTGTGATCTCCTTTCAGGCAGCTCCAGAGAACTGTTTTCTGTATAAACTGTAAGACGAACAGGCGTGGGGGAAGGCCAGGCCAAAGGCCAATAGGAGGTGGATATGGAAATTCTTAAGCGATGTCCGGCTGGAAAGCTTTGTGCTATATTGTTCAATTTGATTTGTACTCTATATGGGCGGTCCGTTTCAAGTATTTTGGGAGATTCATGGCTCTCCCGGTGGCAGAGGTTTAGCAGTCCATAAGTGACACGCGTGGCTTTATCATCTTCCCCAACATCTGATAAGCGGACAGCTACCATTGCTATAGGTTCATTTGATGAAAATTTAAGATTGAGTACGGGGGCACCCATAATCTCTAGTGGTTGTTTAAGTGGTGGGGTTTCAAAAATCAAGGCACCGCCATCCTCTTCCCGTTGATCTCCGGGCAGGTCGGGGGGTGCTGCATATGAACACCATTTTCCTGCAAATAGTCCAACACTCAAAGGTGATTGAATGGTCAAAGTTTCATTTTTGACCGGAGGTTTGGTTAAAAGCTTATGCCCGGGATGGAGATGATATTCCAAAGTTTTAATGTTTTCAGAAGGCCACTCTTTCTCAGCTACCCATCTTCCGGGACGTTTTTTGTAGATTGTGTTGGGAGGGACGCTGTCCTGCATCCAAACTCTGAACATTGGCTCCTCCATAACCCCGGTATCTTTATTTTTCAGCCATTTATCCCACCAGCGTATGGATTCCTGAAGAAACCCGATAGCTGGTCCAGGAACACCAAAGTGGGGGTATTTATGGCTCCAGGGACCGATCAACCCCTTACGCGGCACATTTAACCCACTCAGGAGCCTAAACACAGCATTGGTATATCCGTCTGCCCATCCACTTACCGCCATAACCGGGCATTGAATTTTTGAAAAGTCTTCACATACGGAGCCATGCTTCCAGAATTCGTCCCTGTGCTGATGATCCAACCATTTTTTCAGCCACACACCACTATCTTCCAAGCGCTTAAACCACAGCTCTTTCCAGTTTTCTCCCACCAAGACAGGGTCCGGAGGACAAGAATTAAAAGCAAACATAGTTGAAGCCCAGGAGAGATTGTCTCCCAAAAGGCAGCCACCCATATAATGAACATCATCGGCATAGCGATCATCGGTCGAGCAGACGGTAATAATAGCATTAAGACCAGGAGGTTGTAAAGCAGCTATCTGCAGAGAGTTGAACCCTCCCCAGGAAATCCCCATCATTCCGATAGAGCCGTTGCACCAAGGTTGGTTTGAGATCCATTCCAGAACCTCCAGGCCATCTTCCTGCTCCTGCCTGAGATATTCATCTCTCAGAACACCTTCCGAATCACCCGAACCTCTCAAATCTACTCTCAGACAGGCATAGCCGTGGCCGGCAAAGTATCCATGAGTGATGGAGTCGCTTACAGCTTCAAAATCGCGTTTACGGTATGGCATGTACTCCAAAATGGCCGGCACCGGCTCTTGACTGGCACCTTCGGGCATCCAGATCTTACCAGCAAGGCGTATTCCGTCAGACAATGGTATCCATACATGCTCCATTACCCTGACATTTTTGGCAATTGTTGTGATAGTTTTCATATTTTTACAATGATAATCGTGGGATTATAAACCTATATTGGGAATATCCTCTTTTGAAATCTCAAGGTCCAGCTCTTTTTCTTTAAGTGCATTGATCTTTGCTGTCATAGCTTCATCCCTGGCCGTGAAAATGCATATAATGGAATTGGGTGTCACATTTTTCAGTGCATAGTCTAGAGCCTCATCTTCATCATAAATAACCTGAAATGATTTCCCGGAAATACTTTTAGCTCCTTCTATTATCAACTCCATAATTTCCTGGCTACTTCTTCCCCTGGTATACTCTTCATCCTTCCAGATAATTAACTTGTCAAAATACTCTGCTGCCATTTTGCTGTAGTTTTTCAAATCTTCATCGCGCCTGTCACCGGTTCCAGCAATTATGGCTGTGCTTGAATCCGGCTCCAGTGAAGCTACAAATTTGCCCATTGCCTCCATACTGGCAGGATTATGAGCATAATCGATGATAACTTTGTATTTCTCAAAGGCAAAAACATTCATTCTGCCGGGCAATTGAGCTGTTGAGGGAATAAAAGTCTGTAGTGCATTGCGTATCTCTTCAACTTTTACCTCCTGCACGAAAGCTGCCAGGCAAGCCGCAAGTACGTTTTGAATCTGAAAGATCGCTTTGCCTGAATAAGTAAGGGGAATATTAATTACCTTATCAACAGGTATTGACCAGTTGCCTTTATAAAAAATGATCTTACCGTCTTCATAAACTGCAGCTATTCCGTTCTTGCTACAATGTTCGCGGATGCGAGGATTTGTTGCATCCATGCTAAACAGGGCTGCTTGACAAGGAATATCATCCATCATGGAATATACGCTATCATCATCAGCATTTAACACTGCGTAACCTTTTTGATGGACATTTTCTGCAACGATCGATTTCAAGCGTTTCATATGCTCCATGGTTTGAATTCCATGAAGGCCCAGATGATCAGAAGCCACATTTGTAACTACTCCTACATCGCTCAGGTCATATCCTAAACCCGATTTAACCATTCCGCCACGGGCTGTCTCTAAAACCACATAGTCAACCGTGGGATCTCGTAAAACAAAGCGAGCACTCTCAGGTCCTGAACAATCACCCTTGTACATAAGATTATTCTGTATATAGATGCCGTCTGTTGTGGTTGTACCAACTTTTTTGCCATTCATTTTCATAATATGAGAAATGAGCCTGGTTGTTGTTGTTTTACCATTGGTGCCGGTTACGCTAATGATTGGTATGCGTCCTGAATTTGTTATAGGAAAAAGCATATCAACTAACGGTTTAGCAACATTTCGGGCTTTCCCCTTAACAGGAGAAAGATGCATGCGAAAACCCGGAGCACCGTTGACCTCAATAATTGCACCGCCGGTTTCGTTAATGGGTTCGGTAAGATTGGGTGCAATAACATCAATTCCGCAAACATCCAGCCCAATAAATTTAGAAGCCCGTTCTGCTATAAAGATATTAGTAGAGTGAACAGTGTCTGTTATATCTTCTGATATCCCCCCGGTGCTGAGATTTGCAGTGGTCTTGAGGTAAAATATTTTGTCACGGGGAAGGATAGTATCCAGAGTGAGACCTTCCTGTTTCAATAGACGCTTGGTCATCGAATCTACCTTGATTTCTGTTAGCATCTTTTCATGTCCAAAGCCTCTGCGGGGGTCTTTGTTTACTTCACTTATCAATTCACTTATGGTAGATTTGCCGTTACCAATGACATGAGCAGGGGTCCTTTTTGCAGCGGCAATAAATTTATTGTTTATTACCAACAATCTGTAGTCATACCCACTTATGTATTTTTCTATTAAAACACGCTCGGCAAACTTTTGTGCAGATTCAAAAGCATAAATCGCTTCTTCCGGTTTGTTTACATTGATAGTAGCCCCTTTACCCTGATGCCCGTCAACAGGTTTTATTACTATGGGAAAGCCAACCTTTGAAACTGCCCATTCTATATCCTCAGCAGAAGATATAACAACTCCATAAGGCACAGGGCAAGCATTATTGTATAGTATATTTTTTGTTTCCTCCTTATCTGATGCGATTTCCAGACCTATGCTGCTGGTTTTTCCCGTCATAGTAGCCTGTATTCTTTGTTGATGAACTCCCCATCCCAATTGTACAAGAGAGTATTCATTCAGACGTAGTATAGGAATGTTTCGCTTCTTTACTTCATCGATTATAGAAGCTGTACTTGGACCAAACCTCTCTTCTTCCCGAATTTCTCTGAGTTTTAGAATATCTTTTTCAATATCGTATGATTTATATTTTATCATAGCCTCAACAATTGCAAAAGCAGCTTCGGCTGCATATATACCCGCTCTTTCCTGTTCATAAGAGAAGACAATATTGTAAACCCCCTCCTTTCCATCTCCACGGGTACGTCCAAAACCACACTGCATGCCGGCCATAACCTGAAGCTCCAGGGCAACATGCTCTATAACATGTCCCATCCAGGTACCCTCTTTTAGTCTTTCAATAAATCCCCCTTCATACCCTCTGGAACATCTGTGCTCATAAAGTGATGGAATGAGCTTTTCCAGTCTTGCTGAAAACCCCTCTATTTTATTTGAAGGATAAAGATCCACCTCCTGAAGGTCCACCTTCATTACAATAAGGTGATGCCGCCGGCTAGACCAGTAATTAGGTCCTCTAAGAGCGCTTATTTGCAAAATCTTCATAAGTAAGTCGCTAAAAAATATATCTATAGCTAATTTTAGCAATTATAATCATTTTTTTGTAATATTTATTGCTTTTTTTTTATATTTTTACGATGATGGAAAAACCAAAAGCAATTCTTGTTGTTATAGGTGTGAAAGTTGCACTATAACCTAATTATTATCTTTTTTCTTGTAATATTTATTGCTTCTTTTTTATACTTTTACTATCGATCATGGAAAAACCAAAAGGAATTCTTATTGTTATAGGTGGCGAAGTTGCCCTGCCACTAAACAATGATAATAAAACCGGCGAGGATAATGGAGGAAAGCCTGAAAACAATGCTGAAATCTTAAGCACATTTTGCAAATTACTTCCAAACGAAAAGTCCAGAATTGAAATAATTTCCACAGCATCCGAGATCCCAAAAGAATCTTTTAAGCGTTACAAAGATGCTTTTAACATGTTTGGTTTTGAAAATGTTGGCAATCTGGATATAAGAACCCGTAAAGATTCATCATCCCCAGGCAAAATAAAACGAGTACGGCAAGCAGATGGGTTTTTGTTTACCGGTGGCGATCAACTCAAACTTACAACGGTTTTAGGAGGTACTGATTTTTTGAAAGTACTTTCGGAAAGATATAAAAAAACTTCTGTTGTTATAGCAGGAACCAGTGCAGGAGCAATGGCAATGTCTGATACAATGATTTATGAAGGGAGCAGTCATGAGGCTATGAGAAAGGGGGAAGTCAAGTTTACCAGTGGATTTGGTTTTCTGAATAATGTCATAATAGACACACATTTTGTTAAAAGAGGCCGTTTTGGGCGCTTGTTCCAGGCAGTAACAAGCAATCCTGCGGATTTAGGAATCGGGTTGGGAGAAGATACTTCCTTGCTTATTAAAAACGGTGATATCAAGGAGGTCATCGGATCCGGACTGATAATAGTTGTAGACGGCACCAACATCATACACACCAATATGACAGATATCAGCGAAGGCGAAATGATTTCCGTAGAAAATATCAGCCTGCATGTTATGGTCCCGGGTGACAAGTTGCTTTTCTCCGAGCGGAAAATAATCCACAGAAAAGAGCAAGAAACTGCTTCTTGAAATTATAAATATAATTATCAGTTATAGGAGAAAAAAAATGAAAAAGAACATTTTTGTAGTTGGGCTGGATGATTTTAATTTGCGTATGATCCGGTCATTGAAGAATGGGGAAAATTACAATATTCACGGACTTTTAGATATACAACGGCTAATTGACAGCGGCAAATATCGCTTATACGACATGCTGGAGCTTGCTGATTCAGAGCTCAGAAAATTCAATGGTTCGATAGATGGCATTGTTGGCTATACAGATTTTCCCGTAAGCACCATTGTTCCAATTCTCTGCGAAAGATTTAATGTTCCCGGGCCAACCCTGGAGAGTGTATTAAAATGCGAACATAAATATTGGAGCCGCTTGGAGCAAAAAAAGGTTGTTTCTGAATTTATTCCTGCTTTTATTGAATTCAATCCTTTTGATTCTAATCCTCTCGAACAAATTCCTTTTGACTACCCTTTCTGGATTAAACCTGTCAAATCCACAGGTTCACAGTTAGGCTTTCGCATCAAAAACAAAAAAGACTTCAACAAAGCCATTAAAGTTTTAAGAGAAAATATTGGATTGTTTAAGCCTTTTGATCATTTGCTCGATATGATACAGTTACCACCGGAAGTAGCAAAAGTAAACAGTTCATATTGTTTAGCAGAGCAGATTATCTCAGGGCGCCAATGTACACTGGAGGGTTATGTGTTCAACGGGCAAGTAATAACATACGGTATTATCGATTCCATACGTGAACCGAACCGGACTTCTTTTGCTCGTTATCAATATCCTTCTCTGCTTCCCAAAAATGTTCGTGACAAAATGTCCCGAATTACTGAGATAATAATGTCTCATATAGGGTTTAACAATTCAGCCTTTAACGTGGAATTTTTCTGGAACAGAAAAGATGATAAAGTCTGGCTTCTGGAAATAAACACAAGAATAGCTCAATCGCATAGTGATCTTTTTCTAAAGGTTGACGGAGTTTCTAATCACCAAATAATGTTTGACGTTGCTTTAGGACAAAATCCCCGGTTCCCTGAACGTCAGGGGAAATTTCAAGTGGCAGGAAAGTTTTTTTTGCGTGAGTATCAGGATAAATTAATAACCGGAATTCCTGAAAAAGAGGATGTGGAAGCGCTCAATGAAATAATTCCAGGTGCACTTGTTGATACACTGGGCAAGGCCGGAATGAAGCTTTCAGAAATCCCGGAACAGGACAGTTATAGCTATGCTTCAGCTTTTATATACTTGGGTGGCAAGAATCAAAAGGAACTTTTGCAGAAATTTAAGCAGTGCCGGAAGCTACTGAAGTTTCAATACCAGAATCTTGTTATTCCAGCTGTTTCGATGGAAAAAGTTCTGGAAAAACATCCGGAAGCAGAACCTGATGTAGCAATCCAGGTAACATCAATACCAGCGGAGGTGCCTGTTCAAAAAGCTGAAACATAAGAGCGTCAATGATATTACTATAAACTAACTGTTTAGCAAGGTATTAATGTACTTGTTCAAAAACTGTAAAACATACGGGCTTAACTATCAGGGTAAAAATAGTTATAGCATAGATCTCATATAAACTCAATTAAATATTTATATTCGTTTTTCTTTGTTTTTATAATGGTTTTTTTTAGCTTTGTTAGGTAGAATGGAAGTTTTATAGCTTATTTGAAGCATATTACATAGCAATTATAAGAAAACATAACCTAAAAGCTCAAATAATATGAAAGACAAGAAAAAACTTACAACAGCATCGGGTCGACCATACTTCGAGAAGGAAGATAGTATGACCGTGGGTCCGCGTGGTCCGGTTTTATTACAGGATTATTATTTACACGAAAAGCTCTCTCATTTTAACCGTGAGCGCATCCCTGAACGTGTTGTACATGCAAAAGGTTCAGGTGCATTTGGAAAATTTACCGTTACAGGAGATATCACCAAATACACTAAAGCAAAACTGTTTAGCAAAGTTGGAAATGAATGCCGGGTATTTGTTCGTTTCTCCACAGTTGGAGGAGAAAAAGGAAGTGCAGATACCGAAAGAGACCCAAGGGGGTTTGCAGTAAAATTTTATACCGAAGAAGGTAATTGGGACCTGGTGGGCAATAACACTCCCGTCTTTTTTATAAAAGATCCCAAAAAGTTTCCGGATTTTATTCATACTCAAAAGCGCGATCCCAAAACAAATCTTAAAAGTGCCACTATGAAGTGGGATTACTGGAGCCTGAACCCGGAAAGTTTACACCAGGTGATGATCCTTATGAGCGACAGAGGCACACCTGACGGATACCGTAAGATGAACGGCTACGGAAGTCATGCCTTCTCAATGATCAACAAAAACAATGAACGTATTTGGGTGAAGTTTCACTTTAAAACATTACAGGGTAATAAAACCCTTAATGCTAAGCAAGCAGGGGAGCTGAAAGGTAAAAATCCCGATTATGCTCAACAAGATTTGATTGGCGCTATTGCAAAAGGTGATTCCCCAAAATGGTCCTTGAATATACAGGTGATGACAGATGAACAGGCAAAACAGTTTAAATGGAACCCTTTTGATGTAACAAAGATTTGGCCTCACTCTGACTTTCCATTGATGGAGATTGGAATAATGGAATTAAATGAAATTCCCGCCAATTATCATGCTGATGTTGAACAGTCAGCTTTTGCTCCTGCCCATGTAGTTGACGGAATTGGGCTTTCGCCTGATAAAATGCTGCAGGGAAGGATACTAGCTTACCCTGACGCCCATCGTTATAGGTTGGGCGCTAACTATGAACAAATACCTGTTAACCGTGCCGTTTGTCCGGTACACAATTACCAAAGAGATGGAATGATGAGAGTTGATGGAAACAGTGGTGATAGCCCCAATTATTTCCCAAATAGTTTTGACAATATTATGGCAGATGAAAAATATAAAGAGCCATCCCAAAAACTTGATTCAAACACTGCAGATACCTTCAACCGAAATGAGAACGATGATGACCATTATACGCAGCCGGGTAATCTGTTCAGAAAAGTGATGACAGATGAAGAAAAAGCAAACACTATAAGTAATATTGTAGAAGAAATGAGCGGGATTGATGGAGAAAAGCGGGAAGAGATTATCCAAAGACAATTAGAGCATTTTTATAAAGCTGATAACGAAATGGCTCTAAGTATTGCAAAAGGGCTTAATTTTGATTTTAAGAAATAATGGTTCTTTAGTAAAAACGCGTTATATAACTAACTATCAGATTGTAAACAGCAAATCTGACTCATCACTTTTTGCAT
>Ga0207421_10007760_pt1 | contig 11333 bp, 12 predicted proteins | sample SodLakKL_010_SED_4_FD_187542 | JGI IMG/M metagenome (GOLD analysis project Ga0207421, IMG submission 187542) | Alkaline sediment microbial communities from Lake Tanatar, Kulunda Steppe, Russia - 8KL_010_SED (SPAdes) (version 2) | ecosystem: Environmental > Aquatic > Non-marine Saline and...
TGATAGGCCGGAGGTGTATTTGCGGTAACGCATTAAGCTGACCGGTACTAATAGATTGATTTCTTCTCTTCCTCCTATGCGTCTTTGAAGGTGTAATCTAAAATATTCGGTGGTAATAGCGGAGGGGAAACACCTGTTCCCATTTCGAACACAGTAGTTAAGTCCTCCAGCGCCTATGGTACTGCAAAGGTGACTTTGTGGGAGAGTAGGTCACTGCCGGTTTTTTTATTTATACTAACAAATAACCAAATTTTTGCTCCCCGATAGCTCAGCTGGTAGAGCGAGTGGCTGTTAACCACTTTGTCGCAGGTTCAAGTCCTGCTCGGGGAGCCATTTATTTGTTAAAAGTTTTGGCAAAATTTTAGCAAAAGGTTTTGCAATATTGATTTTATAAGGCTGGTAGATAAAGATGAAAATACTAAGATATTATTTTTTATTTTTTTTACCAATTATAACTGCAAATATAATGGCAATTTATTGGATAGAGGAAATAAATCTGCTGCCAGCAATGCTGATTTTTTTATTTTTATTTTTATTAGAACTGGCAAACCTGTTAATCTATAATAAGGAAAATAAAATTGGTCTTATTAGTTATTTTAGTTACTTATATGACAATAATTTATGGCAGGAAAGAGAAAAGTTATTAAAAAATTTCACTGGTCTTTTCAAAAGTCACAATAAGCTCTTTGCCGGGTTTATGGTGCTCATGGCTCTGGCTTTGATAGTTATAATAGGTTTGATATTGGAATTGACTTTATTATGGATTATTGGCACTTTATATTTAATATTTGTTTTTTATTTTGCTCCTAAATTAGAAATAATTGTTAAGGATCATCTTACTGTTGGTTTTATTTTAGTTTTACTGGATTTTATTCTAGTCTTTATATTTTATTTCTCCCATGGGGTTGAATTTCAACTGAGTTTTTTAGCCCTGCTTTTCATTTTGATTCTTTTAAAATTCAATATATTTTTATATAAACATAATTATGGTACATATTTACTTGAAGAGTTGAGTATTATCAATAATTTTACTGAAATAAAATTTTACAATGGAATATATTTTATAATGATCTTATTAATATATGTTTTATATGGCTTTCATTTTTCTTTAGTTTCTTCAATTCTCTGGATAGTTCCTTTTATAGGACTTCCTGTAGCTATCTATAAAACAGTAATTAATAATAGGAAGATTTATCAGTCTTTAGAAGATAAGAAAGAACTGCTTAATTTTCACTACTGGAATATAATTTTCTATCAGGCCAATTTGTTGTTAATTGTACTGATTACCTTAATTGAAAAGTTCTTTGCTCTGTGATTTATTAATTAAATTTTAATTCTGGAGGGTTTTAAGATGTCTGATAAAAATGAGACTAGGCAAAATTTCTCCGGTGAAGCTGAAAAGGTAGAAGAGTTTAATGAATTTCGGGAAAGAATGAATGAAAGAATTTTGGATTCAGCCAACATTAATATTAAAAGATTTTTCAATTTGGATACTAGAGTCTACGATGAAGGAAATTTGAGCAAACAAACTAAAGAAATGCTGGGATTAGTTGCTTCTTTGGTATTGCGCTGTGATGAATGTATAAAATACCATGTGCAACAATGCCATGAGTTAGGCCTAAAGGAAGAGGAGTTTTTTGAAGTGTTAAATGTTGGTTTAGTAGTTGGTGGTTCAATTGTTATTCCTCATATGCGAGAAGCAGTGGACTTCTGGGACCAATTACAATAATATTAGGTAGTGATAATTATGGATGATATTTCTAGTTATCTGCCCCAACTTATGGAGATGGATTGGCAGGAAAATTTTTATTTAGTTATACTTTTACTCCAAACAGCAGTTGTAATTATATTGCTTTGGCTCGTGCAAAAATTTATCAAAAAGTATCTTCAGAAAAAATTTGCTGACGTTTCTGTTAGATTTAAGTGGCAGAAGGTGGTCACCTATACAATTTATATTCTGGGGCTGGTAATTATATTACCCCTCTGGTTTAGGGGACTGCAAAATGTTATGACCTTTCTGGGACTATTCTCGGCTGGTCTGGCTATAGCTTTAAGAGATTTGGTTTCTAATGTGGTGGGCTGGTTATACATATTATTTCGCAAACCCTTTTCTATGGGTGATAGAATTGAAATAGGTACAGTAAGAGGGGATGTCATTGATATCCGTCTTTTCGAAACTGAGATAATGGAAATTGGTAACTGGGTAGATACAGACCAGAGTACCGGGAGAGTTATCTATGTGCCTAATGGAAGGGCTTTACAGGAAAATATAGCTAATTATACGCAGGGTTTTGAGTTTATCTGGAATGAAATCACCATATTGTTAACCTTTGAAAGTAATTGGCAGAAGGGAAAAGAGCTATTAGAAAAGCTAGCAAGAAAAAATGCTAAAGAAATAAACCGGGAAATGCGTGATAAAATTATTAATTCTGCTAAGAAAAAATATACTAAGTTGACCCCCATTGTTTATACAAGTATAAAAAACTATGGAGTTCAATTAACTATTCGTTATCTATGTGAACCACGAAAGAGACGGTCTACGGCCGAAATTTTTTGGGAGGATATTTTGCAGGTTGTGGCCGAAAATGAAGATATAGATCTGGCCTATCCTACTTATCGTACTTATATGGCAGCCTTTGAAGATCAATCTTCCAGGAACCATCCAGATGATTTAGATTTAAATAAATGAATTAATAAATATAAGGACTGGTTAAGAAATGGATGGTGAAAAATATGTATAAAATGCCGCCTAAAGCTGAGCTTATTCCAGTAGAAAAAAACAGATTTATGTTGGAGCTGAATAAATCTTATAAAATTAGAGATGATAAAAATATTAAAGATAAAATCTCTCAAGATAGCCCTATATTTTTGCTAGTTAGTTTAAAGGAAACTGAAGATGAGAGTGGAGAACTTTTTTTAGTACCAGTTCTTCCAGTAGAGAGGCAGAATAAGAAAGACAATTGGTTGAATTTTATAGATAAAGATTCAGGTTCAGAAATATTGGTTGAAATTGCCTCTTTTGCAAACTCAGTGAATAAAAAAGATGAAAGAGAAGTCTGCCAGGATATTTTAGGGATTAACTCTATCGCTGTCTATGAAATCTTTGCTGATCTTGAAGGATTATTTGTCTCAATTATTGAGAGGAAAAAATCTGAGATTTTTAAAGCTTATACTGATGGTGCTTGTAAAGGCAACCCCGGACCTGGTGGTTATGGAGCTATTATTTTACAGGATGATAAAATCATTAAAAAACTATCTGGCAATAGAGAAGATACAACCAATAATAGAATGGAATTGCTGGCTGTAATTAAAGTTTTAGAATGGTTGGAAAGAGACTCAAAAGTGGAGATATATACTGACTCCAACTATGTTTTAAAGGGCATAAAAAGCTGGCTTGCCAATTGGACCAATAATGGCTGGAAGACTTCAGGGGGAAAAGAGGTAAAAAATAAAGATTTATGGGAAAGAATCGCAGTTTTGCAGGAAAGACATCAGATTGATATGTTTAAGGTAAAGGGCCACAGTGGTGATGAGTTTAATAATAGAGCAGATCAACTGGCCAGAGATGCAATTGAATAAATTTCTTTAAGATTTAAAATTTTATATTATATCTCATGTAAACCTCCGCAGAAAATTGCGGGGGATTTTTTACTTTTGATAGTAAATTTTGCAGGAATAATTAACTTTATGAAGAATATAATACAAATAAGGAAATTATAGTAAAAAAATAAGGAGGATTATAATGGCTAAAAACAATTATTTTGCTCATTCAGAAAATGAGTCAGGTGAATTTCATAATTTAAAAGACCATCTTATCTCAACTGCTGAAAAAGCTAAGTCATTTGCAGATAAATGGAATGCAGGTGAAATAGCTTATATTGCAGGCTTGACTCATGACCTCGGTAAATTTAACGATCAATTTCAAGATTACTTATTAGGAGAAGGCAATTCTGTTGAGCATTCCATATCAGGTGCTTATTATTTAGCAAAAAACTATCAGAAAATTGGTCCGATAATGGCTATAATGATAGCTGGACATCATGCTGGATTACATAATTTAGCTGACTTAAAAAGCAAATTAAATTTTATGCAAACAAAAGATTTTATTCAGGAAAGCATAGATAATTTTAATAAATATCTAGATAAGCCTGATTTGAATTTTAATAACCTAAATATTGATTTTAATGATCCTCTAGAAGTAGAATTTTTTATCAGAATGATTTTTTCTGCTGTTGTTGATGCTGATTATCTTGATACAGAAGATCATTTTGATATTAATAGACTTTTATTAAGAGAACAGAACAGTAAAAATATAGAAGATTTATGGTCTAACTTTAAAAATAACCAGGCATATTTAATAAATAATTCTGAAGATATATATGTAAATAGGATTAGAAGAGAAATTTATAAAACAATAATTAGTAATGCTGATAGAGATAATGACTTCTTTAGTATGACAGTTCCAACTGGTGGTGGAAAAACAAGGAGTGGATTGGGTTTTGCTTTAAAACATGCTATCTATAATAATATGGAAAGAGTGATTGTTGTTATTCCATACACCAATATTATCGAACAGACAGCTAAAAAATATAGAGATATTTTAGGTGAAGATTGTGTTTTAGAACATCATTCAAATTTCAATTATGAATCTGATACTGAAAAAGAAAGCAAGATAAAACTAGCAACTGAAAACTGGGATATGCCAGTTATTGTAACGACCTCTGTTCAATTTTTTGAAAGTATTTTTGCCAGTCGAACAAGTAAAGCTAGAAAATTACATAATATAGCAAACTCGATCATAATATTTGATGAGGTACAGACTTTACCTCCTGGCTATTTAAGCTCTATAATGCAGATAATGAAGCAATTAGTTAAGAACTACAACTCTTCAATAGTTTTTTCTACCGCAACCCAGCCTGCTTTTAAAAATAGAGATGGTTTTAATGGTATCCAGGATATCAAAGAACTTGCGCCTGAACCAGAAAAAACTTATCAGAAATTAAATCGGGTAAAGTATAATTTCGCTTATCTTAATAAAAAAATGAGTTGGTCTGAAGTTGCAGACAAAATGCTAGAAAAAAGTCAGGCCTTAGCAGTTGTTAATACAAGAGATGACGCCAGGGAGCTTTTTTCTATACTTAAAAAAAGAAATAGAAATAATATTTTTCATCTATCAACTTATATGTGTGCAGCCCATAGAAAAAAAGTGCTAGCTGAAGTTAAAGAAAAATTAAGTAATAATGAAAGTTGCTATCTTGTTTCTACACAACTTATTGAAGCGGGAGTCGATATAGATTTTCCTCTGGTATTAAGAGCGATATCACCTTTAGATAGTATTGTCCAGGCTGCCGGGCGATGTAATAGAGAAGGTAGCCTTGAAACTGGAGAAGTAATTATTTTTGCACCTAAAGATTTAAAATTACCTAAAGGTGTTTATAAGACTGCCACTGGAATAACTAAATTATTTTTAGATGACCCAGATAATTTACAGAAACCAGATATATTCTTCAATTACTTTAATAGGTTATATTCAGATGTGAATTTAGATAAAAATGATATTCAGGAGTTGAGGAAAGGTTTAAATTATAGAAAGGTTGCCAGTGAATTTAAGTTAATTCCAGATGATACAGTTAATGTTATTATAGAAAGTAATGATTTAGTTGATGATTTGCCGGTAAATATTAATGGAATTAAGAAGAAAGAATTTATATCACGGGAAGAATGGAGAAAACTACAGCCTTATCTTGTCTCCATAAGAAAATATAAGATTAATGATCTTAGAAAGGAGGGCTTAATCTCAGAATTAATTGAAGATGTATATATTTGGATTGGTAATTATGATGAAGATGAAGGTATAAAAAAAGAATTTACATTTAATGATTTAATTATAAGAGGAGGTGGAGGCAATTAGTCAAAACTTTGATTTTGAGCCAGTAAAAGTTAAGGTCTGGGGCGACATGGCCTGCTTTACCAGGCCTGAAATGAAAGGAGAAAGAATGAGTTATAGAGTAATGACCCCTTCAGCAGCCAGGGGAATATTATCGGCTATATTCTGGAAACCAGAATTCAACTGGATAATTAGGAGAATAAAAGTTTTGAACCCAATCAGGCATATATCGATAAGAAGGAATGAAGTTAATTCAAAAATTTCACCAGGAAGTGTAAATAGTTGGAGAGAGAATAATCAACATAAAAGGTTTTTTTCTGATGATACATCCAAAGATAATTCAGTAAGAACACAACGTAATACTCTTGCATTAAAGAATGTTGCTTATATTATTGAAGCTAATATATATCTAAAAGATCATGCTAAAAATGAACATCCTGCTAAATTTAGAGATCAATTTAGAAGAAGAGTTTCTCAAGGGCGTTGTTACACTAGACCTTATTTAGGCTGCAGAGAATTCTCAGCATTCTTTGATGAACCTGATGATGAAAAGCCTATAGATTTAACAGATGAATTGGGCAGAATGTTATTTGATTTAAATTACCAAAATGAAGAAAGAAAGAATCCAATATTTTTTAATGCCAGACTGGATAATGGAGTTTTAGAAGTGCCTATCGAAAAATTTGAGAATGTCTGGGGGATAAGGATATGATTTTAGAAAAACTTTGTGAATATGCAGAAAGAGTTGATGATTTTCCTCCAAGTCATTTTCAAAGACGAAAATTAGATTGGTTAATAGAAATTGATGAAAGTGGTAACTTTCTTAACTTTATTGATGTAAGTGATGAAAAAGATATTTATTTATTTACTGATCATTTATTAACCAGAACTAGCCAGGTGCAATCTCACTTATTAGGTGATAAGGCTTCGTATGTTTTCGGTAATGTAGAAGATGGTGAGCTTACAAAAAGGCAAAAAGCAACAAAAGAAGACTTTTTAGGTTCTGTGAAATCATGTTATGAAGAAACAGATAATGATTTAGTTTTAGCAGTATTAAAATTTTTGGAAAACTATAATGACTATGATATTGATTTTTCAGATATAAGTAACGATGATTGGATGTCTTTTAGAGTTAATGGTAAAAACCCATTAATGGAAACAAAAGTAAAAGATTATTGGCAAAATAAGCAAGAACAAGAGGCACAAAATAGAACAGATATGATCTCAGAATGTATGGTTTGTGGTAAAAATAAAAGTATAGCTGATAAACATCCTGAATCAATTAAATTAGCTAAGATTGGTGGGAAAGGTGGAGGTAGTTTATTAATTTCTGCAAATAAAAATTCTTTTGAGTCATATGGATTAAAAAAATCCAGAATAGCCCCTGTCTGCTATGATTGTGCAACTAATTATGGAAGGGCAGCAAATTATTTATTAAATAAAAAGTCTAATAATATAACAATCGGTGATTTAGTTTATCTATTCTGGACAAAGGAAAATCAAGATTTCAATATATCTACTCTATTTAATGACCCAAAGCCAGAAGAAGTAAGCACTTATATCAATAAAGTTTATAATGGAGATTGGAGTTTAGTTGACATTAAAAGTGATGAATTTTATGTTTTAGCTTTGAGTGCTAATAATAGTAGGGCAATTGTAAGGGACTGGATTCAGACAACCTTATTCGAAGTAAAGCAAAATATAGCTAATTATTTTGTGAGCATGGAATTGGAAGATTATAAGAATAGAAAGTTCTATCCAATTAATAGCTTAGCCAGTCAGACTGCCAAAGATTTTGATGATATAAAACCAATTGTAAGTGAATCATTAATGTCATATGCATTAAAGGGAACACCTTTACCTTCAGTTGTTCTTGTAAATACGGTTAATAGAATTAAAGCTGATGTTGAATACAGGGTAACAAAGCCCAGGGCTGCAATTATAAAAATGTATTTTGTCTCAAATTCAAAGGGAGGTTTTAAAGTGGAAAATAAATTAGATAAAAATAATGAAAACCCGTCTTATTTATGCGGACGCTTGTTTAGTGTGATAGAGACTATTCAAAGACAAGCTATATCTGGGATTACTGCAACAATTGTAGATAAGTATTATGGTACTGCTTCAGCTGCACCTGCTTCTGTTTTTGGGAATTTATTGAGAAAAGCCCAGCATCATCTTGCGAAGCTAAGAAAAGATGAGTCCACTAGAGGCTTGTATCACTGGCTTGATAAAGAATTACAAGAAATAATGGTCAAAATTGAAGATTTTCCGGCTTCATTATCTTTACAGGATCAGGCTCTTTTTGCACTTGGCTATTATCAGCAGAAGGCTTATAAAATGAGAAGGAGGATAAATAATGATCTATAATAATACTGACAAAAGACATGATTTTGTATTTTTATTTGATGTAAAAGATGGAAATCCTAATGGAGATCCTGATGCAGGGAACCTTCCTAGAATAGATCCTGAAACAATGCAGGGTTTAGTTTCAGATGTCTGTCTAAAAAGAAAGGTAAGAAACTGGGTTGCATTAACTCAGGATGAGAAAATATATGTTGAAAATCAAGGTGTATTATATAACCAGCAGGAGAAAGCATATAAAGATCTAGATTTTAAAGAAGGAGCTAAAGATAGAAGCTCAATTAAACAGGCTAAAGATTGGATGTGTAAAAATTTTTATGATATAAGAACATTTGGAGCAGTAATGAATACTGAAAAATTTAATTGTGGTCAGGTGCAGGGACCTATGCAGTTAACTTTTGCTCGATCTGTCGATCCAATAATTCCAATGGATTTATCAATAACCAGAGTGGCTGTAACCAAGCCAGGAGATGCCAGAAAAGAAACCAGTGATAGTGAAGGTGAAGACTCAAATAAGGTTACTGAGATGGGAAGGAAATCAATAGTTCCCTATGGATTATATGTTGGTCATGGATTTTTTAATCCTTATCAGGCAGACAATACAGGAATGGAAGATGATGATCTTGAAATTTTCTGGGAAGCATTAATGAAAATGTGGGATATAGACCGTTCAGCTAGCAAAGGCTTGATGGCCTGTAGAGGTTTGTATGTCTTTACCCATGAGGATAAAACCGGTAATGCTCCTGCCCATAAATTGATTGATATGATTGATGTAAATAAAAAAGAAGAAATAGATGTTCCAAGAGATTTTGAGGATTACAATGTTAGCATTAACTCTGATTTTAATGAACAATATGATGGTATAACTCTTTCAGTTTTATTAGATTAAGAAGTTAGTGATTATATGATAAATGATTATTTTGAGTGGGAGAAAATTAAGTCTATACCAATATCTGCTCTACAGCATTATATTTATTGTCCGAGGCAGTTTGCTCTAATCCATATTGAAGAAATTTATGAAGAAAATATATATACAATTGATGGAAACATTGTCCATGATCGAGTTGATAATCAAAAGATTTATAATAAAAATGTTGAAAATAGTTTGCCGATATGGTCAGATGAATTAGGTATTTATGGAGTTGCAGATATAGTTGAGTTTAATAATGGTATTCCTAAACCAGTAGAATATAAAAGAGGGAAAATGAAAAATCAATTAGCCGATAAAATTCAATTAATGGCTCAGGCATATTGTCTTGAAGAGATGTTTTCAGTAGAAATTGAGACTGGCGAGATTTATTATAATAAATCTAGAAGAAGAAAAGAAATAATATTTACAAGCGATTTGAAAGAAAAGTTAATTAAGACAGTTGATAATGTCAGAAATTTGTTGATTAAGAGAGAGGTTCCTAAACCTGTTAATAATAAAAGATGTAAGAATTGTTCATTAAAAGAGAGTTGTATGCCTGATATTGAAAGGTCTATTAATTCTTATACTGAGAAATTAACAAGTAAAGGGGAAAATTAATGGCTCGAAAAATAGAAAATACTCTCTATGTTACCAACCCGGATGCTTATGTTAGAAAAAAACATGATGTGTTAATAGTAGAAATTGAAAAAAATGAAGTCTTGAGAGTCCCAGGACATCATTTAGGTAGTGTAGTTATGTTTGGAGAATCTGGAATTAGTCATTATGCTTTAGACTGGTGTTCTACAAATGGTGTTACGGTGACCAGGGTAACTCGCTCAGGGAGATATACTGGAAGTTGGGTTGGTCCAGTTAAGGGTAATATTTTGCTAAGACTGGATCAATTCAAAACTTATAATTCAAATGATGAGAAAGTAAAAATAGCGATTAGCTATATTAAAGGTAAAATTATGAATCAAAGAGCAATGATATTAAGAACTGCTAGAGATATTAACGAAGATGAAATAGAAAAGAGGTTAAGAAAAACAGCAAAACAATTAAAAGTTATTCTTAAAGATATAAGTAAGAGTCAAAGTTTAGATGAGGTAAGGGGATTTGAAGGTTCTGCTGCTAAACTATATTTTGAAATTTTTAATGATATGATTACAAAAACAAATGATAGTATAGTATTTAATAAAAGAACCAGAAGACCCCCCAGAGATATAGTAAATGCTATGTTATCTTATGTTTATGTTCTTTTAAATCATGATTGTAGTTCAGCTCTTGAATCTGTTGGACTGGATCCTCAGCTAGGTTTTTTACATGTCCCTCGACCAGGAAAACCTGCGCTAGCATTAGATTTGATGGAAGAATTACGGCCTGTTATGGCTGAGAGATTAGTATTAACTTTGCTTAATAGAGGACAAATTAGTGATTCGGATTTTGATTTTAAACCTGGTGGAGCAGTTAATATGACTGAGGATTGCCGTAAGATGATTATAAGTAATTACCAGGAAAAGAAACATTCAGAACTAACTCATCCAGTATTGGATAGAAAGATACCCTATGGTTTAATTCCGTTTATACAGGCTAGATTATTGGCAAGAAGAATAAGAGGAGATATTGAAGAGTATCCTCCATTTGTATATAATTAAAGGAGTTTAACATGCTATATATATTAGCTTATGATATATCTACAGAAAATGCAGCTGGCAGGAAACGATTAAGAAAGATTGCTCAGGCCTGTGAAAATTATGGTCAGAGAGTACAAAAATCAGTCTTTGAGTTTCAATTAAATGAAAAGAAATTTCTTCAGTTAAAGAGTGAAGTATTAAACTTAATGAATACAAAAAAAGACAATGTGAGGATTTATAAGATCATTGAACCAAAAGAAAATTATGTAGAGGAACATGGGAATTTTGAAGCTATAGATTATGAAAACGATACGTTAATAATTTAGGTGCGAACTTATAATGATTAGTATAAACAGGGGGTGATCGCAAATATTATATCATCCCTGATGATATCAGAATTCCATGGAGGTAAATATTATGTTAATTTTTATTGAAACAAGCAAAATTCATCATTTTCGCAAAACACCTTTTAAGAATGCTGATATATCAGGGCGTAATTTAAGTGCTATAGCAGTCCCCTTAGCGGGGGACTGAGAGTTGAAAC
>Ga0207421_10007761_pt1 | contig 11332 bp, 10 predicted proteins | sample SodLakKL_010_SED_4_FD_187542 | JGI IMG/M metagenome (GOLD analysis project Ga0207421, IMG submission 187542) | Alkaline sediment microbial communities from Lake Tanatar, Kulunda Steppe, Russia - 8KL_010_SED (SPAdes) (version 2) | ecosystem: Environmental > Aquatic > Non-marine Saline and...
GTCGGCACGAACGCTTTTGCCCGATCGGGTCCCACGTTCGGGCGTGTCCCGGACGGCCGGCTACGAGCGGTTCTTCCCGTACGAACGGCCCTACGAGAACCAGGGCGAGGCGATGGACCGGATCTACAACGCCCTCGTCCGCGGACAGGACGTCCTCTTCGAGGGGGCCTGCGGGACGGGAAAGACCCTCTCCGCGCTCGCGCCGGCCCTGGAGGTCGCCCGCGAGCGCGACAAGACCGTCGTCATCACGACGAACGTCCACCAGCAGACCCGCCAGTTCATCGCCGAGGCGCGCGCGATCACCCGCGAGGAGCCGATCCGCGCGGTCGTCTTCAGGGGGAAAGCGTCGATGTGTCACGTCGACGTCGGCTACGAGGAGTGTCAGGTCCTCCGGGACGACACCCGGGCGCTCGTCGAGGCCGAGGACGAACGCAGCCGCCTCGAGGCCCGCGAGCGCGAGCTGCTCGCGGCGAGTCGGGACGGTGACGCCGGCGCCGCCGAGGCCCGAAGCGCCGTGATGGACGAGCTCGACGAGCTCGACGAGCGCATCGAGGAGCTCGCCGAGTCGACCGTCTGTGAGCACTACCGGAACAACCTCCTCGAGGACACCGACGGCTTCTTCTCGTGGCTGTTCGACGACGTCCGCACGCCCGAGGAGATCTACGAGTTCGCCGACGACCGGACGCTGTGTGGCTACGAGCTACTGAAAGAGGGCATCGAGGGCGTCGACCTCGTCGTCTGTAACTACCACCACCTGCTCGATCCGACGATCCGGGAGACCTTCTTCCGGTGGCTCGGCCGGGACCCCGGAGACGTCATCGCCGTCTTCGACGAGGCCCACAACGTCGAGGACGCCGCCCGCGAGCACGCGACCCGGACCTGCTCCGAGCGGACCTTCGACGCCGCCATCGAGGAGCTCGACGGCGAGGAGGACCCGCGTGCGGAAGACGCCGCCAACGTCCTCCGGGCGTTCCGCGACGCGTTAGTCGAGAGCTACGAGTCGGCCCTCGACGAGGAGTTCGGCCGCCGGGGACGGATCGGCGAGAGCTGGGTAGACGTCCCGATCGAGAACGACGACCGCCGGGACGAGCTCACCCTCGCGTTCCTCCGGGGGTACTCCGGTCGGGGGATCGAGGCGGACCTGGAGGCGGCGACGGCCCTCGGTCGTCGCCTCGAGGAGGCCTACGAGGAAGCCTACCGCGAGGGCGAGACCGCCACCCGCAAGGAGTGTCGGACCCTCCAGGCCGCGGCGTTCGTGAGCGCGTGGCTCGAGGAGGGGGCGAGCCAGGGGCTGTACCCCGTCGTCTCCGTGCGCCGGGACGCGGGCACCGACGAGGTGTACGGCCGGGCCGAGCTGTACACCTGCCTGCCACGGGGGGTGACCGGCGAGCTCCTCTCCGAGCTGTTCGGTGCCGTCCTGATGAGCGCGACCCTCCAGCCGTTCGACGTGACCGCGGACGTCCTCGGGATCGAGAACCCGGTGACGATGGCCTACGGCCTCGAGTTCCCCGAGGAAAACCGCCGGACCTACGCGGTCGAGACGCCGGCGCTTTTCTCCAGCCAGCGCGACGACCCCGCGGTCCAGGAAACCGTCGCGGGGGCGATCCGGGACGCCGTCCGATTCACCCCCGGAAACAGCCTCGCGTTCTTCCCCAACTACGCCGAGGCCGCCCGCTACGCGAGTCGGCTCGAGGCCGACGGGTCGGGATCGACCGTCTACCTCGACGAGCCCGGCGAGTCGGCGGAGGAGCTCCGCCGGGCGTTCGTCGCCGACGACGACGCCGTCCTCTGTACCTCGCTGTGGGGCACCCTCGCGGAGGGGGTGAGCTTCGACGGCGAGGACGCCCGCACGGCCCTGGTCGTCGGCGTCCCGTACCCGCACCTCGACGACCGCGCCGAGGCGGTCCAGGAGGCGTACGACGCCGCCTTCGAGGGGACCGACACCGGCTGGCGGTACGCCGTCGAGATCCCCACCGTCCGCAAGACCAGACAGGCACTCGGACGGGTGATCCGCTCGCCGGAGGACGTCGGCGTCCGTGCGCTGCTCGATCGGCGATACTCCCGGCGGGCGAAAGCCGACCTCGGGAAGTACAGCGTCAACGGCACGTTCCCCCACGTCGACCGCGAGGAGCTGATCGACATCGAGCCGGAGAAGCTCAAGTTCGCGATGCTGAACTTCTACGGGGACCGCGACGCCTACGACGGCGACCCTCCGACCCCGTAGCACTGGAGACGGCCCCCGGTGCCGTCCGCCCTCGTCGCCACGCCTCCCGGTTCCGTCCGATCCCGTGACCACGGCCTCCGGTGCCGTCCGATCCCGTGGCCACGGCCCCCGGTTCCGTCCGCCCTCGTCGCCACGGTCCTCGAGGCCGTCCGGAGGAGTTTTTTTCCCACGTCGACTTCCTCCGGGCGTGCAGTACCTCCTCGGCGTCGACTCGGTCCACACCGCCGCGGCGATCTGTGATTACCTCGGGGAGCGGACGACGGCCGGAGACGCCGTCGCCGCCGTCGCCGTCGCCCCGCCCGGGGACGCCACGGCCCGACGGGACACAGAGGAGGCGCTCAACGTCCTCGGCGTCAGGCTCACCGGCGTCGACACCGAGCTCCGGACGGGTGAGCCGGCCGCGGAGCTGCTCGCGGCGGCCGCGGCGGTCGACGCCGACGAGCTCGTCGTCGGCTCCCGGAGCGGCGAACCCGGCGCCGAAACCGGCCTCGGCTCGACCGTGAGGCGGCTGCTCGAGCGCGCGGATCGGCCGGTGGTCGTCGTCCCGGTCCCCGAGTTCTGATACGGCACGCCGTTCCGTCGGTGGTCGATCGAACGGGGACCGATCACCGGTGGAGGATGGGGAACGGTCACCGGTGGAGGATCGGGGACGATCACCGGTGGAGGATGGGGAACGGTCACCGGTTGAGGATCGGGGACGATCACCGGTGGAGGATCGGGGACGGTCACCGGTGGAGGATCGGGGACGGTCACCGGTGGAGGATGGGGAACGGTCACCGATGCGGGGTCAGAACGGACGAGCTCGCCGTCGGTCCCGGGGAGTCGGTCAACGCTTTTGTCCCCCCGTCTTCTCCTCGAGGCATGGACGTCACCGGGATCGATCACCTCGTGTTGTACGTCGAGGACGTCGAACGGAGCTGTGAGTTCTACGCGGACGCACTCGGCGTCGCCGACGTCGAGGAGTTCGACGGCGATCGGATCGCACTCGACTTCGGGACGACGAAGCTCAACCTCCACCGTGCCGGCGAGGAGTACGTCCCCCACGCCGACGCGCCGACCCCCGGCGGGGCCGACTTCTGTCTGCTGGTCGACGAGCCGATGCCGACGGTCCTCGAGCGTCTCGAGGACGCCGGAATCCCCCTCGTCGAGGGGCCGGTCGGGAAGGTCGGCGCCCGCGGCCCGCTGCGGTCGGTGTACGTCCGGGATCCGGACGGGAACCTCGTGGAGCTCGCACGTCAGCTGGACGACGGGACGACCGGCTAGCCGAACTCCTCCCCCGAGGAGCGCGGTCCGCTCAGGTAGACCGCCGTCAGCAGGAAGACGGCGATCAGGAAGTCGAGACCGTGCTCGACCAGGTGGTGAAGCCCCATCGGCACGTGGCCGTAGACGGTCCCCAGCCCGACGACCGTCCGCACCACCAGCGCGGCGAGCGCGAGGGTGATCAGCAGGTACGGCCGCGTCCGTCGCCGGCGGTAGGCGACGACGCCGAGCAGGAAAAGCAGCGTCGTCCCGATCCCCGCGAGCACCAGCACGGTCATCAAAAGCGGGGAGTGACGCGCCGCCGACCAGTCGGTCATCGCGAGCAGGGCGGCGGCGTCGGTCGTTCCGAGGACGTCGACGACGCGGTCGACCGGTGGTGTTCTCTCGCCGTACACGCCCGGGGGGACCGGCCGCGAGGGAATAAAAACCTCGGTCGGCGCCGGCGGTTCGAGCATCGAACCAGGGACGGCGGTTCGACCGTTCGAGGCCCAAACCAGACGGTATAACAACCGGCCTCGACCTAGCCGTCGGTGTGTACGGGCTCCGGACGACGCTTCTGATCGCGCTCGCCGCGCTGGTGGCGCTCGGAGCCGGTGCCGTCTTCGTCGTCGGCGGCGACACCGCCCCCGACCCGGTGTCGTTCGACGACATCGTCACGATGGGTGCCCCGAGCGAGGTCGAGTTCGAGCTGGCCGAGACCGGCGCCGACGTCCCCCGGGTGCAGGTGTTTTACTCCCAGTACCGGTACGTCGTCGGCTACTACGGCGTCGAGGCGTTCGTCACCGACGTCCGCGAGCCGGCACACGAACAGCGCTTTGGCTACCCGCTCTCGGTGTACGTTTCGGACTTCTCGGGGACCGATCCCGGGCTGACCGAGGAGGGGTATCTCCGGCCGACGGACACCGTCACCTGGGCCGAAGCCGACGCCGTCGTCTACGTGGTCGGCAGCGACGCCCGGAGCCCGGTCGGGGAGACGGTCGTCCCCTTCTCCGATCCGGCCGACGCGGAGGCGTTCGCCGACGCCCACGGCGGCGAGCTGCTGAGCTGGGCGGAGCTGCTCGAGGAGCCGATCGAGTACGACGACGCGGCGACCGTCCGCCAGCGGGTCGACGAGCAGGCGGCCGCCGCGGACGCGCTGGTCGAGGCGACCGACGACCGGCGGGATCGGCCCGTCTCGGTCGTCGTCGGCGCGGAGGCCCCTCCCGACGGAGTCGAGACCACGGACGACGTCGAAACCGCGGAGACGATCGCCGAGGGGCTCGAGGCGGCCCCGAACGGGACGACCGTCCTCGTCGCCGAGGGGACCTACCGCGAGCGCGTCGAGATCGACCGGCCGGTGACGCTCGCCGGCGACGGCGGGGTCACGGTCGACGGCGAGGGCGACGGGACGGTACTCGAGCTGACGGGCGACGGCGCGGCCGTCACCGGCGTCTCGATCGTCGGCGTCGGCGACCAGGTCCGGATCGATCACGAGGAGCTAGAGGGGGAGATCGAGGCCGACGAGTGGGACACCCAGATGGAGCTCGGCTACGGCCACACGGACGCGGGCGTCACGGCTGCGGCGGCCGCCGACGTGCTGATCGAGGACGTCGACGTCGAGACGCCGGCCAACGGCATCCTGTTGCGGGACGCCGAGGACGCGGTCGTCCGGGAGGTCACGGTCGAGGGCGCCGGTTACTGGCGTGACGGCTACATGGGGGTGACCGTGATGCGTTCTGACGGCGTCATCGAGGAGTCGACGTTCGTCGGCGGCCGCGACGGCGTCTACATGCACCGCGGGGACGGCATCGTCATCCGCGACAGCGTCTTCGAGGAGGGCCGGTACGGCATCCACTTCATGTACACCGACGACGCGTTGATCGCCGACAATCGGATCAGCGAGCAGCGCGATTACGGAATCATCGTGATGACCGACCCCGAACGGAACGCGATCGTCGGCAACGTCGTCCACGACGCCGTCGGCGGCATCGGCACCGGCGGTACGGACACCTACGTCGCCGACAACGTCCTCTATCGCCTCGACGAGGGGCTGACGACCGGCACGGTCAACTCGATCTACGAGAACAACGCGATCGTCGACAACGAGCAGGGCCTTCGCACGACGACCATCCTCCCGTCCTCGCAGGTGAGCGCGAACGACTTCGTCGGCAACGAAGACCACGCGAGCTCCCCCACCGGCCCCCTGCGGCTGTGGCCCGGTAACTACTGGGAGGGTGCGATCGGGGCGAGCGACGGCCGCTCGCTCGACCGACCGTACTCGCCGACCGATCCCGTCGACTCGCGGCTCCACCGCGTCGACGGCACGCCGGCGCTCGCGGAGGCGCCCGCGATCGAGATGAGCCGCGGGCTCGCCGGCACCGTCCCCGGGATGCGCGCCGGCAGCGTCGTCGACAGCCGGCCGTCCTGTGGGCTCGAGAACCCCGACCGACTCGCCGAGGCCGGCTTCGAGGAGCTCGTCGAAGCACACGGCTGTGCGGAACCACGACCGTCACCACCATGAGTACCACACCGCTGCTCGAGGCATCGAACGTGAACAGGTCCTACGGCGACGTCGACGTGCTCGAGGGGGTCTCCCTGACGGTCGACGCCGGCGAGGTGGTGGCGCTGATCGGTCCGAACGGCGCCGGCAAATCGACGCTGATCCGCGTGCTCGCGGGGATCGAGCCGCCGACGGCCGGCTCGGTGGACTACGGCGGGCCCGAGACGGCCCGCCCCGTGGGCTATCTGCCCCAGCAGCCGGCGTTCCGGCCCGGCTTCACCGCCCGCGAGACGCTCGCGTACTACGGCTCGCTCGTCGGCGACGACGAGGGGGTCGCCCGCGAGGGGCTCGCCAGGGTGGGACTGGAGGCGGCCGCCGACCGGCCGGTAGAGGCGCTCTCGGGCGGGATGACCCGGCTGCTCGGGATCGCCCAGGCGACGGTCGGCGATCCGCCGGTCGTCGTCCTCGACGAGCCCGGCAGCGGCCTCGATCCGGGGATGTCCGTCCACGTCTTCGAGGTCGCCGCCGAGCTCGCCGACGAGGGACGGGGCGTCCTGTTGAGCTCGCACGATCTCGAGCTCGTCGAGCGAAACGCCGACCGGGTCGTGGTGATCGATCGCGGCCGGATCGTCGAGGCGGGCCCCCCGGAGGAGATCACCGAACGCCGGTCGGCCCCGTCGTTGCTCGACGCGTTCGAACTGGCGGTCGCGGGCGAGGCCGGCACCGTCGAGCTCGTGGAGGGATCGCCGTGAGCGGGGAGACCGGGACCGGCGAGGAGGTCGCCCCCGAGACCACCACGGCGGCGTCGGTCCACGGCGGTCGCCCCGAGCCGGGGACGGGTCACGTGGTCGGGACGATCGTCCGCCGAGAGCTGCGGACCGTCGCCCGCACGCCGACGTTTTTCATCCTCGGTGCCGCGCTGACGGCCGTCCTGCTCGGGGTCGCCTGGCTCGGCGGCGGACTCCGGTCGGGATACGTACCGACGGCCGTCGACCTGCTTACCCCCCTGGAGCTGCTCGTGCCGATCGTCGCGGTCGCCTTCGGCTACCGGGCGGTGCTCGCCGACCAGCAACGCGGCGAGCTCGACGTGTTGCGGACCTACCCCGTCGCCCCCTGGCAGATCGTCGCGGGCGTCTACGTCGGCCGCGCGGTCGGGCTCGCCGTCGCCGTCCTCGCGCCGCTCGCGGTCGTCGGCGGGGCCGTCGCCGTCGTCGACCACGACACGGCGATCATCTACGCCACCCACACGGGGGCCGACTCGCCGCTGCTTTACGCCCGGATGGTGGTCCTGACCGTCCTGTTCGCGCTGGTCGTCCTCGCGGTGGCGGTCGCGATCTCGGCCGTCGCCAGCGCCACCCGGAGCGCGCTCGCGCTCGCGGTGGTCGCGCTGGTCGTTCTCCTCGTCGGCGCCGACCTCGCGCTCGTCTACGGGCTGTCGGTCGGGATTCTCGGCGACGGGAGCCTGATCCACGCGCTGGCACTCAGCCCCCTCAGCGCCTACCGCGGGCTCGTCCTCGAGACCGCGGTGATCGTCGCCGCCGGCACGGGTCCACGGACGGCGGCGCCGCTCTCGAGCCTGCTCGGGCTGGCGCTGTGGTGGCTCGCCTCGCTCTCGGTCGCCACCTACGCGGTAAAACGGGCCTGAGACGGCACGTGTATTTCAGACCAGCCCGTCGATCAGCTCCCGGGAGACGTCGTCGTGGTCGACGAGCTGGCCGCCGTGGTCGTCGGCGAACGCCTCGGCGTCGGCCGCCTCGGAGAAGCCGATCAACGACTCTCCCATCGCCCCGAGGGCGTCGCTGCCGGCGACGAGCGTGAGCCCCTCCGCGTCGCCGAACGCCTCCGCCTCGAGGTGGGACGTAATGAACTCGACTCCCTGCTCGTCGTACACCTCCCAATCGACCGTCGAGTAGTCGGTCAGGTAGACGACGGCGGGATCCGTTCCGAGATCCGCCTCGTCGAGAACGTACTCGTAGGTACACGTCGAAGAACAGAAGCAGGCGGGCTCGTCGACGTCCCGTCCCTCCGGCAACGCCCCCTCGTCGTCGTAGAACGCCTGGCCGACGGGGCCGGGGTGTTCTTCGATCACCATCTGACACACTTCACAGCTCTGTCCGGCATCGAGGGCGATCGGGTCCGGCGCGTCCTCGTCGCCGAGACAGCCCGAGACCGCCACGAGACCGACCGCGCCGGCGACGAACCGCCGTCTGGTCGTCGAGCCGACCGACGCTTCCTGACGCTCCATACCTGCCCTAGCGGCTACGGCCGTATATCGCGTCTGGTCCGTCGGTCGAACCGACGTCTCGATCGCGTCTGGTCCGCCGGTCGAACCGACGTCCCATCGACTTCTCGATCTCGAAGTGGCGTCGACACGCAACCCTTTTTCCGACCCGCGCGAACGGTCGGTCGATGACGATCGCGACCGGCACAGTCGGCGTCCTGGTGGTTCTCGCCATCGCCGGGCTCGTCTACCGCGACGCCAGCCGGATCGGCGTCGGTCGGCCGGCGGCGTGGGCCGCGCTCGTCTGTGTCACCACGGGCGGCGCGCTCGTGGGGTTTCTCGCGGTCCCGACCGTCCCGGTTCCCGGCCTGCTCGCCGTCGCGATTGCGGGCCCGTTGCTCTACCTCTTCGAGCGCGACGACGCCCGTCACGGCGACGAGCCGGCCGATCCACACACCCTCGCCGACGCGCCGACGCGGCGGTCTGGCCCCGCACCGGGAGCGAACGAGTCGGGAACGGGAACCGACGGCAATTCGAGAGTCGGCGGGAACGACGATTCGAGAGTCGGCGGGAACGACGATTCGGGAGTCGACGGCTCGGGGACGGACCGCGAGGGGAACGCCGGCGGCCGGAACGGCTAGACGGCTCAGCTCAGCTGGCGCCGTCCCCGGGAGAGGTCGACCGGGCCGCTTTTCTGGATGATGTCGAGGGCGGTCATGAGGTCGCTGCGGGAGATGATGCCGACGAGGTCGCCCTCCTCGTCCGGGGTGCTCCCCCAGCCGTCGCCGGGGTCGTCGACGACGAGCAGCCGACCGATACGGGACCGCTGCATCCGCTCTATGGCGTCGATCGCGTTCGCGTCCGGATCGATCGTCTCGAGGTCGGTGCTCATCACGTCCTCGACCAGGTAGGCATCGCGTTCGACCGGATCGATCGTCCGGGCGTCGGCGAGGGTGACGAGCCCGACGAGGCGGCCGTCCTCGATGACGGGATAGCCCGTGTGTCGCTCGCGGAACATCCGCTCGACGAGTTCGGCGACGGTCGTCTCCGGGGTGACCGTCCGGAGGTCGCCCGCGGGGGTCATCACGTCGGCGACGGTGACGCCGTCGAAGGCGGCTTTCATCGTCACCTGCTGGGCCTCCCCCGAGGCCGCGATGTAGATGAAAAAGGCGATGCCGATCAGGATCGGGTTGAACGCGAACAGGCCGAAAATGCCCATAAACACCGCGAACAGCTTGCCGACGCCGGCGGCCTGCTGGGTCGCCTGGGCGTACGGCCGGTTGCGCGCGAGCAGCGCCCGGAGCACCCGCCCGCCGTCCATCGGGAACGCCGGGAGCATGTTGAACACTGCCAGCGCGACGTTCAGCACCGCGAGGTAGCCGAGCACGAACAGGGTGCCATCGAGGGTCGCCGGTCCGACCACGCCGCCGAGTGCCGGCTCCGCGAGCAGGTAGAGCCCGTAGGAGGCCACGCCGACGAGGACGCTGACGATCGGGCCCGCGATGGCGATGTTGAGCTCCTGTTTCCAGTTTTCGGGCATCTCCGAGAGCGCGGCGAGCCCGCCGAACAGCCAGAGGGTGATCGACTCGATCGGGAAGCCGTACCGCTGGGCGGTAAGCGAGTGACCGAGCTCGTGTAACAACACCCCGACGAAGAGCCCGATCGCGGCGGCGAGCCCGAGGATCCAGGGGGCGTAGCCGACGGTCAGCGGCTCGGCGTCGATCCCCGCGTCCATCGTCGCGTTGAGGACGTCGATCACGGGCCCGATCTGGGCCCCGATCAGGTACGCGAACACCGGCAACACGAGCAGAAAGGTCAGATCGAGCTTGATCGGGATGTCGAACAGCGTCCCGATCCTGAAACTCTTCCACATGGTGTTCGGTACCGACGGCAGGCTATTAAGTTCGCTGCCGACCCACCGGCGCGTTCCCCAGCTGGCGGTTCGGCGACCGGCGGATCGGGGTGGCGTCGGCCGGTGGTGTGGCCTGGACCAGGGTGGCGTCGGCCGGTGGTGTGGCCGGAAGGGTTCGCAATCCCGTACCGGGCCGTCCTGGATCGGCGGGCTACCGGGACTCACTCCGCGAAAAACGCCCGGAGGATCGCGGCGGTCCGTTCCGGACGCTCGCGGGTCGGCCAGTGGCCACACCGCTCGAGGATCTCGAGGCGCGCGTCGGGGAGTCGCTCGGCGGCCCGGATCGACGCCTCGACGGGAAAGAGCGGATCCTCCCGGCCGTGGACCAGCAGCGTCGGAGCCCTCAGGCCGTCGAGCTCGTCGGCGTAGTCCGTCCGCGGCGTGCCGTCGGCCGCGAGCTCGTTGCGCTGGAACGCCTCGAACGCCAGCCCCGCGTCCGGTCGACTCGCCCGCTCGCGGACCGCCGCGAGAAACTCCGCCGGCAGCTCCCCGGGGTCGGCGACGACGGCGCCGAGGGCCGCCCGCGTCGCGGCCAGCGAGCTCGCCGCCGCGTTCCAGCCGACGGCGTTCGAGCCGGGCAGGTGGGCCGTCGCCTTCCAGAACGGGCCGGCCGGAATCGTCCCGCCGAGCCCGTAGCTGCTCACGAGCGCGAGCCGGTCGACCCGGTCGGGGTTTCCGAGCGCGAAGCCGAGCGCCGCGGCGCCGCCCATCGAGATGCCCGCCAGCGCGACCCGCTCGAGGCCGAGTGCGTCGAGGAACTCCTCGAGAACCGACACGTAGTTGGCCGTCGAGTGGACCGTCCCGTCGGTGCTGTCGCCGTACCCCGGCCAGTCCGGCGCGTACAGCCGACGGTCGCCGAACGCCGGGAGCACGTGCCGCCAGGAGAGGTCGGCGTCGTCGATCCCCCCGCCGTGGAGGAAGACGACGGGCGTCCCCGACTCGCCCGCGTGACGGTAGGCGATCCGACAGCCACGGACGGTGATCGTCCCCGTCCCCGTCACGGCGTGAACTCCTCCTCCGTGAGCCGCACGACGAGCGTCTCCGGGACCTCCCGCAGGTCGTAACTCGGCACCCCGTCGTCGGTCCGCCGGACGAACAGCGGGTCGACGGGCCGGTACCTCGGCCCGTCGGGACCGACCGCCGTCGGCGTCGATCCGCCGCTCTCCCCCGACTCGGCTGCCCCTCCAGCTGCCGTCCCGTCTCCGCCGGCCGGCTCGGTCGCCCCTCCAGCTGCCG
>Ga0207421_10007762_pt1 | contig 11331 bp, 12 predicted proteins | sample SodLakKL_010_SED_4_FD_187542 | JGI IMG/M metagenome (GOLD analysis project Ga0207421, IMG submission 187542) | Alkaline sediment microbial communities from Lake Tanatar, Kulunda Steppe, Russia - 8KL_010_SED (SPAdes) (version 2) | ecosystem: Environmental > Aquatic > Non-marine Saline and...
TGTGACCTAATCTCTGTTAACTCTGAGAATCCTAAATCGATTCTCACGTTAGCAGAAAACCTAGTCAATAAAGCTATCGAGTTGGAAGGGGTAGGACTTGCGGCTCCACAGGTAGGCATATTCAGAAAAATTCATGTATGGAAAGATGTAGACCACGAATGGAACATTAGTATCAATCCTGTGTATTATCCTGTTATGTCGTTCGGATACGAACAATTCACCACCAAATCTCCGATATGGTAGGATGGTGCTATGTCAGTCTCAGATGAAGTCCGAGTACTCGGGTCGGAAAACCACAAGGTGATCCACGGTGACACCATCACCACACTTCGCACGGAAGTTGCCGACGAATCGGTAGATCTAATCTTCGTAGATCCACCGTATAATATTGGCAAGAAATTTGGTTCATCTCTGGATAAGATGGAGCACGATGAGCATTTGAATTGGTGTTATCAATGGATTGACCTCTGTATTGCCAAACTAAGGCCGACAGGCTCCATTTACGTGATGACATCAACGCAGAATATGCCGTTCTTCGATTTGTATATTCGTGACAGGCTGAAAATTCTCTCGCGAATCGTATGGTATTACGATAGTTCCGGCGTACAGGCGAAGTCCTATTATGGGTCACTTTATGAACCGATTCTGTTTGCAGTGAAAGACAGTAACCGATACACTTTCAATTCGCAGGATATACTCATCGATGCTCCGACAGGGGCTCGTCGCCAATTGATCGACTACCGAAAAAATCCACCCCAACCATACAATACGAAAAAGGTGCCAGGAAATGTGTGGTATATTCCACGAGTTCGCTATCGCATGTCAGAATATGAGAACCATCCATCTCAGAAACCGGAGGCGTTGCTCAAACGGATCATAGCAGCAAGCTCCAATGAGAATGACTTGGTTCTTGATCCTTTTGCCGGAACGTTCACAACATCAGCCGTTGCAAACGAGCTTGGCAGGAAATCAATTGCTATTGAGACTGAAGAAGAGTACGTCAAGATCGGTCTACGCCGACTTGGTATCCAGACTTCCAGCTGAGCTTATTGTTATGCGTCGATACTAGATTGGATGAGTAATTTTGTTCCGTTCAGCAAAACGGGGTTGACAAGACCGCTCCGTCGCGCTACTTTTAGTCATCATGCAAAGTCATGCATCGGATCAGCTTCCCCTCGACGGTTTGCTTGACGATTCCAGCGAAACCGTAGACAGAATTCGGGTTATCAACGATCGAGTTCACCGAGATCTTGCAACATTCAAGTCTGGGACAACACGGAAAATTCATAGGTGGTTCCGGCTAACTCCGAGTTTTGGTCCTGCGCTCGTAGAGAACGTATTGGATAGACTGGAGTATCGCTCGCCAGAGGTTCTGCTTGACCCCTTCGCGGGTGCAGGAACGACGCTGATTGAAGGTAAGCTCAAGTCTATACCAACGTTGGGATTCGAGGTAAATCCATTTTTGCACTTCGTCGCAAACACGAATCTCAACTGGGCCCTTCCGGTAGACTCACTCCTAGAAGAGAAAGGCCGCATTGTCGAGGCATACTCCAACCACATTTCGGCTGTATCTCTGGACACTCTTGAGGAATTTGACCTTGAGATTCCCCCAATACATAATCCGCTAAGATGGTGGCGTGCGGATATTCTTCCATGTCTACTTCTCTTGAAGAAGCTTATCGCAAAGTGTGAGTCGGAACACGTAAGGAATTTCTTCTACCTGGCGTTCGCTGCCTCACTGATACCAGACCTAACCAACGTTACGCTGAGTCGATTGCAACTACACTTCATAGATCGCACGAATGACGACATTCGAGTCCTCGATACATTTGTTTCCAAAGTGGATGAGATGATAGCTGATCTTGAGGAGGTTCAAGATCGATCTGACGTTGCATCGTCGGTTATTCTGACAGACGCTACCAAAGTATCTGACACGACAACAAACGTCCGTGCTGACTGTGTGATAACGTCCCCGCCATACCCGAACAGGTACAGTTATGTTTGGAATACGAGGCCCTTCCTCTATATGCTGAACTTCTTCGACTCTCCAAAAGAAGCTTCTGCTCTTGACGAGAAGACTATAGGAGGCACGTGGGGAACGGCCACTTCAGTGCTAGCAAACGGAATCATCCCTACGGCCGATCCTTGCATTGCTGAAGAGATTGGTCCTCTTATCGAATCCATCCGGCGTTCTGATAACCTGATGGCGAACTACGTAACAAAGTACTTCAATCTTCTCTGGAATCAGATTTCCGCCATGGAACACGTGTTGACGTCAACGCCACGGCTTGCCTATGTCGTAGGCTGCTCCAGGATCAAGGGCGTGTTCGTTGAGACGGATCTAATTCTCGCACGGCTACTGCGACATCTAGGCTATACTGTCCCCCATGTTCACCGATTCAGAAAAAGGAATAGCGGCAAAGACTTACATGAGGCAGTAGTATATGCATACAAGTAGTTGGCAAGGATAACCCAGCCTATGGGTACATCTCGGTATACTTTTGCACGAGTTGCTTCACGGCGTACGAGCCATACAACTTCGCCATGATACCGTCAACTTTTGCCTGGATCTCCGCCTGTACCTTTGGCTTCGCCAGAATCTCTGAAATTCCCAACCCCAGCAAATCCTTGACAAAACTGCCAGCCTCTTGGCCAACGAGGAAGTTCCAGCCCGCCCGCTTCAATCGCCCTATCGCATCGTCTCGAGGACTGATGCCACTAAAGACCAAATACACGGGTTCCAGACCTTCGCTACGAACGTAATTTACCATGTCGACGTCCTTGCGAAGGCGAGCGCTGTCATTAGGATTGAAGTTGTAACGGATCTCGATGCCGACGCCATCGGGAGACGTATTCGTCAAGTACTTCCCAGCGGTCTCCTTCACCAACATCGAATCAGTATCGTTGAGAAGTGAGTATCGGATACCAATGTCAAGTTCGAGGCCTCCGAATCTTGGCGCAACATCTTCACTATTCAGACCGTACCTAGCTCCCGCTAGGTAACGAGGGACCTTGTCGTAAATTTCTCCAAGTCGCCGACCAATGCTAATACTGACCCGACCCATCAGTCTTATTAGCACGTACTCGGGCGTCGCAAAACTAAACTGTGTGTATACGTCGTCCCCTTTAAGGGAATCAAGTTCCTTCTGAAAGCTGTCTTCCGAAAAATCGTTTACTACTTTCTCCTCGAGCTTTCCCAATTGGTACCGCAACGCTTGAAGAAAACGCTCTTCGATTTCCGATTCCGACAGGGGTACTTCATTCCCCGAGTTCATGACTGGTCCTCTAGAGTTGACGGAGATAATAGGTCCACCACTTCGATGTTCATTGCCGTGGCCAGTTTTTCCAAATTGATGATCGTAATGTTTCGTTCCCCCCGCTCCACCGCACCAACGTAAGTCCGATGTAAGCCACATCGTGCAGCTAGCTCCTCTTGCGAGAGCCCCAAACGTTTACGATGTTTGGCAATATTCAAGGAAATGAGATGCAGTACGCTACTCACTTAGAAAATACTTCCGTATTGCAGACTATACGTCTACAGACTATAAGTAGCGTATCAGATCGACGCATAACATTTCGTTCCAGCAGAAATTGGGGCTTTTGGAGTTATCGGGCGTTTCGCACGCTCGGCGCTACCTTCTTGGCACTCGCTGAGTACAGCCCTTTTCCGGCTCCGCCCCAATTCAGCTGAACTCTTCGTTATGCAGTCAAAGCGTATACTTTTCAGGCCCATCGAAAAATGTTATATGATTCCACATGAGTGTCGGTAACTATGACTGGCAGGTAGTACCTGCAGATGAGGTTCTCACCAAACTACGAACACTAATCGCGTCGTTTTCGCGTTACATACGTGACTATAAATCGGCACAATACGACGAGGCCAATACTCGAGTAGACTACATTGATCCGTTCTTTGAATTGTTAGGTTGGGACGTTAGGAATGTATCGGGGAAATCTGAGCGTTATCGTGATGTAGTTCGAGAAGACAAGATCCGCATTTCGGGCAAAGCCAAAGCTCCAAATTATAGCTTCAGAATCGGCGGGATTCGCACATTCTTCGTTGAAGCGAAGAAACCATCCGTTGACATTCGATCAGATCCCACAGCTGCGTATCAACTTCGGCGTTACGCCTACACAGCGAAACTGCCACTCTCGATCCTTACCTCATTTGAGGAATTTGCCGTCTATGATACTCGAATCAGGCCGCGTAAAGAAGATGGCGCGAATGTCGCCCGGATCTTGTACACTTCGTTTGATCAATTGCTTGACTCAGCAAAGGAACTAGGCCATGAGTCCATATTCTCCTACTTACTCAACACCTTTAGCAAGGAAGCGATAGAGCACGGTAGTTTTGATCGGTATCTGGAACGGACAAACACTATAAAAGGAAGTGAGCCAGTAGACTCGGGGTTATTGGAGATGCTCGAGACCTGGCGAACTAAATTGGCTCAGAATCTTGCCCTTCGCAATCCTCAGCTGTCTGAGTCAAATCTGAATCATGTTGTTCAGGTGCTCATAGATCGCATTCTATTCTTGAGGATAGCCGAGGATCGACATTCAGAAGAATATGGAACGTTACGGACTGTGGTACAAGCGTCGGAGGTCTTGCCTTCACTGGCGAACTTATTCGAACGCGCAAACAAGAAGTACAACTCGGGTCTATTTAAGTTTGACAAGCTCACAACAGTGGTGGAATTGGATGCAGGTATCCTGAGATCTATTGTTAACCAACTTTACTTTCCGGATTGTCCTTACGAGTTCAGCGTGATGCCGCTCAATGTGTTCGGAACTGCCTATGAGCGATTCCTGGGCAGCAAGGTTCGGCTTACGCCCAAACATCGAGCAAAGATTGAGTACAAGCCCGAAGTCCGCAAGGCTGGAGGAGTGTACTACACGCCAACTCGAATAGTTCGACAGATTTCACGTGGGGCGCTCGAATACCTTTTGACAAACAGGAGGCCCGAAGATGTGCGAGAACTACGGATTCTGGATCCGGCATGCGGGTCTGGATCATTCCTCGTGGAGACTTATAGGCAGCTACTAAATTGGTACCTTGATGAATACACCCGTACGAAAAAAACGCTGAGGGATAGCCTATCAACTGATCGTATTTTTGAGATTGGCGGCGACTATCGGCTAACAATCGGTGAGAAGAGCAGGATATTGCTTGCTCACATTTATGGTGTCGACTTGGATCCGCAAGCGGTCGAGGTCGCTCGACTGTCGCTGCTCCTTCAGCTATTAGAAGACGAGCTTGTTGAACAACGCGATGAGTTATTCGGCTACTCAGACTTACATTTGCTACCTGATTTGAGTTCTAATGTGCGACGTGGAAACTCGGTTATTCAATCTGACATTTATAAGCACGTGGGCACAGATCTTTTTGACAACGATTCCTTAGCCCGTTTGTTCCCCTTTGACTGGGATCAAGAGTTTCCGAACATTATGACGGCAGGTGGCTTCGACGCGGTCATAGGAAACCCTCCATGGGTTTCTCTTTCTGGTCGTTTTAAGAATGACGTCTACTCAAAAGAAGAGATCCAGTACCTTACAGCAAAATTTGGAGCGAATACCTACATGCCCAACATGTACGAGTTCTTCGTATGGCGCGGTCTTCAGCTTACACGGGATCAGGGAGTGTTTTCCTTTATCGTGCCAGATCGCCTTGCGGAGAACAGCCAGTTCTTCAATCTTCGCGCCGAAATACTCAAGAACTGGTCAATTGAGGAACTTAGATTTCGTACTCCGTTCCCCGGGATCACCGCTGACACACTAGTATTCCGATTCGTAAAGACCCCACCCGATACTGACTATCATATCACGATTGGGGAGTTTGACCAGCCTCCTTCCTGGATACCATTAAGCTCGATATCTAAAGACTCAGATCTGCGGTTTACTGGAGTCATAGATCAGGATGTCGCTAGAATTCTTGAGAAGATTGATCAGAACAAATCTCTGACGCGACTGTCTCACCTCTTTGAAATTACAAGCGGATTTGGTGGTAAGGTGAAATTGATGACTTCACACCAAGAATCTGATAAACAGATACCTGTACTGCGTGGTCGTGACGTTACCCCGTACGCCGTAATAAGTAATCACTGGTTTGACTTTCGTCCGAATAACATTACTGGCAGAACGACCGACCAGGCGAAGCTTGGTGCCATCCCAAAGGTACTATTGCGTAAGACCGGTTTCCCGGTTCCCGCAGCGATTGACGAGTCAGCAAGATATCCCGAGCAGTCGCTATACTTCCTATTCTGGCCGCGACCTGACGTTGACTTGCACTTGGTAGTTGCAATACTGAATTCAGCTCTCTTTCAGTTCTACTATTGGCATCGCATGATCACTAATCGAAACGCGACACCGCAAATAAAAAAAACACATCTTGATCGTTTTCCACTGCCTGATCCGGAGAAGTTGGACGCCGAGGCCCGCGGCATTGTCGAGAAGATAGTTGACCTCAGTAAACGATTGTCAGAGTTGCGCAATTCTGATAGCTCGTTAACCGACGATGAAGTATCTCGTCAACGTGGAATTGCCCGCCGAATGATCGACCAGCATGTGTGTTCACTGTACGGTCTTTCAACGACGGAGGAAGTGATGGTGAAGTCGGTCCTCTGAAACGGGGGGTGTCGAGAGAAGATGTGTGAACGGGGAAGCTTTCCAGTCATAGATATGAATGAAGATGTGCCCGATTATTTAAAGTTTTACGGGGAAGAAGTAACCGATGAGAGACAAATGGGTCAGTGGCTATGGATACTCGATGAGGTAACGTGGGCGCTGGATAAGCACAATCGATTTGATGAGATGGTAGAGGCTATTTTTGAGGGTATAGATACTCCAGATGAAACAGAAGATAAGATAGACAAAGAAATTGATCGAATGAATAATGGCATGAGGCTTTTCGGTAAGTATCTTAAGCATATGTGGTGGTAGAGGAGCTATTTGTGAGGTTAAGGGACATTCGAAGAATAGAGGAAGCGGCGGTTACGTGCAGAAATGAAAGTTTCTTAGAACCGGGGAAACATCGTCTTGTTTCTATAATTGTAACTCGACAGAATAAGATGGCTTCATTAGGAAAGAATTCTTTCGATAAGACTCATCCGTTACAGGCGAAGTATGCGAAGAAAACCAAGAACAGGCACCGTATTTACCTACATGCGGAGATTAGTGCAATAATTGCCGCAAAAAATGCAGATATAACTGGTGGAACTATCTATGTAGTAAGAGTTAATCGGAAAGGTGATCTTGCACTAGCAAAACCATGTGTGGTGTGTAATGAAGCGATTAGACAGGCAGGCATAAGGCGGGTAGTATATTCTACCAATAAAGGGGTTGAAGAATATGAACTATGATGATAGATTGTCAACGGAAGCAGGGCCGGAGTGTCCTAAGTGTAGAAAGAAAGAGTTTAAGGAAGTGGATACTATATCCTTTCGTAGCGGCAGCATAGTTGCTAAAGGATATTGTGAAGTATGTGGACAGGAAGTATTCACTCGACTAAAGGAGAAGCATCATGAATAGTGATTTGGAATTAGTGTTAATAGGGTATATTATTGGATTTTTTGTAACGTTCCTAGTAGTGGGATTTTTAGCAGATATAGATCAGCTATCTAACGGGGAAGGATCAACCATAGATTGGTATCTTTCAGTTTTGATGTATCGGTCACTGTTGTGGCCGTTTGTGATTTTGTATGCTCTGATTGTGGTGATAAAAATCCTAGTGTCTGCGATGTTTTCATCAAAGTAAGGTTAGGGAGAAGGTAAAGGTATGAGAGAACGAACAGTAAGCTACTTAAGAGTATTCTCGCATGTAATTTTGGTGTCCCTCAGTATAGGGCTTTCAGTGAACTTGTTCATACGGTTTAGTGAGGAGCTATACATACAGGGTCTTTTTGCTCTTATGGCTTTAGCAATGGAAATGATGAAGCTTTTTATGCTGATTCTTGCTAAAGCTGATTTCATGGATGAGAGTAAGAAAAAGACTTTAGCAGCTATATCGCGCATAGGCGTTTATCTTGCGCTTGCAGGAATATCCGCTATTGCTTCACTAGGGTTTACCCTTGTGTCTATTCAAGATCAAAATATAGCCGCTGAAACAAGTATCTCTAGTGTAGAGCGAGACTCTATTCGAAATGAAATAGACCGGATAGATGATCAAATAGACACTAATATGCAGCGATATGAAGAACTTCCCGCTGATTGGGTAACAGTAAGTGAGCAATATATGAACCGGGTTGATTCCTTACGCAGCCAGCGAGAAGAAAAGATAGAGGAGCTTAGAGAACTCCAAAATAACACCGAAGATGTTTCATCTACGCAAGACATGTTTATCCTTCTAGGGTCTGTGATCGATTTAGATGGAGAGAGCACTATGTTCTACATGATGCTTCTTCTAGTTATCTTACTTGAGATAAGTATTGCCCTCACTACAGGTACACTAAAAAGAGAGCATCCAGTATTGGAGAAGGAGTCAAATGCCAATTTTCTTACTTATATAGATGCTTTGTTGGAAGGTTGCGAAGAATGGGGAAGGCTCAATAGCGACTCGGTTGTAAGCAAAAACACAAATATACCAATAGAGGAGTGTAAGGCGTATAAGGATAAGCTTAAGAGTATAACCTACAAAGGTGTTCTTTTGCTAAGTAGCAGTAAGGGAGCGACTAAACTGAACTTCAGTAAAGAAAATCTGAAGAAAATAGCTACATTTCATTTCAATCTTAGTGCAGGAGGTAAAGTATGACAAGCGGTAAGTATTTTGTGAAAATCAAAGAATCTGAAATTGATGATCTCCCCTTTGCAAAGAAGGCGGGCTTCGATTCTAATATGAAGTGCGAAGTTATGGGAACGATCTCAGATAAGCTACTTGTAGTTCATCCTAATAATGGGAAATTGCTTGAGTTGTTTCCACGAAAGTGTACGGTGGTCTATTAGACTTTTTTCGAATAGGCTAACTATTAAACTATGCCTGATTCAAACATCGTGATACCTGATCAATACTATAAAGAGATTCTTTCAGAAATTGGGTATCCGGTTATTAAAGAAGATGACCTTGAATTCAGCCGGGAGGATATAATGGATACATGTATTCGACCGGCTATTCGTTTACTTTTTACATGGTTTCCTAAGAAGAATATCCAACATTACTCGGTTACCAGTCGATTTTCTATAGACTTTCCATCTGAAAATACATTTGGAATAACGGATGCTCGACTTAATACGTCTGCATTTGGTGGAGCTACAGCACGATCTGAGAGCGCATTTGTGAATCATATCAACTACCGTCAAAGCACGGGAAGTAGGTATCATTCTAAATACGACTATGGAACGTTTGAGGCTAGAGTAATGGAGCGGGCTGAAGGTAAGGCGGCAGTGAATACTTATGGATCGTTTAAGGTAGATATCGATGAGAATGAGAGGATAGCTACAGGGTATACGAATACGCCTGGAGAGCTTACAATTACGTGGGCGGAAATGTCTACCGATTTTAATGAAGTGCCGCAGTCTAAATTGAGTGATGTACTGAAACTTTCGAAGGCTAACGTACTTCGATTATTCTATATGCTTCGAACACAGATAGAAGATGATGTGAACATTCAATTCAATATATCTGATTTTCAAGATAGAGCGGATACGCTTGAAGAAGATGTAATGGAACGATGGAGATCAATTTCTAAGGTAGTAGTTCTTAGAGGATAAACAAACTTACACTAAAAAGAGGAATAACGAACAATGAGGGTAGTAAAAGAAAGAAAGCTAACTAACCCGCTTCGAAAACTAAAGGATCACAAAAACCCTTTTAATGAGGCTTTTCGAAGTGGATATGCAGATACAGCGGTACCTAAAATCGCTCGTATTATATCACGTCGCACAGGAGAGGATTTTGAAACAAACACAGAATTCCCTCTTATGCATAAGAACTCATACGGAGATTTTGCAGGGTACATGTGTATGTCGGCAAATAAGGCTTTCCGTATCAATTTTAGTTTAGGGGATTCGGATCAAATAGACTCTGTAGACTTTTTTGATACCCCCGGTGAAGTTCTGGAGCCGGATACTTTTGTAGAGTTTGAATCTAATGACAATATCATTAACATAATAAACACTATTGAAGCTCTTGTAAATGGAGAGCGACTTGATCTTGACGAATCGGTAAAGAGTCGCCTATCTATCAGGGAGCGTAGAAGTGCAGGAATTGAGGTAGTTCATGCATGGATCGAAGAAGATGGGAGAGCAAAAGAGGATATTCAGAATCGAAGGCTTTCGCAAGTGTTTGCTGATTATATCGAGTGGGCACAGCAAGAGAACAGGCTTCAGGTAAGCCAGCCTACTTTCAATAAGGCGGTTAAGCAATATCTTAACGATAATGGACTTAGCAATAAGTTCCTTAAGGCAGGCTCACAGAGGAAATCGCAAAGGTCTAACCTTGTTGTAGACAGTAAGGAAGAGGCAGACTTTAATCAGGAACTGGAAATGTCTGTTGAAGAACAGGAAGAAGCTCTTGATAGTCAGATTGATATTCTCTCCCAAGGCTATTACAAAGCCATGCTTGTTACCGGTAGGCCGGGTATTAATAAGACAAACCGCATACTTCCGAAGGTTAAAGAGCTTCCCTTGCAAATGGACTACATTTCAGGCGGCATGAGTAGTGCTAAAGACCTGTATGAATACCTTTATCGGCATCGGGAGAACATGGTACTTATTCTCGACGATATTGATGATGTACTTCTCTCTAAGCCTACTCAGAGGCTTCTTAAGAGTGTTCTTGATATGTCTTTTGAAAGGGAGCATACGGTAAACTTTTTTGATAAGCGGTTCGTTGACCCTGAAGAAATGAAGAATATGACTCCGAAGCAAAAAAGGAAGGCGGTTCCAAATCGATTTGTGTTCAAGTCAAGGGTAATCTTTATTTCAAACTCTCCGAGGTCTAAGTTTGACCCCGCTATTCTAAGCAGGTCGCTTAACCTTCATATCGATGTATCGAATGAGGAGATACTTAAGAACATTCGCTCAAAGATTGATGAGTTCTATAAGACTATAGATCATGATAAGAAGATTGAGGTACTTGAGTTCTTTGAAGAGCACTTTGATATGTTTAAGGCAATTGATTACCGGTCATATTACAAGGCATTAGTATTCCGTATTTCAAGCGAGAAGTATTGGAAGAAATGGACGTATGCTGATTTGGCGGCATCATAAAGGAAATAACATATGTATATTCTGGATGAAAAATTTTCAACCGCGACTAAGGTAAGTCTCCGAGGTCGCGGTAGCAAGTATATTGAAGTATTTGAAAATCCTACAAAAACTGAAAGGGCAGAGTCGGATATT
>Ga0207421_10007764_pt1 | contig 11329 bp, 13 predicted proteins | sample SodLakKL_010_SED_4_FD_187542 | JGI IMG/M metagenome (GOLD analysis project Ga0207421, IMG submission 187542) | Alkaline sediment microbial communities from Lake Tanatar, Kulunda Steppe, Russia - 8KL_010_SED (SPAdes) (version 2) | ecosystem: Environmental > Aquatic > Non-marine Saline and...
GAACCGTGGAGCCTGCCACCTGCGCGGATACACCCCAGCCGCCGAGATCCTCGGCATTCCGGAACCAGTCGATCCCTACGAGTGGGAAGGCAAAGGCGAACTCACGGCCGCCTTCCAGGATCTGCACGCCATCTCCGACAGCTTCGACATCTGTAAGTTCAACGCCTTCGCCGAAGGCATCGAGGAGTACGTCCTCCAGTACAACGGTATGACCGGCCTCGACGTGACTGAGGATGAACTCCTCGAGACCGGCGAACGGATCTACAACCTCGAGCGCTACTACAACAACCTCGCGGGCTTCGACGGGGTGGACGACTCCCTCCCTGCACGCTTCCTCGAGGGCGAGGAGGGCATCCCCGGCCAGGGAGCCAGCGAGGGTGAGTTCTGTGAACTCGAGGAGATGAAAGCCGAGTACTACGATCACCGTGGCTGGGTCGATGGGGTCGTTCCCGACGAGAAACTCGAGGCGCTGGGTATCGACCTGGGTCCTGGGACGGGCGTCACCGTGGGTGATTCGGCGGCACCAGCTGACGACTAGGGGCTAGCGGCTGACGTCTCACACAGCCGCCGACCGGTATCGCCAAGTACCCACACTCGTAACGCTCACGTATGACGACGGTCGCACTCCTCAATACGATCATCGATGATTTCATCGAGATGAACAACCGCTTTATGGACGTCGCGATGGGCGAAGGCCTGGCTCCGGTGTTGATGCTCGTGGGTGCCATCCTCACCGTGTTCGCACTGGCAGTTTTCGGCGTGTTGACCCTCGGGGCGATCGGGAGCCTGTTCGTTTCGAAATAACCCACGTATTCGATTATCCCTCGTCAATAGCCACCTCGAGCGCCCGCGCCGCCTTCGGAATCGCCGCCTCGAGGTCGGGGCCGAGCGGCGAACCGACGACGACTCCGTCGACGTGCTCGAGTGCGGCCTCGAACCGCGCAGCCACCGTTTCCGTCGTGCCCGCGACGGCAAAGGCGTCGATCATCGCAGGGGTGACGGCGTCGAACGCAGCCGTCAACTCACCGGCCTCGAGGTGGGCGCTGATCGTGTCTGCGACCGCCGAATCCAGGTCGTGGCGCTCGAGCACCGGCGGGGCGGCCCCACCGGCGATGAAGGCGACGGGCGGCCGGGCGGCCTCACGGGCTGCAGCCTCGTCGTCAGCGACGCTGACGCTGGCGAAGGCGAGGGCCTCGAATGGACCGTACTCCTCGGGGCGGTCCTCACCGCCAATCGCGAGTTGGTCGGCGGCCCACTCGAGGTCACGCGGATGGGACGCGTTTATCAACACGCCATCGGCGTGTTTGGCGCTCATTCGGAGCATGTGTGGCCCCTGTGCCCCGACGTAGACGGGGATGGACCGGGCCTCGAGGTTGAGCGAGGCGTCTCGAGCGACGAACGTCCCCTCGTGGTTCACCGTTTCCCCTGCCCAGAGGTCTCGGGCGACCGAAAACGCCTCGAGGACGCGTCGAAGCGGCCGTTCGTGGTCGATGCCGAGGTTGGCGAGGGCAGAGCGATCACCGGCACCGATGCCGAAGACCCCGCGGCCATCACTCACTTCGTCGATGGTCGCTGCCCGAGCAGCCAGCGGGACTGGATGGTCCTGAAACGGGTTGCTGACACCAGGTCCGAGGGCGATTTCGTCGGTCGAATCGGCCATCCGCGAGAGCGCCACGAACGGATCACGATTGAAGTAGTGACTGCTCGCAAATGCGACGTCGAAGCCTTCGTCTTCGGCCAGTGCAGCCAGCGAAGCGAGGCGTGCTGGTGGGTGTTCTGGCGTCAGTTCGATTCCACGGGTCGGACGGTCGGTAGGGTTGAGACTCATGCTGGATCGTAGCTCCACTCACGCAATGCCTGACGGACGAAATCGCCCTCGAGGTCTCTGAACAGTTCGTTACTCCCCTCGAGGTCACCGAAGGCCCAGTCGCTGACGACGACGGCGGGCGTGCCATCAGCCCCTTCCCCAGTGACGAGGTTCGCCGCCGACGCGAGTTCGTCGACGACCGACTGGACCGTGACGCCGAGTTCCCGGCCATCTCGGTCGCGTTCGCCTCGCCAGTCACGGCTCGCCGGCATGCCCGCCCAGCCGAGGGCGACGCCACGCTGTCCGTGTCGGAACGGTCGCCCACAGGTGTCGGTGACGATGACCGGCACGTCCTCGATGCCGTGGGCAGCGAGTCCCTGGTGAATGCGCTCGGCGCTTTCGGACGGCCGTTTGGGAAGCAACAACAGGTCGTGATCGGGCACGTTCGATCGGTCGATACCTGCGTTGACACAGACGTGCCCAAAACGCGTCTCGGTGAGCAAGAAGGGCTCGTCCATCACGAGGTCCGTACTCTCCTCGAGGACGGCCTGGGCAAATCGTGGGTCTTTCCTCTCGCCCGTGAGTTCCTCGAGCCGGGAGGCGATCTCGCGGGCACGCGGCCCCGCGGGAAACGCCTCGAGGTCGACACCACGGTCTTCGGCCTTCGAGACGACCGTGCTCGCCACCGTCAGGACGTCCCCGGGCTCGAGCGTCGCCCGGTCGGCGATGAGCGCGGCGAGGTCGTCGCCCGGACGAATCTCGGGCAGATCCGGGACTGCGCTGAGTTCCATACCGGAGGGTGGGCCAGGGACGTAAAAAGTACACCGTCACCGGAGACGGATGCCAGCAATCCGTGCGGGTCCCGAAAGCGATAGGTGTGGATGCTCCCTAAGGTCGTCAATGAGCTCTCGGACACGGTCGTCGGAGACGGAGTCTGACTGGCGAGAAACGATCGACGACGTCGACGCCGCCATCATCGACGGCTATCAGAGCGGCTTTCCGATCACCGAACGGCCATTTGCCGTCCTCGGCGATCAGCTGGGTATCGACGAATCAGCCGCCTTCGAACGCGTCGAGCGGCTTCGAGCCGACGGCATCTTCCGGCGGTTCGGAGCGGTCCTGAACCCACCAGTGATCGGTTCGTCGACGCTCGCTGCCGTCAAGGCTCCCGAGGACCGGTTCGACGAGGTCGCAGACGTCATCAACGGCTATCGGCAGGTCAACCACAACTACGCACGGGACCACGAGTGGAACATGTGGTTCGTCGTCACCGCGGGTTCGAGGGCGAAACGTGACGAGATCCTCGAAGACATCGAAACACGGACGGGCTGTACCGTACTCGTCCTCCCGATGCTCACCGACTACTACATCGACCTCGAGTTCCCCGTCGTCAACAGCGATCGCTTCGCCCGGGAATCACTCGAGGACGGAACCGACGCGAGCGCCACTCGAATCAGCGAGGATGCCGCCGGTGACCTCTCTGCGTTCGATGGGGCGCTCTTGCTCGAGATTCAGGATGGCTTCCCCCTCACCCGCACACCGTACGCGGATATCGCCGCCAATCTGACCGACGCACTCGAGCGCCCGGTCGACACCAGCGAGGTGCTCGAGGCGATCGAGCGCCTACGAGACGACGGCTGTATCAAGCGCATCGGCTGTATCGTCAACCACGTCGTGACGGGCTTCAACTCGAACTGCATGGTCGTGTGGAACGTTCCCGACGAACGCTTAGACGAGTGGGGCGAACGAACCGGCTCCCTCCCATCGGTCACGCTCTGTTATCACCGACCACGGCGGCCCGCACAGGACTGGCCCTACAATCTGTTCACGATGATTCACGGCCGCGATCAGGACGTTGTCGACGCCAAAATCGACGAGTTGGCCGCGGAGTATCTCCCCGTCGAACACGAGCGACTCTACTCGACGGAAACCTTGAAACAGACCGGAGCACAGTACGAAGCGCTGGTCGACGGCGAGTGAGACGCCCATAGAAAGTTCCTGCCCGGTATACAGACCGGGCGGTGATGACCGCAATCACCTCGTCTCAACGGACCGATCACCACCACGGCTCGCGATAAGAGGGGAGGATTAATACTTGATCACACCAAGGTTTTTACCAGATGGCTGTGGTGGACGACCGTCGTGAACGCTGTGATGGCTGTGGGCAGTCGGTCGCCCTCGAGTCACTGACGACCGTCACGATGCCCGATGGCGAACGACTGGCGTGTTGTGACGCCTGTGAACCCCACGCCAGAGAAGTCGCCGAAAAACTGTCGAGCGTCGACGACTCGAGCGGCCGTGGGACCTGTGAGGGCTGTCGAAGCGACGTCCCGAAACACGACCTCGAGGACGCCGTCTTGCCGGACGGGACCGTCATTACGTGCTGTCCTGGATGCCTCGAAGAGGTCCCAGGACATGGCAGTGAGTCTGGTGGAGGCGATCGGGCTGAGACGATAGCGACGAACAAATCGGCCGAAACGTCGGACGAAGAGTCGACCGAACTCGCCACCCCGCGGCAACTCTGTAGTCAGTGCCACGAGTGGTGTGACGAAGAACTGTACCACGTCACGACGATCGACGATCGCACCGAGGAGATGTGCCCCGATTGTAAGGCGTTAGCCGAACACAAAGGCGTCGTCAAGTCGATCAAGATGCGACGGGCCGAAGCCAGAGAGATCCTGCGAATCGACGCCGATAGCACCGACCAGGAGATCAGGGAGGCCTTTTTGACCCAAATAAAGTACGCGCACCCGGATCGAAAAAGTGGCAGCGAGTCGGCGTTCAAACTCGTCAAGGAAGCCTACGACCGGCTGAAGTGATCGACCGGCACAACCGCTCGAGACGGCCTCGAGTCTGGACACTGTCCCCGTTTCGTGGTGTTGTACATCCAACGGCTCCACTCAGTCCGCATCGCCACGACCCAGGAATCCGATCGTCGCCGGGTCGAAGTAGTAAACGGACTCACAGGAGTCACAGGTCGTCGTGATCGATTTGCCGTGTTTGTGGAGTTTCCAGAGTTTCGTCTGGCCCTGGGTGATGTCGAGGGTCACCGGGTGGCCACAGTTGGGAACCGTACACGGGAACCGGATGTACCAGTTGGGCACCGACAACGCACCCAGGGGTGCGAGTTCACCCCGGAGCCGACAGAGCAGATTGAAGATCGTAAACGAGGGATTCTCACGATCGATCTCGACGCCTTCGACGTCAGTGATGAACGCACCTCGGAGATCGGCTTCCTCGTACAACGGGAGCACCGGAATCCCCTTGGCGCGTGCATACCCGATCTCCTGGTTGACCCAGCGACTGATCGCCGACCGCTGTGTCAATACCGGGACCACGACGTCGCTATTGGCCAGTCGTCCCTCGAGGCGCTGTCTCGAGCGTCCCGATTCGATCTCTTCTAAGGCGATGTGAACGCCAAAGGGGAAGTTCTTGACCGTCGAGAACAGTTCCTGGACGAGATCGAGGTCTGCAGGGGCATGTGAGACGAATACCTGTTCTCCGGTCATTGTATTTCGTACAAACTAAAAGACAATAACACTTCTTCAAGCTATCTATTTACCCATATTTTCGTGCGTAATCGTATTTAACACACGCTCGGAAAATTCGATCTCAGTGAGCGAGTCGCCAAGACCGGTGATCCACTCCCCACGAACGTGCCAGTCACCGCGCCGATCACCCGACGTCGAGTACGCCCGCGCCTCGAGCCGGCCAGGCTCCCACGAGTCACGTTCTTCTGCCACTTGGAGGATGGTTCGGACCACCAGTCCGACCTCGTGTGTCGTCACTCCCGGCTGGTCGTGAACCATCTCGTACTCGAGGTCGATGTCCGCCCCCGCGATGTCGAGGGCTGTCACGTACACACCCTGACTCATCAGCCGGTTCTCGAGCGTGACCGCCACGGATTGCTCCTGGCTCATCAGTCCGAACCTACGCGTGCACCGATCAAAAACGTCTGGGCGGGTCGTTACAGCGACGAGACGAGGTCGGTGAGTGCAGCCTCCGGATCATCGGCTTTGGCGACGCCACTGGCGAGGAGCACCCCACTCGAGCCGAGGTCACGTGCGGAGACGACGTCGTCGCCGGTCGAAATGCCAGCACCACAGAGGACGGTGACGTCCTCGTCGACTGCCGCTGCGGCCTCGACGGCGTCGGTCACGATATCCGGATCGGCCTGACTGACCGGCGTGCCGGTGCCGATCAGTGCCGGTGGCTCGACGGCAACGGCGTCCGGGCCGAGGGCGGCCGCGGCCCCAACCTGTGCGGCGTTGTTCGCACAGACGACCGTCTCGAGGCCGGCGCGTTCCGCAGCGGCGACGGCTCCGTCGACGTCCGCGAGTTTGAGGCGGTGTTCGGAGTGATTGATCAACGTCCCGACTGCGCCCGCATCGGCGACGCTTTCGGCGAGGGTGTGGCCGGTGTTGCTCCCGTACTCGATCGGATCGACGTGTTGGGCCCACGTTTCGACACCGGTGTCGGCGACGCGAGCAATGTCGGTCGCCTGTGGTGCGACGGCGACTCGAGCGTCTGTCGTCTCGTTGACGTCGCGGGCGGCTTCGGCGACGGCGACTGGGTCGCACGGATAGGTCTTCAGGTTTACCAGAACGAACATACCCGAACAGTGGCTGCTGGAACAAAAATAGTTTCCGAGACGGCGAATCCTTCGGCAATCGAACGGATCGGTTTGTTCTCGGCGCAGACAGAGGCGAACGAAACAGCTATCCGGACTGAATCAGAGCCTCTGTGGAAAATCCTCATCGGTGAGAGCCCGCATGCGTAGTGTTGCATACAGAGAAGGAGTGCAGCACGACGCTTCGGTTATTCCACATCGAAAGGAGTGAAACCACCCGCTCACTGGATGCATATCCAAGCCCTCGTTTTATTTCAACAGCAAGTGGAGCGGTATCGAATGGCGCTAACTCAAATCGACCACGTCAGTGAGGACGACCGGATGGCTGAGTGCATTGACAACTGTTTCGAAGCCGCTCAAGCGTGTGAATGGTGTGCCGATGGATGTATTGAGATGAGTGAAGAGATGGCCCGATGTATCCGCCTCTGTCGGGATGTTGCTGACCTCACAACGATGCACGCTCGTTGGATGGCTCGTAATTCTAGCTACAGTAGCGATCTTGCAGAAACGTGTGCGGATCTGTGTGAAGAGTGTGCAGATGAGTGCGAACAACACGACGAAGAACACTGCCAGGTCTGTGCTGACGTGCTCCGAGAGTGTGCTGATTCCTGTCGTGACATGGCCTCTGCGTAACCATCCCGAGGAAATCGGTGGCCGACTGCAAGGATCAGACGAACAATAGGCCAGAGGGCGGACGCTGGAGGCGAACGCGTCAGCACTCATCCTGCTCACGCTCGATGAAACGGAAATTGCTGATTATCCTAGCTACCATTGCGGGAGTCCTTCCCCAGCATCCGCTTCAACGCTGATGTCTACTGGTCCTCATGTTCCATCGGTCGGGGGTACGAACTCGGAAAGAGATTGGTGTGCGGAGGAGACCGACCCCGTCAGCAGTTGATAGAAATCCCGTGCACCGTCGCTGGGAAAAGACATGGGACGCCGAGCTAGGTGGTGTAGTGTTCCTCGAGGTAGGCCACAATATCTTCACTCTCATAGAGCGTCTCCTCGTGGTTGGTGTCGACGAGGAACGGAATCGAGTCCTCGCCGCCGATACGCTCCATCGCTGCCTGCACCTGTTCGTTGAGTACGTCGCCACCCTCACTGCCGGGCTGACGTGGGTTGTGGATCACGTAGGAGACGCCGAGGTCAGTCAGCGTCCCACGGACCTCGCTGCTGTGTGGACAGCCCTCCGCCTGGTAGAGTTCGAGCATCTCTCCTGTAGATTCGATCCGTGCGGCGATAAACGGTCACCCGGCACGCGAAACCCTACCCCTGTTCGGCGTCGTTAGCATCGTCTCACACGGTGTCCCGCCCGACCGTATTCAATACTGAACTGTGCCCACCCTGTTCATATCCTCGGACTTGCCTGAGAACCGCTCCGTCGTTGTCGTACACTTCCTCGCCGGAGGCAACTGACCCTGCTTCTTTTGGCTGTCCTTTCCCATCTTTTCGGGTTGTTCCCCACCTTCACTGGTCTCTTCTTGAAATCCCAGAGACCGACTTGCCACACTCACACACGGTATTTACCGCGTAGTTTCCATCATCGCTGAAGGAATGCAACAGCGCCAAATCAGCATTTCACCCAGTCAGAGGCATCCCCCAACTCATATACAGACACCTCGCAACGCCCTTATACGCCGGGTCATCTATGCCTCTCCATGCACCCGCCCGCCGCCGACACGGTCCTCCTCCGTCACGGCGACCTCAACACCAAGAGCAACACCGTCAAGCGGTACATGGTGGACCTCCTCCTCGAGAACCTCGAGGCGATCCTGGAGGACCGCGCGGTGCCGGGCACGGTCGTGCACGACTGGAACCGCCCGAGGGTGGACGTAGCGTCTGGGGCCGACGTAGCTCCCGTCGCCGAGGCCGCCAGCGACGTCTTCGGAATCGTCTCGGCCAGCCCCGCCATCACTGTCCCCCCCGAACTGGAGGCGATCTGTGCCGCCCTCGCGGAGACGGCACGTGAGACCTACCACGAGGGAACCTTCGCCGTCGACGCCTCTCGCGCCGACAAACGTGTCCCGTTTACGAGCGAGGACGTCGCTCGAGTGGGTGGCCAGGCGGTCTGGGATGCCGTCGAGGATCGGTTCGACCCTGCGGTCGACCTCGACGACCCGGATCACACCTTTGGCGTCGAGGTACGCGATGAGGCCGCCTACGTCTTCTACGAGCGTGTTCCGGGGCCGGGTGGACTCCCGCTTCGGTCCCAGGCACCGGTGGTCGCCCTCGTCAGCGGCGGGATCGATTCCCCGGTAGCGGCCTACGAAATGATGCGCCGAGGATCCCCCATCATCCCGGTGTACGTCTCACTCGGCGACTACGGCGGCCCGGACCACGAGGCACGGGCGATCGAAACCGTTCGAACCCTGGCTCGATACGCCCCGAACACGGACCTCGATATCTATCGCGTTCCGGGTGGTGACACCGTTTCGCTCCTCGCCGAAACCATGGAGGAGGGGCGAATGCTCTCGCTTCGGCGGTTTTTCTACCGAATTGGAGAGCGGATCGCTGAAACGACCGGTGCAAGCGGCGTCGTCACCGGCGAGGCGATCGGCCAGAAGTCGAGTCAGACGGCCCAGAACCTCGCCGTCACCTCGCGGGCAACCACACTCCCTATTCACCGGCCGCTGCTCACCTGGGACAAACACGAGGTCGTCGAGCGGGCCCGCGAGATCGATACATTCGCCGATTCGACGATCAACGCCGGCTGCAACCGCGTCGCCCCCGACCGCGCTGAAACGAACGCCGTGTACGAACGCTTACTCCAGGTCGAACCTGACGACCTCCTCGAGCGAGCGGTTGCGGCGGCGGCCGCCGCCGACCGGGTCCCGGTCTGAGTGCCGCGAAGCCCGTGGGCAGGTACCACCGGCTCGAGAGTCCTCAGGGTTCCTCGCCATCGAGGACGGCCCTGACGGCCGTTTCGGTCTCGTCGCCGGGTTCCATCCAGGGCATGTGGCCGTGGCCCTCGAGCTCGAGCAGGCACGCATCCGTCATCCGGTCGACGACAGGGTGGCCAACCGATGGCGGCCAGAACGCGTCGGCGGTGCCCCAGACGAACCCCGTGGGACGCTCGATGTCGACGATCTCCGCTCGAATATCGAACAGGGGATGCATCCGGCCGAACGAGCCCTGCTCGCTCATCAACGACCGTAGGCTGGTCACGTTACCGGGGATCGCCCCGTTGGTCGCAAGCACGTCGTAAAACGCGTCGGGGATTGCTGCCGTGTCCTCAACTAGCAGATCCTCGGCTGACTGACGGGCGCTCTCGAGCGGATCGGCGCGGCTCTGCAGCCAGAACAGCAGGCGGTTGAGTCCACGAACGGTGAGCAACCGCCACATGGGGTCGAACTCGCGGGAGATACCACCAGGCGCACCCACCAGACACAATCGGTCGACACGGTCGTGATCGAGGGTGAGCAAAAACGCCTGTTGACCCCCGAGTGAACTGCCGACGACGTGGGGGCGCTCGAGGCCCAGGGTGTCGAAATACTCGAGCAGATACCCGACCATGAACCGCCGGAGATCGTGCCCGCGATAGCTCGGGGCCGCCGACAGCCCGCGCCCTGGCCGGTCGGGAACGTACACCCGATAGTCCTCCACAAGTGCAGGGAGCAATGGAATCCAGGTCGCGGCCGTCACCGACACGCCGTGGAGTAAGACGACGGGCGGATCGGTCGGGTCACCGGCGACGAGGGAGTGCACGGGGCCGACGGCATCGGTCTCGAGGACACAGGATTCGAGATCCTCCCCGACCTCGAGGTCGTACTGTGCTGCGAGGTCGGCCTGTGCCTCGGCGTAGGTGCGCTCGGCTTCCGTCGGCCACTCGGTGGGTGCTCGATGGTCCAGTTGTGTCCGTGCGCGGTCGCCAGTCATATGCCTGGATATGACGCGCCGCGGATAAAAACGTCGAGGCCACGTACTGCACCTCCGGTCACCTGTTTGGCCCAGGCCGATAACACGACGACCACCGCCGAGACGAAACCCACATTAGCGAGACACCCACACACTATAGCAGTGACGCGCGTTTGCTTCGTCGGCTCGCCCGACGTAACCCTCCGCTACGAACTCCTCTCTCGAGAGACCTCCCGGGAGGCGCTTTCGACCTACGACCTCCACCAACCCTTCGCGAACTCGATCGCCGTGCGGACAGTGAGTCTCGGGGCAGCAATCTCACTGTGCAACGATCTCCAGTGGTACCTCGTTCGGTTCGTCGACCGCGTGCTGATTCAGGAACCAAGCGTGAGCGACGACGAGTGGCTCTCGCGTGACCTCGCGACCGCCCTTCGAAACGGCGACCTGACGCCGGAAGAGACGGGCGAACACCTGCTTATTTACGGCCTCGAGGCACCCGACGCGGAACCACAAACAGCATCGGCTGACGATACCGACGCGAATCCGGCCAGCCCAGCCCCGGATGCGATGTCCGCCCAAACCGTCAGCGGTGGACAGCGGACGTCAGCAGCACCGAGCGATGGGAGTGGAGCAGATGGCACACAGCAAGAGCAACCACCGGGGGAGACGGCGCGCTCGAGCGAACCACCGAAACTGGTCGACCCGCTGTACGTCCGGCGGACTGATGGGGAGATGCCAACGTACGACCTTCGTGACGTCGAGGAGACGCTCGTCGTGCGGTTGAGCGAAACCGAGTTTTCAGGCTGACGACACCGGTTCGATACTCGGCCACCACCTCTGCTCGTCGGTAACCCGCCCAAAACGATCCGTCCTCGAGCGGACTCAATCGAACAATCCCGTCGAGAGATATCGTTCACCGCTATCCCAGAACACCGTCACGACGAGCGGACAGTCGTCCGCCTCGAGGCCGCCGTCCGTCTGGGGAACCGAGGACAGCCCGCCGTCGAACGCATCGGGCAACTCGGGGCACTCGAGTT
>Ga0207421_10007765_pt1 | contig 11328 bp, 10 predicted proteins | sample SodLakKL_010_SED_4_FD_187542 | JGI IMG/M metagenome (GOLD analysis project Ga0207421, IMG submission 187542) | Alkaline sediment microbial communities from Lake Tanatar, Kulunda Steppe, Russia - 8KL_010_SED (SPAdes) (version 2) | ecosystem: Environmental > Aquatic > Non-marine Saline and...
GTCTATTGAGTTACTAGACGAGGCTTTTGAGAGGTACAAGCATATAAAACCGATTAGAGAAGTGATAACCGATCATGGCTCTGAATTTTACGCTAACAAAAGAGACAAGGATGGAGAAGCCGATCATTCATTTGAAAATTATTGCAAGGAAAAGGGAATTAAACATTTGCTCTGCAAGTATAATCACCCCCAGAGCAACGGCAAGATCGAGAAGTGGTTCCATACCTATGAACAGCATCGTTATAGGTACAATACTTTAGAAGAATTCCTTGAATGGTATAACAAAATCAAGCCACATATGAGTCTCGATTGGCATAATCTTGAAACTCCTAAACAGGCATTTTGGAAAAAATGCCGTTCAGCTATTCTAGGATCTTACTTTCAAATGATTGAAAAAGAGGTCGAACAAAATGAAACGAAATAATTACAGAATAACACATTTCTCTATCAAGATGATAAAATCTATAGTTGTAAAATTAATTCTTTTCATCGACAAAAATATTTCTCCATCAATACACAACTTATCGCAGACTTTTTCTTCTGTAGAAAGACATTTAGGAAAGTAATATGAGAAGAGACTGACCGATCTTCTTATCAAGCTAAGATTTGAGAATAAACCATGGAACTTCAATTAATTCCTTCACATGAACCCCTGATTGATGACCTAATAAATTATTTTCTCCTAAACATTCTCCATGATCAGAAGTTATTACGACCTTACCATCGAAAACATTTTTATTTTTTGAAATAACTTTTAAAAGAGTCCTTAAATTATGTTTGTAAAAATTTTTTATTTCTTTAAGATTGTAATTTCTATAAATCTTTTCGAATTTTTTATATGATGGGACATTTATGAATTCGTTAGCTATTTTTCTAATTCTAAATTTTCTAACATCATCCTCGAATATTTTTCCTAATAGATTAGAAAAAACATAATTTTTAACTTTTTCATAAAAATCAGGGGGGTCATCACTTTCATTAGATTTTTTAATCTTATCCCGGTTATTCCATGCTCCATACTTTGCAGAATATTGAGGATGTAAATAAGGACAATGAGGTTGAACAAAATGCATAATAACTCTATCTAGAGAGGGGGATTTTTCAAGATAATCAAAGATAGTTTGAGGCAAAACAGTCTGATAATCATTATTCCATCCCTCATCCCAAACATCCACTATTAATCCAAAGTGCTCTGTTGCTTTCCAGTGAGAAGACTCTACTCCCAAATCTTCAAGAGTTAGTCCTAAAGAATTAATATAAGCATTGCCAGAGAAATAAGACACATCATGATTCATTCCATCATTAAATGTTTTAGGTAGCCATTCCATTGTAGAACCAGCCCCACTGTTTCTTCTTTCTAAATCACCCTCTAAATATTCATTATACATCCCTTTAAAATAGTCGTATCTACATGCATCCAAGATTAATAAATAATCCCAATCTTCTTCCATCACGTTTTGACGTTTCATTTAGTTTCTCTATCCTAGAAATATAATTTATAGTTTTCCTAAATTCGGGGTTCATGCTTCATGCAAAATTTTTTAATTCAATTATAAATAGAATAGGATGTACTAACAAGCGAATGAGTAGGACAATATCTTTCTATCCTTGTTGCCACTGCGGACGAATCCTAACTTAGGTAGTAAAGCAGCTAAATAGGGAGGTGTACCCCCTTAAGATGGATGGTGTGTTTCAGGAAAATACACGGATTTTCCTAATATCGATGGAATTCTTACATCCTGGGCATATGCCGGTTTGCTTTTATACAGGAAGGAATTAAAGATGTGGAGGAATACATATGCCCAAGACAAACCGGTTGAGGAAAAAAACACCAGAGCAGGGATTTATAACCGAAATGGAGCAGGAGTTTGAGTTGTCGCCAGCAGTATCGAAAGCCATATTGGGATCGGTCAGAGACCATTTTAGCTCAACCTTATTCGATGGTGAAGGGTTCTCTAAAAACAAAATCGAAGTAATAGCGGTAGCAGAAGATGAACCTGCTGGAAAAAGCCTAGAGGAATGTGAACTAATTTCTGTGAAGTTAACATTCAAAACCGAATCTGATCTTGATGTTCTCAGAGATGAGGGAATAACAGCTCTCCGGAAAGTGAGACTTATTCGTTTTGCTGAGGAGGCATTAGAACAAGGAGCCCTTCTTACCGTAGAAGATCTTTCGTTACTACTCAATAGTAGTGAAAGGACGATAAGAAGAGATATAGAATTCTATAGAGAGAAGGGAATAACAGTTCTAACACGAGGATACATGAAAGACATCGGCAGCTCTAAATCCCACAAAACTAAGGCTGTTGAACATTATTTGAAGGGATATCAACCAACTGAAATAGCGACTAGATTGCATCATTCCTTGAAAAGTATAGAACGATATATCGAAACGTTCAGTAGAGTTGCGTATCTGAGAAATAAGGGTTTATCCACTGAAGAAATCAGATATGCACTTCGCATATCTGGAAGATTGATTGAAGAGTATATTGAACTTATCGAAGAATATGCTGAAAGCCCTTTATTAGAAGAGCTCATTCAGAATATATCGAACAATTTCAATACGAACAATCTTAAAAAAGGTGAGATAAAATGAAGAAAGGTAACTCTCATTACACTGGGATGACTAGAAAAAACTTTGAGGGTGCATTAAAACATCTATTGAATACTGAATACGGATTCCTAGGAGGTAAAAAGGTGATGGATTTGATAGTAGATGATGTGAAAAGGCTTGTCCAAAAATTTTACCCAGAGAATCTTTCTATAGGTCAGATTGTTTGGCCTGCGATAAGGGCAGAATCAAATGAACATCATTTCAAAAGGATTGAAGAGCATGAGATAGTTCCGATAGTATTGAATCTGATAACAAGAGAAGAAGTTATGAGATTAGCCAAAGGGGAAAAGAAAAGAAAGATATGGAGAGAAAGAGGAGCTAGATTAGCCCTGGAGGCATATGATCAAGGAGCCGTATTAACATTAGCAGATGTAGGAATGCTTCTTAGTGTAGCTCCAAATACTTCTTGTAGGTATCTAAAAACGTATCAAGAAAATAATGACACCGTACTGCCCATCCGGGGAAATATACATGATATGGGTCGAGGAATGACACACAAAAGAACAATAATAGAAAAAAAATTAGAGAATAAATCCACCAGTCAAGTAGCGAGGGAAACGGATCACAGCCCTGAACAAGTGGACCATTATTTTGGAGATTTTCAAAGAGTAAAAATGTTGCCGAAGAGAGATCTAGACAAGGAAGCGGTGATCGAAGCAACAGGTATGAGTAAAAGTCTTGTGAAGGAACATGCTGATATAGTTGAAGAAACGTAGGAGAAAGATTTATGATACAGGAGAGAAATAACATTCAAAAGAGTAAACCGACATATGTCCTCATTTCTGGAATTCCAGTAGAAACCAAAGTACTATAATTGAGTTCGATCTATATCAATTTAACTTTTCAAGAATTTTTTCAGCCGAGATTTTTCTTAACCTTTTATTATTTCGGGATGAAGCCTAGGATGCTGTTAACTTAAGGAATGCAGCGTAATTATTATAGGCTCCATCCCATTTTTAGAGAGAGGTGATGGGATGCTCTCTAACCAGTGGGATGGAGCCATAGCCTTAAAAGAAGCGCTGAAACAAAAAGGTTTTGTCGAACGAGAAAGAACACCAATAGAAATAATGTTAAAAGCAATATACGATTATCTTAGAGGACAATCTCTAAGAAGAGTCAGGGATGCTTTAGAGATAGATAGGAGTCATGTAGCTATAGGTGATTGGATAAAGAAGTTTGGAGAGATTGCAAAAAATGGTCTAGCATTGGTTAATGGAAGTATCCCAGATGTCTTAGTGGTGGATGAAACAGAGATACAAGTTGGAAGTGAGAGATTGTATCTCTAGGTTGCATTAGATCCTGAAAGAAGAGCTATCTGGTATGCTTCCCTAACCGAGGTTCGAAACATATTGATTGCTAGAAGCTTTTTCAAAGCAATAAAAAAGGAATATGGTAAGTATCCAAGAAAAGTTATAACAGATGGTGGAAGATGGTATCCAACAGCTATTGGAAGACTAGGTATGGATCATGAAATAATGAACGGTGGTGTTCGTTCATATATCGAAAGATGGAATGAAACACTAAAAGATCGGATGAGATATTTTGATAAATACCATCCTTGCCAAAAAAGTGATTGTGATAGAAATCATGTCCTATACTGGATAATGGCTAACATCTTTTTCTACAATCATGTAAGACCTCACATGACTTTAGGTGCTAAACCCCCTATTGAGAAGAATGATTGGGAAAATAATACCAATCAAAAAGTGTTTTTGAAAAGAATTGATGATCTCTTAACTTAACTGCATCGAAGCCTAGACACCCAAATATATTAAAAAAATCTTGGCTTATAGTTTAAAGAGGTGACAAAAAAGAATATTAAGACCCTATAAAAGATAAGGAAATAATAAAAAGGAATATTGGGAAAATAGATTTATAAGAGAGTAAAATTTAGTGATTAGGAGATAAAGTAGCATGCCAAATAAAATATTACTTTTATATGAAGTAGATCAAATTGAAGAAATTACTAATAAATTTAGTTTAAATTATTTCAATCAATCTGAAATAAAAATTATTTCATTAAATTATGAAGTACATGAGAGATTGAAAAAATTAGGGATAAAACATCAGCAACATATAAAATATGAAAAAAAAGGAATTTATAAAGACAATGATAAGTCGGCTATAGATATAGCAAAAAAGATAGTAAAAATTCCAGAATTAGAATTTTTTACTTATAGAAATATTAATATCCTCTCAGTAGAAGAATGGTGGATTAGTAACTATTTTGGGAAAATACTAGGTTATATCTCGCTCTTTGAGAGGATTATGAGGGAGAACAATGAGGCTAAGAAATTAATACTTCCACATATAACGCTAAAAGATAGTGACTCCGTTTGGGATTATTTAGGGAGAAAAGCACCTATTGAAGTGGCAAAAATTTTTAACAAAAAAAAACAAATCAAAATAGAAATTATAATTAAAAAGGATTTAACTAAAAGAAAATCACACAATTTTGAATCAAAAACAGATTTAACAAGGAAAGATTACCTATCTAATGGAATTGCAAAATTAAATAACTTATTGAATCAATACATTAGATCTTTAAATTCTAATAAAAACATTCTAGTTCTTCAATACTGGAATAGAATTGTAAATATTGTCAAAGACCTTAATGACTATAAATTTGTTTTACTTAGAGTTTCACCATTTACTGACCTATACAAGTTTAAAAAGAAACCGTTGGAATTATATAAAAACAAGATCGATTTTCATAAGTTAAATGATTTTTTAAATAATAAAACAAAAAAATCTATTGAAAAAAGATTTAAGACTATAAAAAAGGAATGGGAGTCTTTAGATTATTCAATATTTAATCAGAAAAAATTTAGACTTAAAGGTTATTCAATGCAGGAAATAATTAGAAATATGATATCTGAGTTGCTAACTCAGAAAATAAAATCTAATATGATAAAAATTGAAAGTATATATAATTTAATTAATGAAAAAAATATTGACTTGATTATTTTAAGGATCTCGATAAGGGACAGATATAAAATAGCTGCTTTGGTAGGGAAAAATTTAGACATTCCTACTGTAGAGTTGCAACATGGTATTATGAATTTAGAAACTTTTTATGGATTTAATCCTGACTTAGTTGATACTTATTTTTGTTATGGGATTAGAGAAGAAAGGAACCTAAAAAGAAATTTTAAAAATAATAATATTTACCCCATAGGAAGCCCAAGATTTGAAGAATATATTAGATATAAAGATGAACATGATGAAGGAGATAGAAAGAAAATTTTAGAAAAACATAATGTAAATCAGGAAAAACGTCTTTTAATTTATACACCCCCAAAAGTCGAGACGAATTCTAGAAGAACTTTTCGAAACTATCTCCCTACTACATCGGATTTTAAAAAGATTTTTATCTCAATAAATAATGGTATAAAAAATATAGAAGGATTAAAAATTCTAATAAAGTTTCATCCAAGTGATTATAAAGTGAAACTACATAAAAAATTGGCCAAAGAGGCATTTAATGATAATGTATTGGTTGAACAACATAGTGATCTTAAAGAACTATTATTTGTTTCAGATGGATTAATAACTAATTTTTCAACTACAGGATTAGAAGCTATGATTATGGAAACTCCTGTGATAGTATATGATTACTTCTATGATGCATACAATTATTATGATAAGATATCAAAAGAAGGGGCTGTGATTAAAGTTAATAATTCTAATCAATTAAATGAACAGATTGAAAGATTATTAGAAGAAGATTTTAGAGAGGAGATAATTGAAAAAGCTTCTGATTATATTAGAAGAAATTATAATTTTGATATGAAATCTTCTAAAAGGGCTAGGAAAATAATTTCAAAATTATTATGATATTATTAATAACACGTATGGACTTTAATCTTTCATTTTTGAGGACAAGAGGCTAGAAGAATATAGAAGCTATTTTTTAATCGAGCAAACCACTTTTATAGATATTATAGGGTTTTGAAGGAAAGATTATCATAGGATTTCAATCTTATCACCACTCTCATAAGTCTAGTCATTCATAGGCTATACAAAATGAATCATACCATTATTTAGAGGGGATTCTCAAACTACTTTGATGAGTTTACAATCAATAATAGTAGATTTTTCAGAATTTTTACCAAAAGGTTAATTTACTCCTTATAATTTTAAAACATTACTTGATATAAGGTGGATTAATTGAAAGAAAAAGTATTGTCTGTGATCCCTGCAAGAGGAGGATCCAAGGGCATACCTAGGAAGAACTGTAGAGTACTTGATGGGAAACCTCTAATATATTATGCTATCAACATCAGTAAACGATCTTTATTGATTGACAAAACAGTTGTAACAACGGATGATAAAGAAATAGCCCAAATAGCCCAGTATTTTGGGGTGAACCAAGTAATAACAAGACCAGCAGATTTAGCAGATGATGAAACGCCTTTAGCTCCGGTCATAAAAAATACATTAACTCAGCAACAAGAAGAATATGATTTTGTTTTGTCCTTTCAACCGACTACGCCTTTAATTTCAGTTGAATCTTTGGATGAAGGTATCAAAAAAGGATTAGAGAATAATTCGGATAGTGTGATTTTCATCACGGATGCTACCGCACATTATTGGAAAGAAAAAAAAGAAGATATGGAATTACTATCTACAGCTCGTAGGAACAGACAGTATCTAGAAAATATATATGAAGAAATAGGAATATTCTTAACTCGGAGCGATATTATTAAGGATGAAAAAAGAATAGGTGACGCTCCTCATTTCAAGAAGGTAAATAAAAGAGAAGGTGTCGATATAGACGATTATGGGGATTGGATTTTAGCTGAGAATTACATGAACCGAAAATTATTGATTTATAGGGTTATTGGTAATTCTGATACAGGGTTAGGACATGTTAGTAGAGGTTTAACCCTAGCAAAGCAAATTCATAATCACGATGTTTTATTTGGAGTAAGTAAAGGGGACGATTTAGCTAAACAACTCCTTCAAGATAATAATTTTCCTTTTGTTGAATTCAATAATGAAGATGAATTTGAACAGTTTGTCGAAAATAAACAACCTGAGATATTGGTTAATGACATTTTAGACACCTCTAGAGAATATATGAGAAATATTAAACCTAAGGTTGAGAAAGTTATCAATTTTGAAGATATGGGTGAGGGATCAGAGATAGCTGATACGGTGATAAACGCTTTATACGAATTTTCTACACCCCCCCAGAATCATTTTTATGGGCATAAATACGTTTGTTTGAGAGATGAATTTAGGTATATTGAAAAAAAATCTGAGATTGATGAGGTAGATAGAATAATGATATCCTTTGGGGGGGTTGACGAGAATAACATGACCTTAAAGTCCTTGAAAGCTATTATTGAATTATTGAAAGAAAATGAGGATTTAAACATATCAATAGATATCGTATTAGGTCTAGGTTACGGGTATCTAGAAGAATTGAACTCTATTATAGAAAAAGCTCCTAAGTACATTGAAATAACGGTTAGTCAAAACATCAATAGAATGTCAGATTATATGCTTAAAGCGGATTTGTTGTTAACGTCGAATGGAAGAACGATCTATGAGGCTACATCTATGAATCTGCCAATTATATCTGTTTCTCAGAATCAACGTGAAACTAAACACCTTTTTTCTCATATTTGTAAAGGTGTTTGGGATTTAGGGCTTGCTGATTTTACATCAGAGGAAAATCTCAAAAAAGCAATATGTGAATATGTTAAAAACGAAGAAAAAAGAAATTCTATGTTTGAATCATTAGATTCATATGATATTAGAAACGGAATTAATAGAATTAAAAAATTGATTTTTGAGTAAATGAAAGGTGGTAATATGAAGTTAGATGGAAAAAATATAGATGAATTAGATAGGCCGTACCTGATCGCTGAGATCGGTGTCAATTATTATGACATAGCCGATAAGGAAGAAATCTCTTTGATGGATGCGGCAAAGAAAATGGTAAAAAAAGCTTCTAAAGCTGGGGCGGATGCTGTTAAATTCCAAACCTATAAAGCCGAAAAATTAGCTTCAAAAGAATCTCCAGCTTACTGGGATACTGATGAAGAGAGTACTACCTCCCAGTATGAGCTATTCAAAAAATATGATAAATTCGATGAAGATGATTTCTATGAGGTAGCGGATTATACTGTTGAAGAATGTGGGGTATCTTTTCTTTCTACACCTTTCGATTTCGAAGCTGTTGATTATTTAGATGAGGTTGTACCTGCTTTCAAGGTCGCTAGTGCTGATATCACTAACTTACCATTTTTGGAACATATTGCTGAGAAAAAGAAACCTGTTCTCTTATCTACTGGTGCTAGCAATTTAGCAGAAATATACGAAGCGATCTCGGTTTTGAAAGAAGCGGGAATCGAGGATCAAGACATCGCTGTACTTCACTGTATTTTAGAGTATCCGACAAAACTGCAAAACGCTAATTTGAATATGATTAGCCATTTGGATAAAACCTTTAAGGCTCAGACGGTGGGTTATTCTGACCATGTACCTCCTGATGAAAATATGATAACGCTTTTGAACGCTTATATCCAAGGGGCTATGATCATCGAAAAACACTTTACATTAGATAAAAGCATTCTAGGAAATGATCACTACCATGCAATGAATCCAAATGACTTAAGGACTTTTAGAAATAATATTGAAATATATAACAAAACAACAGGTAAGTATTTCAAAAAGCCTTTGGAATCGGAAAAAGATTCAAGATTATATGCAAGAAGAAGCATTGTCGCTAGTGAAAAGATAGAGAAGGATGAAGAGATTACAATAGACAAAATTGAGTATAAAAGACCAGGCATAGGGATTTCACCTTCACAAAAAGATTTAGTAATAGGAAGGAATGCAAAAAAAGATATCGAGGAAGACGAAATAATAGAATGGGAGAGTATATGAGATGTATGTTTTTCTTACTAGACCCTTTAAAAATGTAGGAGATTTCTTAATAGCAGAAAAAGGAAAACAATTATTAAAGCATCATAAACCTGAACACGAATTGAAGGAATTCCATTCGGCAGAATCGCTTAATGATAAAATCGATATATTGAACGAGTCAGAATTAATAATAATAAATGGAGGACCAGGATATCAACCACAGATGTACCCAAAAATATATCCGCTAGTGGATGATTTGTCAGAATTGGATACACCAATAGCTATTTTAGGTATGGGTTGGAGATCATTCCCGGGTGATGAGATTTCTGTAAATGATTTTTCGTTCACTAAAAGATCAAAAAAACTTTTAAAATTAGTTAATAAAAATAATTATCTAAGCTGTAGAGATTATATTACCCAAAGATTGGTTAAAAAGAATGGTTTTTCGCCAGTTACAATGACCGGGTGTCCAGCATGGTATGATTCAGATAATTTAGAAAGAGATTTACATGTTCCAAATGATATTGAAAAAATTGTTTTTACTACACCTGCAAGGAAATTTTATCTTACGCAGAGTGCTAATGTAATGAAAGTTTTAAACGACTTATTTCCAAATACTAAGAAATATTGTACTTTTCATAAAGGCATAAGAGCAGATAAACATTTGAAAATCAAGGAGAGAGCTGAACAGATGAACTATACGGTCAAGGATACATCTTGTGATATCTCCAAAATTGAATTTTATAAAGATTGCGATTTACATGTTGGTTATAGAGTTCACGGTCATTTATATTTTCTAGCTCATAGATTACCATCTTTATTGATTGAAGAGGATGGAAGAGGTAGAGGAGCTAACGAAAGTCTTGGTTTACCAAGGTTGCCCGCGTGGAACAGAAGGGTCAAAATATCTAGTAATATTAAACCTTTTAAAAAGATTATAAATAATCTTCTTTTTATATATACAAATAAATTTATTCCTGAAATGGTAAAGAATCTTTTAATAGAAGAAGTAGATAATGATTTTCGCCGTATCCAACAATCTGTGAAAATAATAGATTCGACTTATGAGGATATGAAGAAGTTCATCGAGAGCTTCCCTTAGTTTTAATTTAAGATGAGCTAGCCATATTTAATAGATATTGCCTTGAAAGACTTACAAAGTAGAAGAAAATACGAGGAAGAAAGTAATGTCAAAGTTTTAGAACTCCGAGAAAAGATTGGTTCTAATACCTATATGAGAACGGTTGACACTTCATATATCAAGCGCGGTTGATGTCCACTGTAGCTGATAACAAAATCAACCACATTTGATAATTCAATCATCCGCAGTTGATAACGAGGATGTTTTCAGACAATATCTTTACACCCTCGAACGTGCAGGATTTCATCCAATTCGTCTTCATTATCATTACGGACGTGGTTCTGCGGATGAAGAGGGATTGTATTCCTCGTCAACCGTACGTCAGAACGGTATCAACCGAAAATCATAATCAAATCAATCGCAGATTATATTGAATTTATCCCTTTTTGCAGTTGATGATCAGGTCAAAAATAATAGTACACCTGTCAAAAAGACTAATATTTTAAATAATTCCCCTATATATCCACCCGTAAGAATCACGATGATGGGCAGAAAAACTTTCCTGGTAACGGTAAACAGTTTCATTGAGTACTTCACTGGCTGGCTCGGCCTATTCTTTATAGCGAGGTTCATGGCCAACCCGGATTTCAACTACGGTATCGTTCAATTCGCTCTAGGTCTTGTTTCGATGTTTGGTTTTGTAGGTGGTTTTTTTGATTCTGCTCATGTAAAAAGATATTCAGGGGGAGAAATA
>Ga0207421_10007766_pt1 | contig 11328 bp, 15 predicted proteins | sample SodLakKL_010_SED_4_FD_187542 | JGI IMG/M metagenome (GOLD analysis project Ga0207421, IMG submission 187542) | Alkaline sediment microbial communities from Lake Tanatar, Kulunda Steppe, Russia - 8KL_010_SED (SPAdes) (version 2) | ecosystem: Environmental > Aquatic > Non-marine Saline and...
TATATATATTCATTCATTCTAAATTTATATTAACCAATTGAATAAATTTATCTTTATCATCTTCAGATTCATCTTCCATGTTAAAATGTTTAATAATATCATCAATCATTTTAAATTTATCATTATCACCTTCTTCATCTTCATCATATTTATCTATATTTTTAATTAACCATTGTTTAATTTTTTCTACTTTATTATTATATGGATTCTCAGGAATTTCAATTGCATCAATCTTATCAATACCATCTTCCTCACTATCATCTTTAGTTATCTTTGAATCTTCATCCTCAGATAAATATGATAAATTATATCTTGAAAGAATTTCTTTTATTTGATACTCGATGTTTGTAATTTCATTTGCACTTAATTTTTCTTTAAGTTTTTTTCTTTCTATCTGTAATTCACTCTTAAACTTTGGTGCTTTATCAATTGCTTCTTTAAACATTCTATTTATTTTATCAATAGATTTTTCTAAACCTCTATTTGTTGACTTGACAGGTTCGTATAATGATTTAATATAAGTATTAAAAGAAGGTATTCTTTCTTTATAATTAGACATTTTTAATTATTATTTTTTATTTATCTCTGATAAAATGTTAGAATATTCACTTGGTGATATATCTAATTTATGTGCCTCATCTTCGATTACTGTTAGTGTTTTCATAATACTATCACGAATATCATTATTATATTTTTCAAGAATAAAAAAAGAACTATTTTCTTTTCTATATTGTTTTGAATGTTCTGTTATTTTTTTCATTGTTTTTTATTTTTATTATATATCTTATAAAGAATATTTGTTTTTTACTAAATCAATTAATTTTTTGGGGGATGTGTTTTTGAGCGAATAATAAGGGGGCATAGAACCACGAATAAAAATTGAATATGCACTATAATCAACTGATATTTCTCCTTTTGTGTGATTAAACTTATCTTTATAATTATATTTAAAACCTACAGTACCTGTAGTATCACCATATTTATTTGGATCTTCAAAAACTTCCCATACATCTTGAACGCCTTTAATTTTTTTAATCTTTTTTACAAATTCATTATGATAAGCCCTAGGATCATCAATTTTATTTTTTTCTGTTAAATATTCATTTTCTTTTTTCATAGGAAGACCTGTATGTGAAGTTTTTGCATAATCTTTTATTTGTTCATCAGTCATATCAGAATCTACGATTTTCAAAACACTTTCAGGTACTTCATCCTTTTTCATTGAACCTTTACGAACTGCCCACGCCATACCAAATAATCGTTGTTGAGCAACAGATTTAGATTCTTCATTAATAAAATCTTCTATTGTTGGTATAAATTTTTTCATTCTATTTTTATTTTATATATTCATATGTTTTAAAATTCTACTGAGTATATTTTAAATGGAAATCCTTGATTTTTATATGTTATAATTCTTTCCTTTGCATGTTTTAACAAATAATTTTGATTTTTTATTGAAAAATCATCAACAAAATCAACAACAGTAACTCTATCCTTTCCTTCTAATAATCTCATACCCCTACCTATACTTTGACGTATAATTTTATCTGATTTGTAAGATTCTGTTAAAAATAAATTATAAACTGAATTTATTGATACTCCTGTTGCCAATGTCCCATAACTTGCAACAAGAATCTTATTATCACTTTCATCCATTTTTTCAAAATACATTGATCTAAGTTTAATATCTGTACCACCGTCAACATAAAAAACTTCTTTCTCTGTATTTTGTCTCAACCAATCATAAATTTTTTTACCATATTCATTTTTTATATCTGAAAATAATACTAAAGAATTTTTTGTAACTTTAGATATAAAATTACAAATATATAAAAATCTTTTCCTATTATCAATAACAACTCTTTTTTCTAAATCAAGTAATTGGGTTCCTTCAAATTCATGTCTTCTTTTTCTCAACTCTTCTAATTTTTCTCTAATTTCAATTTCGAGATAATTCATTTTTATTACTTTTACAAAAACACTTGATGCATATTTATTATCAATTAAAAACTTTGCAGATATATCATTAACAAAAGGACCTAAGTATGCCTGTAAAGTAAAATGATCGGCAAAATCAGGTTTCTTTTTTAAAGTTCCTGAAAGACCATATCTATATCTGAGATTTTTGCACTTTGAAATAACATTTTTTACAGATACTGAATTTGTATAATGAGCCTCATCAACACAAATCGCATTAACTTCATCAAACCACTCTTCATCTCTTTTTGTTAATGATTGAAAAGTACCAATTATACATTCTGCTTTTGATTTACTTTTATCTGTACCGGCATGGATGGGTTGAACATTATATTTTAATTTATTATTATTATAATCATCAAAATCTTCCATTGATTGTATAATTAAACTTGTGTTAGGAACAACTAACATATACTTATCAATAAGATTTTTTGATAATAAATAAGCAAACACAATAAAAATTATAAGAGTTTTTCCTGCGGATGTTGCAATTTCAGAACATGACATTTTAAATTTTAGTATATGAAATGCAGCACTGATTTGATAATCTCTAATTTCTTTTGAACCTCCTATTTTATATTTTGGATGATCTTTAAAAAAATCTCTAACCCATTTTTCAAATACTTCATATATAAAATTATAATCTACAATTTCATCAATTTCATCAATAAATAATTCAAAACCAAATTTCTTACATGTTGCTGAAAGTTCATTCCATAATCCTATTGGAATTCTGTTATATTGATCTACATAAGTGATATATCCATCCCATACTTTTTTTTTCACAAGAGGATTAAATCGCCAACTTTCAATTCTTCTTTTAAATGAAAATCTAATTTGCTCAATTTCTTGTTCTGTATATTCATATATATGTAAAAATCGTTTGTCTGTTGTAAGTCTTACTTTCATTATAAACTTTTTTTATTAATGTTGTCCTCTTTTATATTCCTCAAGTTGAATTCTCCATTTTATCCCATAATAAATTTTATCTAAACTATCAATTGTTCCTTTCATATAAGTTAGATGATTTTGAAACAATTCTTGCAACATTACTTGTTTTTTTAAATCTACATCAATAAACATATTTTTTGGATCTTTATCAAGTCTAAGATCATAACTTTGTGAATAATATAAAAATCTTTCCTTTTTCTTTTCTCTTAAATCAGCATTAATTTTAGATAATACACCTATTAATGTATGTGTATATTCTAAAGCAATTTGTCTTGCGGTTAACATATCTGATAAAACTGTAGAACAATTGTATATATCTCTCATATTTTTTGACATACCATCAATCTTTTCTTTCCAATCTTTTCTTTCCTTTTCAAATTTTGATGATATTTTATCTTTTTTTTCAATTTCTTCAGAAAAGTTTACATTTGAATTTTTTTCTTCCATGTACTATAATTTCTTTTTTGTTATTTTCTATTTTTTTAGAAATCTCAATATCTAAAAATGGTTTATTTTTATCTTTCATGGGAAAATCAACAATTCCTTTAAGATAATGTTTATCTTTTAAAAACTCATCTATTGAATCTTCAAGTTCTTCTTCTGTTGGTTTATACATCATCATTAAAATATCCACAATTTAGTTATTTATTTTATATATGATTTGCATCATATTTTGAATTACTAAAATATCCTGCAACTGATATTAAATTTTTGTTTTGTTTTTTTGCTTCAATTACAATATCATTAAAATCTACTTTATTAAAATTAACATCAATACCTACATCTTTAATATATTTTTTCCATAGAAAAACATATTCTCCATTTATAATTTTTTTCATAGATTTTTTTATACCATCTTTATCTCTATCATACATCCATCTTATGTTAGAAATTTCGAACGGGAATTCATTATCAATACCACAAACTGACATTGCATTATTCAACAAAAAAGAATCCAAAGGACCTTCGGTAATAATTATAGGCAATGAAAAATTTGTTGAATTTAAACCAAACAAAAAAGACAATTTATTTATATCTTTAAAATTTTCAATATGTTCATATTCTAAACCTATATGTTTATGTATCATTTCTAAAGTATAAGTTATGTACTTAGGTTCACTCTTAAAATTTCTAACTTGCATTCCCAATACTTTATTCTCATCAATTAAATTTAGAATAAATAATCTTTTTATATTGGGATCCCATGCAAACGATTCATAATTAAATTGTTGTCTACTGATTAAATATTTTTTTGCCCAATTTGCCTCTGGGTGCTCAATAGAAATAAGTTTATATTTATTAAATATTAAATCTTTATTTATAGCATTTTTTTTCAATTTATCAATATTGAAAAAATAAGAATTGTCAATAATTTTTTTACTATTCTCATTTGTATTATATATTTCCCGTTGATTTCTTATATGAACGATTTCATTTGATTTAATATTTTTACCGAAGTCTTTTATAAATTCCTCAAAAGAAGTATGAGTTTTACAATTGAAACAATGAAAATTCCAACCTTTTTTATAAACATTTCCTCTTTTCTTAAAACTATCTTTTGATGAATCCCCACAATATGGACACGCAAAGTTAAATCTTTCATCACGATCAAACATTTCATTTTTTCCATTAACACCTTGAAATTGTTCTTTAATAATTTCATTGATTAATATGTGTGCCTTTTCTTCAAATTCTTTTTTACTAATTTCTTTATCAAAAGTAGATGGTGTAAATTCAAATTCTTTCATATTCTTTTTATTTAAAAATAGGTCACTTTATTTAATAAAATGACCTATTAATTTCTTAATAATAAAAAATTTTATAAATTGTCATACAATTCTTTATCGAGATCGTCCATATTTATATCAAGATCTACATCATCATCATCATCTTTTTTATCATCTCCTTTATGACCTTCTTTCAATTCATCGATATCAGGAACATTAGATTTTGAAGTTTCTTTTTGTTCAGTAGTTTCTTTTTGTTCAGTAGTTTCTTTTTGTTCAGTAGTTTCTTTTTGTTCAGTAGTTTCAAAATTCATTTCTTTTCTTTTTCCGTCTGAATCCGATACTTTTATATCTGAATTTGCTTTTGCTATTTGTTCAATAAGTTCTCCTCTTGGAATTACATTTTTAATAACATCATTAACAAAATTATAAGTTTCATCAACCCATTCTTGATAACCATATTTTTCAAGATCGGGAGAATTTTCTTTAAGATATGCAACAATTTTTTCTACATTTTCTGGAGATTTTTCTAATGTATTTCCATCAATTGCAAGAGGCATTTTTTCATCAAGAAATTTTGAATCATCATAATTATTAAAACCTGCAACTATTTTAATATTCAAAAAGAATGGTTTTCCTTCAAATAAATCAAATGGTATATGTGGTTTTCCATATTCTGGTTTTATTTCAGCCATAAGTTTATTATGAATTTTTATACCATATTGAAATACCATAATTTTACCGACTAAATCGGGTTGGTTATCATCTTTGATAATTTGAACAAGAGAAGCAAATGTTTGTCGTCTTGAAAAATGATTTGCTAATTTTTGTTCTGCAACAGATTCTGATTTTTTTAATTTCCAATAAATATCTTGAAGAATTGATTTCTTATGAACCGATGATGGGCAATCTATATATTTACCGTCACCGGAAACAGGATTAACCAACCAACTAGTCCATTTTGAGATAATTGATTTGTTTTTAGGATCTTTATACCAAGGTATAAATCTAATTACTGATTTGTAGACATTGTCTTTACCTGCCTTAGCTGTAGGTTTGTAACGTTCGAGATTTTTCTTTTCTTCTCCTTTAAAGTCATCTGCTGAAAGTTCGAAAAGATCGTTGTAAATTTCATTTTTTTCCATTGTTTTAGATTTTTTTAGTTTTTAGATTTTAGAATTAATTAAACTAATCAAAAGAGGGAATTATAATCAAGGAAGGTATAAACTGCAAAATGTTTTGTTCAAATTTAAATTTATATACATCATATATAAATAGTTTTATTTATAATTGTTCTGAAAATAAGTAAAAATTAAAAAATTGTTTAGGTGTCATATTTAATTTTTGAGATTCATTTTTAACCCAGTCTTCTTCTTCACTTTTAATTTTCTCAAGTTCTTTAAAATTATTATCAATATTATTTTGAATTTTTTTTAATTTCTCCTCATCACCATTAATTTTTTCATTAATCTTTGTATATCTATTAATAAAATTTTTAATTTTTTTTATATGCTCTTCGTTCAACTCTTGATTTGTCATTTTTTTATTTTATTTTTGTATTCATGGAATTTAATTAGTTTCATTTAAATTTCTTACTTGAAATGTTTTAATGACCCAAACTGAGTCAATTATATCATCTAAAGGTTTTAACCAATTTTTTGCCCTGGGACTTTTAAAATTGTCAACTGTTGATGGGTCATTTAAATAAGAATAAAGTTTACTTGAGATAATATCAGAATCTTTAGAATTAACAAAAGCAGTAATCATTGCATCTTTATTAAAGTTACCTTTACCTGCTGTCATTTTAAGAGAAGTTGGCGCATAAACAAAAATATCTGAATAATCAATATTAAAAAAATTTTTTATAGTATGTCTGAGAATATAATGATAGCCTGCATGTTGTATTTTTGTATTTCCAGGTGCGGCAAATGAAAGTCCTTCAATAACAAAATATGTATTTTTGTTAAAATATTTTTTAATTGAATTGCAAAGGGTTAAAGAAAGAATTTCGGAATCTTTACTATTAATTCTTTCATTTTCTTGAAGGTTTTGAAATTTTTTAAAATCATCAATTTCTTTAACAAAAATACCTGCTTCTTTTATTGAAAGGATAAAATCTTCTTTTAAAATATCTTTTCTAGGATATATAAAATGCTGAAGACAATTATCTTTTAAAACAGAAACAGCTGGACTTTTAATACTATAATCTATTCCTATAATTGTGATATTTTTCATTGTCTTTAGACTTTAAGTTTCTTACCTAAAGCACTACCTAAAGCACTATTAACAAGTCTTGATGTAAACATATCATATAAAACACCTTTTTTAATACCGAGTGCCTTTGCAATTGTTTTACCTACGGCAGGACCTGCTAAAAAACCTGTTACACCACCAATAATTTTTCCAAGAACACCTTCATCAAGATCTTCAAGACCGTGATCTTTAAGATACTCTTCTAATTCATAGTAAATTTCTTCAGCTTCTTTAACTTGTTCAGGTGTTAAACCCACAACTTCATGTGCCTCAAAAACTGGAGAATAATTTTCTTGAACTTCTTTAAAATTCATTGTACCTTCTTTAGGTTTTTGATCTTCTTGTTTTAATTCTTTAAAATTTTTCATATTTTATTGTTCTCTTTTTAATAGGTTAAATGATGTGTAAGTAAAATCACAAGTAAATGTATTAAATTCGGGTACATTTGTTGCAAATGACAAACTTAAATCTGATATACCATTATAAATAATTCTTCCAAATTTAATAGTAAACAATTCATAACCTGTATTATCTAAAAACATTAAAAACATATCAGGAAGAAATTGTTTTCTTGTTGTATATTTATAAAAATGATCTAAATGTTCAAACATTATCCAATAATTAACAAAACCTTCATATAATTTAAAAGTAACAGTTATTTCTTTATCAATATTCAACTCAAGATTACCTTTTCCTTTCCACGGAATTTCTGGATTGTGTAAACTTTGCTGTTCAACTTTGGGTAACGATACAGAAGGAAATGTCACTTCTTGAATACTTGCATTAACATAATCCCTAATTGTTTTGTACGGACATGGTAATCTTTTTATTATATATTCATATTCTTTTGTAATATTATCCTCAAAGAAATTTCTAGGAAATTCAAATCTAAAATTATTATTTTTAGCATTTAATATCATATTCTTTTATAATTTTCTTAATGTTGTTGTATCACCACCTGTTCTATCACCCGCTCCACTACCTGTTCCACCACCTGTTCTTCCTCCTGTACCTCTCGCTCCACCCGTTCTTCCTGTTGTTCTATCTGATTCTTTACTTCTTCTTTCTTTTTCTTCTTCTCTTTCTGCAATTGGTGGCCTAGGTTTTTTCAGTGAAGGTGCCTCAGTGTCAAGTTTAATTTCTTTTTTAGGTTTAACTATTCCTTTTTTAGGTTTCAATTCTTTAATTGGGCTAACTATTATTGGTGGACGATCTGGTCTATCTTTTAATTCTTTTATTTTATCTCTCAATTCTCTTTTCTTTTCATCGGCCGTTTTCATTTTTTCTTGCAGTTCTTCAGTTTCTCTCATTCGTTCACCAATTTCTCCTTTCAATTCTTTAACTTTATCTTCATAATCTGTAATTTTTCGTTTTAATTGTTCTTTTAAAACATTGTTTGCTTTAATTTCTTCCTCCAGTTCTTTTCTTAGTTGAATTTGTTCATCAACTTCATTATTCATTCTGGTTTTAAACTGATTTAATTTTAAATTTATTGGTTTTGCAAATTCTTTATCTATTTCATAACCTTCTGTAAATTTTTCAAATCTTCCTATATACATTACGGTTTCTAAATCACTATCATCTCCTTTATTAACCAAATAAAAATTTTTATCTTCCTGAATATTTAAAACTTTTGAAGCCTGTTCTTTTAAAAGATTAAAAACAATTTCACCACTTTCAGGATGTACTTCTTCGTTTTTTATGGATTCAACTTTAATTGTTTGATTATTATCTTCAACAAATTTTAAGTATATTTGTTTTCTTGTTAAATTTATAGGTACTATAGTATCTTTTTCAATTTCATTAATTATAAACTTTATAATATTATCAAATTTTGTTAATTGTATTACACATTTTCCTTGTCCATATAAAACTGTATCAATTTCAAGTGCTTCAGAATTTGACATATTTACTGCAATATTATTCTGATTGTAATATTGAGGTATAATTTTTGTTTTTGATTTTTCAATTGGTTTAGGACTGTCTGTAAAAAGATTTTCAGTTCTTATAGGTTGAGATGTATCTTGACTCGGAAGCACCGTTTCAATAACTTTATTATAAACCTTAAGTGGTCTTATTCCTTCATTAATATTTATTCTTTTTATTTCTAAACCATATTTTTTTGGATTATATTTAGTAATATTTGCTTTCCTAATAATTTGTTCATTTGATTCTGTATTAATTAATCTCATTGTATATAAAATAGAATAAGCAAATGCAGTTGATGAATTTAATATTACAGGTCTAAAATAAGAGGGTTTTTCAAATCCACTTGATTGAGGAATTGTGATATCGGTTGTTGTATTAAAATTTTTACCTATTTGTTCTATTACTTTTAAATTATGAATAACTGTCCAGTTACCGTTTTGATTTAAAATATTTATATAAGATCCTATATAACCACCTTCCCACGATGGATAATACTCAAAATAATCTCCTCTTTCACTTTCTTTGATATTACAAGATAGGCCACTATAATTATCACTATTTAATACTGATGATTTATATTCTTGTCTTGTTGTATAAAAGTTTACTTCCTGATCTTCACTATCAAATTCTAATTCTATTAAAGAAATATAAATAGGTGAATCTTTTAAATAACCACCAGAAAATGGATTCTCAGGAATAACCGGATGAGAATATAAGTTTCCAAATAATTTTTGATTTGCTGAATATTCTTCATAATCTGATTGTATTTCATAAAAAGAAGGAACCTTAAGCGTGATATATCTATCATAAGTTCTTTCACCTAATACAATTGGATTGGGATTAAATGTAGTATTAGAATTTTGTTGATTTCTCAAATATGCAGCAGAGGATAATCTACATTTCTTTTTTGAATTTTCTAACAAAGAAACATCAACTACAAAACCATCTAATCCTTCAAAATTATATCCTGAAAGTATATGAATTCTGATTGTGTCATATTTTACTTTAGAAATTGCTGGTTGTTCTTCTGGAAACTTATTTAAAAATTCTGGATCTGTAGGATCAATAATATCAAAACTATCTTGATATTTTGGATGATCTGTTACATTGTGTGATGCCCATTTACTTCTTGCCCCTTTAACAGGTAAAACATTCCAGGAAAGATTATTTCCTGTAATTTCTTTTATATTTTCAGTTGAATGATTAGCAAAATGATATTCTCCGGTAATTTTATTTTCAATTCTAAAAATACCGATATTATCGGGATTACCTGTTGGGTATTCTAGGTTTTTAGGAGGTTTTGTTGAATATTCATATTCAATTAAAGCCCAGTCACAAATCTGTATATATCTTGATGTTACGAAATTTACTGGCATATTATTTAAATATTTTTCTAGGATTAAAAGTTGTAAAATTATAAGTTGCTCCTATTATTAATGCAGGACCTACTTTAACGTACCCATTATCCACATTTATTCCATATCCTATTGTAAACCCAATTCCAAATTTTTCCTCAGGAAAGTACGACCGAATAAGTTTAGATTCATGAGGATCTATAATAGTTCCATCTATTCTTGTTACATTAAAACCTGGATAATTAGATCGGACAAAGATGTTTAATAATTCTGTTTCTGGATCTTCTTGAAGTCCAGTTATCAATGAAACATTTAAACTGTCTCTTAAAGACACTGAAATTGAATTTCTATCTATTAATGTTGTGCCATCTAAAAAACTAAATTTTGTTTTTCCCCATATGAATTTTGAATTTCCCTCTGAATATAAAGTATCATAACTCCATGAAATTGATTGACTTCCATCTGGATATTCAGTAAGAAATATTGAATCATTAAGTTTTCCTTCTAATTCAATAACATCTGAGCGTAAGGATGCATTTATCTGAGATAAAAAAACTACTGTTCCTTTTTGTTTTTTTATTTCTTCATATAAGTTTGAGTTTAAATCTTTTAAATCTTCTTTTTCAGACGCAAGAATTGATCTTTGATACTCAATTTCATCTGCTTTATTTTTTACAACATTTAACGAATCTTTATAATATTCAATATTTTGTTCTAATCTTGTTATTTTATCATCATCAATTGTTCTCCCACAATCTTTAAATAAGAAAAGCCCAAGTGCAAATATAACAACAAGCATAAGAATTCTTTGTGTATTGGTGTTTTTTAAAATTTTTATTACCGTTTTCATTTTTTATTTTTTAAATTTTCAATGTCTTTTTTTATTTCTAAAATATCTTTTCCATATCGTTCTTGTAATTTTTCTTTTTCAGTTCCTTTAAATTTTTTACGAATAAATATGAAAGGAAATATAGCCATTGCCCTATAATTACTTAAAATTGTAAAATGTTGTAAAATTCTAACAACTACAATCTGTCGATGTGTACACACCCAAGTAATTATGCGTCTCAAGCAATTCTCTAATGTCCTCTTTTTTAAACTTATTTGGGACTAATTCTTGAAACTTATTTTCTTTT
>Ga0207421_10007767_pt1 | contig 11327 bp, 6 predicted proteins | sample SodLakKL_010_SED_4_FD_187542 | JGI IMG/M metagenome (GOLD analysis project Ga0207421, IMG submission 187542) | Alkaline sediment microbial communities from Lake Tanatar, Kulunda Steppe, Russia - 8KL_010_SED (SPAdes) (version 2) | ecosystem: Environmental > Aquatic > Non-marine Saline and...
GCCATCGCCGCACTGCGGAAAGCCATGCCCGAAACGGCTTACCGGTCGCACTCACTCCTGGGCGACCTCCTTACCTATGGCGACCTGGTAGTCCTGATCACTCCCATCGACACCGAGGCTCCGGAAGGAAGGCTCATTTTACCCCAGGTGCAGGCCATCCGCGACATCATCGACAACGATTGCATTGCCGTGGTGGTGAAAGAGAGAGAGGTGGATACCCTGATGAAGACCCTGCAGCCTAAACCGAAACTGGTGGTCACCGACTCACAGGTTTTCCTGAAAGCAGACGCCTCCATCCCTAAAGACATCCCGCTCACCAGCTTCAGCATCATGCTCGCCCGGCACAAGGGAGACTTTGAAAACTACCTGAAGGGCACACCGAAAATTGATGACCTTACAGACGGCGACCGTGTGTTGCTGCTGGAGTCGTGTACACACCATGTGGCGTGTGACGACATCGGACGGGTGAAGATCCCGCGCTGGATGAACAATTATACCGGCAAACAGCTTGAGTACGAAGTGGTGGCCGGCCTGTCAGATCTGCCCAGACCCATTACCGATTACGCCCTGGTGGTCCAGTGCGGAGGATGCATGATCACACAAAAGCAGATCAAAAGCCGCCTCAGAGAGGCTGTAGCCGCTAACGTCCCGGTGACAAACTATGGCATGGCAATTGCTTTTATGCATGGGATATACCACCGTGCCGTGGCCCCTTTTACCAAACTGGAACAAACAGATGAGGATTATTTATAATGAGTAAGGCTATTGAAAATATTTTGCAACAGGAAGTCCTTTCAAAAAAGGATATCGTCCGTTTACTGAATAGCGACGAAACAGAGCGCAAGGTGCTCTTTGCGCGTGCCGCTGAGGTAAAAGAGGCGTATGTTGGGAAAAAAGTTTATTACCGGGGCCTGGTCGAATTCTCCAACCTCTGCGGGAAAAACTGTCTCTATTGCGGCATCCGTGCCGGCAACAAAAAGGCACACCGCTATGAGGTTACCGCGGATGAGGTATTGGAGGCGGCTCGCTACGCCTGGGATAATAAATTCGGCAGTATCGTGATTCAGGCCGGGGAGCGTAGTGGAAAGGACTATGTGACACGTATTGAACGCCTGGTAAAGGAGATCAAGCAGATGAGTCGAGGTGAACTGGGTATCACCCTGTCGCTGGGCGAGCAAACGGAAGAAACTTACCGCCGGTGGTTCGAAGCCGGAGCCCACCGTTATCTGCTCCGCATAGAAGTTTCCAACCCCGGGTTGTATCATCGCTACCATCCCAAAGACAAGACACATGATTACCAGGAACGCCTCAACGCGCTTTACCTGCTCCGTAAAGTCGGATACCAGGTCGGCTCGGGGGTGATGATCGGACTGCCCTTTCAAACCCTTGATGATCTGGCCGATGACTTGCTCTTCCTTCAGGATCACGACATCGATATGGTTGGGATGGGACCCTACATAGAGCACGAAGACACGCCGATGTATCAATACAGGGATCAGCTCATTCCCAAAATGGAACGCTTTTATCTGAGCTTAAAAATGGTGGCGGTGCTGCGTATCATGATGAAAGATATAAACATTGCCGCTACCACTGCCATGCAGGCAATCGACCCCATGGGGCGGGAGAAATCCATCAAGGTGGGTGCCAACATCATCATGCCTAACCTTACGCCGACACGTTATCGCGAAGATTATCTGCTGTATGAGGATAAACCTTGCACTGATGAAGATGCAGAAGAGTGCAAACGCTGCCTGGAAGCCAGGATACACATGGCAGGAGGGGAGATTGGCTATGGCGAATGGGGTGACTCAAAGCATTTTGCCAGACGCAAAAAATCATAGTGCATGCCTTGGTTTTTTAAACAACGCATTGACCCGCAATATACGATATGCAAGAAAAAGAGTTTACATCAGGCGCCCTTCGGGTAAACCTGGAAGAAACCCGTATCAAAGATATTGAGATTCCTGAACACCACCAGGAAATCATCAATTTGTCTGAAAATCACTGGGGAATTAATAAAAGAGCGAAAAGTTTTTTTGAAGAACTGAACCATCCCTATGCCAACCATAAGATCATCATAGACGAATACCGGAAAATCCTTCTTGGCGACCGTTGGCTCTATGAACAATCTGAACATCCGGAAAAAGCTATACTATTCTTTCTGGATATTGCCTTCGGGCTTTTCAGGCAACCCATTAAAGATGAGGACGCCTCGCAGCTTCTCAGAACATACCTGGAGTTTTTCGGCGAAAAGGACTTACCTGAGAAGCCTTGGTATCACAAAGCCGCCGGACACCTTTTCAGTGTCCTTGACTATTTGCTGGAGCACAGGCCCACGGTATTGATACAAAACGCCGACTTGCTGAAAAAACATCTGGGCATCATAGCGGAAGAAAAAGATTATGCTGCAAAAATCCTTGATCTTGTGAAAGATATAGCCGGACGGAGTATTGATTTCTGGCGGAACAATACTCCCACGGAGGCATGGTTTGAAAAACGTAAACACCTGTTTTCAAAAGACTATTCTCACCTGATAAAAAATTTGGGAGAGGTTTTTTTTGAAGAGCAGAAGGCTTTGCTTAACAAGGTTAATGATTGGGATAGTCTCTCTGATTCCGTGTTTTTTTATCATGAGACAGCTGCTCACTTCAGGTCTATGATAGACCACTTCGACAAGAGCATGGAGCGTTTTTATTATATCCTTTTCCTGCTGCATCTTCCAGGCATGGAAAACCAGCGCACCCAACTCCTGTGGGAACTGAACAAGGTGCTGAGAAACGTCCGCAATGAACTGGATAAAGAAGAACTGACAGGCTTCCTGGATAATATTTTTGAGCTCTTTGATGAGCTTAAGGAAAGTTACATGACTATTCTGCTTGATTGCATCCTGACGTTAGGCAAAGAGGTTATAGAGATAGAAGACCGGAAGATCATCAGTCTTTTTGAGAATAAACTGATAGAGCTGGGCTTCGTGGGGCCGGGTTCAGTGTATATCCAGGACAACTGGCAGCTTAAGGTGGATCCCAACCATGTGAAAAACATCAGGACATGGCTGGAACTCATTATGCATGCACCTTATACCTTCCGGAAGCTGCTTTCAGCCCTGATAGTGAACCTCAGGCTCGGAGGCATCTTTATCTTTGACACCGACTTGTTTCAACGCGATATCAGCCGGCTCCTCAACAGCAACATCTCTCCCTTGTATAAGCAGATCAAGCAGCTTACCCGAATTTTTCCGGTCTACTTTAATGAGATTGGCGCTGAGGGTGAGCTGCGCGATGTGACCACGGTGATGGACGAAATATCCGGCCGTCAGGATACCCTGATCCACTTCCTCAGAAAACAGGTTCACATTGAAGGCAACAACACCCACATCGATCTCTGCAAAAGGATTTTTCATTATTGGTTTGATGGAGATAAAGCGCATCTTGATGAGCTGCTTCCGCAGGAGGTTTCTCAACGTCTTGACACCGGCAGCCGCTGGTTTACCGGTGTTAACAACCTGCTCGGCGCGATGTCAGAAAGCTCACATCTCGGAGCTGAAGATCTGCTCAAGCTGAGTCTCGATCGTTTTGAAGAGCTTCTGGAAAACACAACACACGACTTTGAGGATGACAAAAAACGGCTTGGACTGCTCTTTAAACTCTACGCCCTCTTGCGTGAGAAGTATTCTTTTGATGCCACAGATATTACATCCGTCCTGTCGCGCTATCATTTCTTCTCAAGGGAGCAGATCGATAAGTTGAAGCACAACCTTGAGAACGACGATACAGAAAAGAGCATTTCGGAGATCTTCGATTTAATGGAGCATCTTAATGAAGTTATTTTCAGCAAGGAACATAGTGAAGGCTGGGAAAGTATCTATCATAAAAGACACATAGCCTTTGGTATTCCATCCATGTATGGTCAGTATCGTGAAGATAAATTTGAGGCACTTGGATTGATTTTCCGCCTGGAGCGTGTGGCTGCCACACTCATGGAAGAAAAGATCTATGTTGCACACACCGAATTCATTACTGCCCGCTCTTTAAAGGATTCCTATGACATCATGGCCTTGTTTCGCCGGGGACTTGAGCTGGATGGTGTAACCAGCCAGGGGCTGGATGCCAACCTGCAAATGCTTCGCTATGGACTTACAAGTGAAAGCTTTACGCTTGGACAGTTTATTAACCTGTTCCAGTTTATGTCTAAAAACGTGAAGGACATCACGAATACCTATTTTTTTGGTTTCTATGATCAGCCCCTGCGCATGATCATACCCCAGATATTTGATCCGGAAAACAAGTTGAGTGAAGCTGAAAAGAAGGAGCTGCTGGTCAAAAAGTCGGAGTCTTTTTATCGGGAAATATTGTACGCCTCGTTCCTTATCCAGCCGCTTGACAACTATATTTCCCGGATGATCCATGCATTGCAGGACATGGTGGATAATTTTCCTCCGGATGTTATCAGGCATATCATGTCTTATGATCCAGATCTTGTGATTAGTCCCGTTTATGAGTCGACTCCCAAGATGGACAACCAGATCTTTCTTGGATCAAAAGCTTATTTTCAGAAGATGCTATACATGGATGGTTTCCCGGTGCCTCCGGGTTTTGTATTGAGCACCGAAGTCTTTCGTCGTCGCAAAGCGATCAGCAGCAACCCATCGCTTGATAGTGAGGTGGATGAACTTATACGGCAACATCTGGAGCGACTGGAAAAGAAGTGCGGCAGGGGCTTTGGCTTGCCGGAAAATCCCCTGTTGCTGTCAGTCCGTTCAGGTACCGCCATCTCTATGCCAGGGGCGATGAATACTTTTTTGAATGTTGGGCTTAATGATGAGGTTGTGGAAGCCTTGAGTAAACAGTCCAATTTTGGTTGGACCTCCTGGGACTGCTACCGGCGGTTGCTTCAGAGCTGGGGCATGACATATGGCATTAATCGCGATGTTTTTGACCAGGTGATGATAGATTTTAAAGACAGATATGAGGTGGAGAAGAAAACCCAATTCACGCCTGATCAGATGCGTGAAATGGCTTTTGCGTATAAAGAAGTCCTGGCAAAAGAGAAAGTTTATTTCGAAGAGGACCCCTGGAAGCAGCTTAAGCAGGCCATCATGAGCGTATTTGACTCCTGGGGTTCGGAGCGTGCGAACGTATATCGTGATCACCTGCAAATTGCTGATCAATGGGGTACCGCCGTGGTAATCCAGCAAATGGTACTGGGTAATATTGATGAATATTCGGGTACTGGCGTGGTGTTTACTCAGAATTCCCTTATCCAGAAACCCGGGATTTACCTTAATGGTGATTTTACCCTTTGCAGCCAGGGTGAGGATATTGTGGCCGGGTTGGTACATGCACTGCCGGTATCCATATCACAAAAGAAGCTTACGGGCAGGGAAAACCAGGAGTCCATGGAGGAGTTGCTCCCGGACATTTATGCGCGGCTTCGTGAGATCGCTTCTGATCTTGTGGAAAAGAAAGGCTTCAGTCACCAGGAGATCGAGTTTACTTTTGAATCACCAGATCCAAAAGATCTGTATATCCTGCAGATCCGTGACCAGGATACTCACAAGACCGAGCGCCTGCAGGTATTTCTTGATACCGTTTCACGGATGCAACTTCTTGGCAGGGGTATTGGAGGAGGTGGTGGCGCATTAAACGGCAGGCTGGCCATCGACATGGACGATATCATGGAGCTCAGGAAGCAATATCCGGATGATCCCTGTATTTTGATGCGCCCCGATACCGTTCCTGACGATATTCCTATTATCTTTGAATGCGATGGCCTGGTTGCTGCCAGGGGAGGTACTACATCCCATGCCGCGGTTACCGCAGCCCGCCTTGGAAAAGTATGCGTGCTTAATTGCCGCACCCTGCATGTGAACGAGAAAGAGAAAAGGTGTATTATTAATGGAGATACCCTGCTGCCAGGAGATAAAATATCCATTGACGGATTTTCAGGCAACATCTATAAAGGCCACTACCAAACCGACTATACTGAGATTATACGGTAAAACCATTGTTATACATCCCAAAAATCTATCATTATGGAAGCCCTGAAAAATAAAAATCTTTTAGGTATTAATGGCTTAGGCCGCATTGGTAAACTAACACTCTGGTATCAGCTGATATACCGTCACTTTGATGGTGTGGTGATCAATGTGGGCAGAGAAGTAGGTAAAAGCCTGGAGCATATCATCCAGGTGATGGAAACCGATTCCACCTACGGTAACCTGTCACGCTTTATCCACGGTTTTGGCAACCCGCCCAGGCATTTTGAGATTCTCGATGAAGCCAAAGGCCTGCTCAGCTATGATGGTTTTCTGGTTAAAGTACTCAGGCAGCATAGAAATCCTGCTGAGATCGGCTGGAAAGATCATGGCGTGCGTATGGTGGTCGACTGCACCGGGAAGTTTAACGATCCTACCGTGCCAGCCAGCCAAAATGGAGGGAGCCTCAGAGGACACCTGGAGGCAGGCGCGGAGCTGGTTCTCCTTAGTGCACCCTTCAAGATAAAGGATAAAGCCAGGAGCATGCCCGACGACAGTGCCATGATGGTCTACGGCATCAACCACCTCGATTATGACAACCGCAACCACCGCCTGGTATCTGCTGCAAGTTGTACCACCACCGGACTGGCACATATGATTCATCCCCTGCTGCAAAAGGAAGAGACCTCTCAGATTATGACAGCCTCCATGTCGACAGTACACGCCGCAACAAATTCGCAATATGTGCTGGATGCGGTGCCCAAGGCAGGGGCAACAGACCTGCGAAAAAACCGTTCAGTTTTTAACAACATCATTCTGTCTACAACAGGAGCAGCCAAAGCCCTGGAAAAAATCATGCCGCAGATTGAAAAAATAGGCTTCATGGCCGACTCCGTGCGGATTCCCACAAATACAGTATCACTGATCATACTGAACGTTACCTTTAGCTCCGGAATGAACGAAAAAGGTGAACCCCTGATCAACAAAAAGTTCATTGATGACGTTTATAAAGAAGCAGCCAATGGTCCGCAAAAAGATATGCTGGTGTTCAGCGACCAGCAGAATGTGTCGGCCGATATGATGGGATTTCCGGCCGCTGTGGTTATAGAAGGCCACGAATGCCATACCCGGACAGGCTTTATTAACTTGCCTGAATCTGCCATGGCAGCACTTGGCATCAAGGTTGAAAAAGATCTGAACCTGCCAGTTACACACGCCAAAATATTTGGCTGGTACGATAATGAATATGGCAGCTATGTGACGTCCATGGGAAAGCTCATTCAGTATATGGACAAGAATATGCAGTAGCCGGGAAGGGAGTAAATTGGCGAAGTAACGAGGAGGGGAGGAAGCGACTTACGAGACTTAAGCGACTTAAGAGACTTAAGGGACTTGAGGGAGGGAAAAGAGACTTTAAAATAATAAATTGATATAAACTATGAATGTGAAGGATTTGAAACAACCGGACACCGATGTGCTTGACATTAACAAGGATGTGAAGTGGGTCGGTGTGATCGACTACGACATTGTGACATTTGATGTGGTCATGACGACAGAGTATGGAACTACCTATAACTCTTATTTCATAGATGCTGATAAGAAGGCGCTGGTGGAAACATCCAAAGAGAAATTCTGGGATGTTTACAAAGCCAAGCTTGAGAAGGCCGGTGATCCGGGCGAGATTGAGTATATTATTCTTAATCATACCGAGCCGGATCATAGCGGTAACCTGGTCAATGTGCTGGAGTTGGCGCCAAACGCTACTGTTGTGGGCAGCAGGCTGGCCATTCAGTATCTCAAAGACTTCATGGGAAAAGAGTTCAGACACCAGATCGTCAAAGATGGCGATACGGTAGATCTGGGTAACAAAACCCTGCGATTCATCTCCGCGCCTAACCTGCACTGGCCCGACAGCATGTACACCTATCTTGAAGAAGATAAGCTGTTGTTTACCTGTGACTCGTTTGGCTGCCACTATGCGCATCCGGATATGTATGACGATAAGGTGGGTGACTTCAGTGAGGCTTTTAAATACTATTTTGATGTGATCCTGAAGCCTTTCAGCAAGTTCATGCTCAAGGCCATAGACAAGATCCGTCCGCTGGAGATAGAAGCGGTGCTTACAGGCCATGGGCCCCTTTTAATGAAGGACTGGAAAAAGTGGGTTGACCTGAGCGAGGAATATGCCAGGGAGGCCCTGCAAACTCCGCAGAAAGACCATGTCTTTATCCCCTACGTGTCTGCGTACCATAACACAGGCATGATGGCAAACGCCATTCGTGACGGCATAAAAAGTGCCGGAAAATTTCATGTGGAGGTTGCTGACATAGAGACCATGCCGCTTGGCGATGTGGATGAAAGGGTGGCAAAAAGCAGTGCTATCGTGGTGGGATGTCCAACCATCAACCAGAACATCTTGTTGCCTGTATACCGGCTGTTTGCTGTGATCAGCCCCATACGTGACAACAAGAAAATCGCCGGATCTTTTGGATCATACGGCTGGAGTGGTGAAGCCGCCAGGCTCATCAACAGCACACTAGCCAATCTGAAACTCAATGTACAGGGTGAGGGGGTCTTTGTGAAGTTCACGCCGCACGAAGATGAATATGCCATATGTTATGATTATGGCAAAAAGATCGGAGAAAAGCTGGCGGAAAACACAAAACAGGATTAACAATAATCAGGAGGCCTTATCAAGCGAGCCGTAAAAAATATGACAGCTGCCGTGCTTATTGCCATGCTTCTTGCTGCATGTGTGAGCAGCAGACAACTTGCCACTGAGTTTGTGGTGGAGGAAACCGATGTGCATGTCCTTCTCCTTCCGCCGCCAGAGCTCATGAAAAGTTATGTGCCCGGTCATCCGGATGAGATGCCTGCCGACAGCGTTTTTGGACCGGATGATGACAGGGCGGAGTTTATCGGTGAGGTGGAGGACTCCCTGTTTGTTGAGGAGTTTATGTCATCACTCAGGCACTATCTCGACGTGCTGTATGTTAAACATTACGGACCTGATGACGTGGATGATTTTTTTGAACTTGACAGACCGGCATACATCTTTGCCGTAGGGCAGATGGAACTGCTGGAGTATATGGAAGAAGAGTTGTTCTCTGGCAGGGCTGACGGAGAACGTTACCGGGCAAAAGTGGATGTTACAGTAGTGGAGTCCAATGTCTGGTTTGAGTTTATGAAGCTTCATGACCCTGATCACGAAATGGAACTGCTTTTTGATGTGCGTTCTACCGGTGACTATGTAGATGGTCGCTTTGTCAGAAGCAGGGATGGTACGGTCCGTTTTGATCCGGAGAAATATCCTCTTACGCTTGCTGACATCTATGAACTGGCGTCTTTCTCCGGGAAGCGGAATGCCCAGAATATTTTTGACCACCTCCTGAATCTCACGGTAAGGAACCAACTCAGCAGGGACCTTGATTATTATTATCACTATGATGTGGATGAACACCGCCTCAGGGAAAGAGACTTTCCACCATTTATTCCGCTTGGCAAAGGGGAAGAAGATGATGATAACTAATCTTTGTAACGGGTAAAAGGTGTGGTGGTCTGTGAAGAAAAGTCTTTTTCAAGGTATTTGAAATAACCTGCTATGGCTATCATGGCAGCATTATCCGTGCAGTATTCGAATTTTGGGATGTACACTTCCCAGTTGCCGCGATCTTTTTCCGCTTCAAATGCTTTCCGCAGCCCGCTGTTGGCTGAAACTCCGCCGGCAAGCGCCACGTGCCGTATGCCTGTCTGGCTTGCAGCACGCCGCAGCTGCTTCATCAGAATCTCAATAATATTATGCTGAATGGAAGCAGCAAGATCATTCATGTTCTTTTGAATGAATCCGGGATCTTTTTTTAACTGATCCCTAAGGAAGTAAAGGATGGAGGTCTTAAGCCCGCTGAAACTGTAGTTCAGGCCCGGCACTTTGGGATGCGGGAAAGGAAATGCGTTCGGATCGCCATCACGGGCATGTTTGTCAATGAGCGGGCCGCCAGGGTAAGGGAGCCCCATGATCTTTGCGGCCTTGTCGAATGTTTCGCCTGCAGCATCGTCGATGGTTTGTCCGATCACCTCCATCTGGTGATAATCCCTCACAAGCACAATCTGTGTATGGCCTCCGGATACCGTTAGACATAAAAACGGAAAAGGCGGAGCCTTCTGCTGACCCTCATCCTCTATAAAATGTGCCAATATATGGGCATGCATGTGGTTTACCGTGATCAGCGGGATTCCCATAGCCAGGGCAAACCCCTTCGCAAAAGAAGTGCCCACCAGCAATGAGCCTAACAAACCCGGCCCGTTGGTATAAGCCACCGCTTGTATTTGATTTTTGCGTATATTTGCCTTTGCTAAAGCATTGTCAATGACAGGAATAATGTTTTGCTGGTGAGCCCTGGATGCCAGCTCCGGAACCACACCTCCGAAATCTTTGTGAACATGCTGATTGGCGACCAGATTGGCAAGAATATTGCGATCTTTTATGACGGCTGCCGATGTGTCGTCGCAGGAGGATTCAATCCCAAGAATATATATGCTCATAATGACAGCAGAATATTGTAACAGGCTATAATCATTTAGAAGACAAAGGTATCAAAAAACTAAAGAAAATATTTTTTGCTCTCCTGGTGGTACTGATCGTACTGCCAGCTATGTTGTATGGCTTCCTGCATGTGAATCCCGTGCAGCAACATGTGGCGGACAGGGTAGCAAACTATTTTTCAGAAGAGCTTGACGCAGAGATAGTAATCGGAGGTGTCGATTTCCGGCTCTTTCGCAGCGTGGTACTTAAGGATGTCCGTATCGAAGACCAGCAAAAAGAATCGCTGCTGGTAGCAAAGAGCCTGGCCCTGAAACTTAATAATTTCTCTCTCCGGAAAAAAGAAGCAGATATCCAGGAATTGTTGCTGGATGAAGCCTCGCTGAACATGTATAAAGAGAAAAATCAAGAGCATCACAACTTTCAGTTTATTGCAGATTATTTTTCCCAAATGGAGTCTGACAGAAATGAAGAAAAGTGGATGTTCAGTATAGATGCTTTCCGTATTAAGGATGCGGATGTTCGCTATCGTGACGTAAACGGCAGTAAAGCTGACCATGGCTTCAGTTACACAGACTTCCACCTGCAAAATCTTAATCTGGCAATACATGACATCCGGCTTACGGATAGCCTGAGGTCGTTTAGGCTGGACCACCTTAAGTATAAAGATTTGCAGGGTTTTGAAATGAACAGGATGGCCGCTTCAGTAAACCTTTCTGATAAATATATTGTCCTGGATCACGTGGTTGTGGAAACAGCCGGGACATACATTGACGGCAGGCTGGAAATGCATGCTGAAGAACTGTCTGACCT
>Ga0207421_10007769_pt1 | contig 11326 bp, 12 predicted proteins | sample SodLakKL_010_SED_4_FD_187542 | JGI IMG/M metagenome (GOLD analysis project Ga0207421, IMG submission 187542) | Alkaline sediment microbial communities from Lake Tanatar, Kulunda Steppe, Russia - 8KL_010_SED (SPAdes) (version 2) | ecosystem: Environmental > Aquatic > Non-marine Saline and...
GATCAATTTTATTTTCGAGACGCTCTACGTTTCACATCTTGGGTAGACGATGGCCAAGAGGGACATCTTGAAGATTTTTATTCTTACATAAGGTGGAAAGGAGGTAACCTTGAGTCAGAAGATGATTTTGAGAACGTAAGAATGGATACTGAAGGAAGGGTAGTTCATGAAGATGGATGGTTGATCCCTGGATTTAGAATGATGATCGGTGTTCCGGCTGTGATTACTTCAGCCCTTATTTTTTCAGCAGTAAAGGATAGGAAATGACGGCTTAAACAGATTCGGTATAGATCTTGAAGGCTTAAAAAGGAGAAAAGCTGAAAAACTATATATCAATGTACTATTTTGTACAAACATGTGGGAAATAAAGAAACATTTCGAAGATTATTCAGCTCAGCAAAGGACAGCGAAGTTCTTTTTGGAAACGGGCCTGAGCGTTAAAGACGGTGAGGTACACTGCAACGCTGTCCAGATGTCTCCCTCCCGAATAGGACGTGTTTTAGACGTAGATAGAAGGACGGTAGGTGCAACTATAGAAACCATCGAGGACTCGGAAGAGTTATCTACGATTTTTTCTAAACTCAGAGCGACCGCGTTTTACAAGGAAGTAGCTAGAGATATAGATGCTGGAATGATAGAGATAATACCTGAGGATCCGCATGGGGTCGGCATCCTTGCCGGAGTAGCTACTAAGATCTCCGAGAAGGATATCAGCATCAGGCAGTGCATAACCGAAGATCCAGAGTTCACGGAAGAGGCTAAACTATACGTTATTACTGAATCAACAGTGCCTGGAGAATTAGTCGATGATATCAAAAAGGTGAAAGGCGTCGAGAGCGTGGTTATACATTAATGCACATATTTATACACACAAGTATTAAATAGTACATTACGTTTGTACTTCTCTATGAAGCGAACAGAAAGGGATTTAGTTTGGCGTTCCTAGTGTTTCAGAATCACCTATAGGAGTTGCAACTTTTTTTCGTTCAGGAGTTGAAAATGATGATTGAAGAGACAATTGTAGATATAAGGAGGGATAAAATATGAAAAGAGACTGTTATGAATTGTCCATAGAAGAGATGCCAGATACGTGGTACAATATACTACCAGACCTCCCTAATCCTGTACCACCCCCTAAAGACCCTGAATCAGGTCCGTCGCGGATAGATAAGTTACCAGAGGTATTCAGTAAAGGAGTTCTTGAACATGAGATGTGCACAGATAGATACGTAGATATCCCAAAAAAAGTGCGAGAACTGTATCTACAGGCCGGCAGGCCCCGACCGTTGATACGAGCTAGGAGATTAGAAGAGGAGTTGAACACTCCAGCAAAACTATACTACAAATCCGAGTTCTACAGCCCGACTGGAAGTCACAAGGTGAATACGGCTATACCTCAAGCCTATTTCGCAAAACAACAGGGGATAGAACGGATGACCACGGAAACTGGTGCAGGACAATGGGGTACAGCTCTAGCCTATGCGTGTTCCCTTGTGGGAATGGATCTAACGATATATTGGGTACGAGCCGCGTCGTCATGGAAACTCGGCCGCAGGAACTTCATGCAGTTGTACGGAGCTGATGTTCACGATTCTCCCAGTCCTAACACGGATATCGGAAAGAAGATGTTAGAAGAGGATCCGGAGCACGAGGGGTCATTGAACATAGCTATCTCAGAGGCCTTAGAGGATGCAGCCTCCGACGAGAACGCGGTTTACGGTCTAGGTTCGGTGCTCAATCATGTTCTACTCCATCAGACCATAATCGGACTAGAAACAAAGAAACAATTCGAGATAGCCGGCGACTATCCGGATACAGTGATATCATGCCTGGGTGGAGGTAGTAATTTTGGAGGCCTAGCCATACCCTTCGCAGCGGATCGGATAAAGGATGGACATGATACTAAATTCATAGCTGCACAGAGTGAGGCTGCTCCGAATTTGGAAGGCACATACGAATACGATTTTGGAGATTATGCTGAACAAACACCTCTGCTGAAGATGTACACCCTGGGTCATCAATGTGCAATGCCCTCCATCAAAGCCGATGGTCTACGCTATCACGCCGCCGCTCCTATAATCAGTGCTTTAAAAAATGAGGGGCTAGTTGATACCATAATATATCCGAAAGATGAAGAATACGTGTTTGAAAGGGCAGAGATGTTCATTCAAACGGAAGGCTTTCTTCCGGCGGCAGAATCGACATATAGCATCGCCGCCGCTATCGACGAAGCTAGGGAGTGTAAAAATAGGGATGAACAAAAAACCATCGTTTTCAATGTTAGCGGACATGGGTTCATGGATATGTCAGGCTATCGGGAGATATTAGGTCTATGTTAAAATCCCTTCTCTTCTTAATAATTTTTTCAAAAACTCATTGACCGTTTTAACATCTTCACCAATTTCTACAAATCTAAAATCACCCCTATACCGCGAGTTATAATTATCAACAAGTCGTCGGTCTGAGAGGGCATCACCCACTAAAAGTCCCTTTCCGTTACCGACAAGGACCTCTAAAGCTTTGGGATCAGGCTTTGGATGATCGTCCCTGGTGACATATTCCTCGAATTCGTATCCTAGGATATCTTCCGCTAACCTCAATTCTGATCTATCCCTTCCAGTTACAGTACCTATCCAGAAATGATCATCAGCTTTCTCCAGCAGGTCTATATCGATGATCGGTCTTTCTTCTTTCCAAAATCCTTCGAAATCAAAAAGTCTTTTATCGTATTTGTTCCCCAGATAAAAAGAATTGAAAACTTTGATCAACTCATCTTCATCTACATCTTCACCCCATTCGTTTCTCACCCATCTGATGCCTCTGTTTTCATTAAAATTATCCAGTATTTTTTCTGCTGAATCGAACTCTCTAGAACCTCTTATGATAGCTTCAGTCAATTTGAAATCATCACCGAAGACGCCTTTTTTTCTCAATTCTCTGATAAGTTTTAAGGATACTTCAAAATCAGATTCATCCGATAACAATTCAAAGGTCTTTTTTACAGTCTTATCGAAGCTTTGCGTAACGTCGATCAAAACCCCGTCGATATCGAAAACGAGCCATCTCATATTTCCGAAACCTCTATGAATTCCTCCAATCCAGCTATCAACTCATCGTTCTCCTCTTTTTTTCCTACTGTCACTCTGATCATGCCTTGCAGTCTTCCATCCATCTTCCTTACATGTATACCTCTATCTTTCAGATATTCATAGGCATCGAGGTCGATCAAGATAAAGTTCGATTGGCTAGGGTAGGCGTACTCTTCAAATCTTTTGAAGATCCGCCCTCTTTCGTCCACAATCTTTTTCACGTTGTCTTCGATCATTTCCGTGCGATCGAGAACTCTTTCAGCTATCTTCATCGACAGAATATCCTGGCTGAAAGGGGATCTTATCTCATTCAAACATTCCATCACTTCTACCGGACCGACAGCGTATCCAACCCTGAGTCCCGCTAACCCGAACGCCTTGGATAATGTTCTGAGAATGATCAAGTTGTCGTACTCGTCTATAAGATCGATGGCTGACTCTCCTGAGAACTCAACATATGCTTGGTCCAAGATCACGACATTATCCGTTTCTAAAGCTTCTATGATCCGGTTCTGCGGTTGAAGGTTTCCCGTTGGGCTGTTAGGAGAACAGATGCAGATCATGCTCTGTTTTTTTAGAACATCCCAAAAAGAAGGGATCACAAAATTTTCATCCAATGGGATCTCGTTGATTTCTAAACCTTTTCTTTTGCCATAGAAAGAATACATCGAAAATGTCGGCGTGCTTATGACCACTTGATCGGCTTCGAACAACTCGAATAAAAGCGGAAGAAGAGCGTCACTTCCGTTCCCAATACATATCCTTTCAGCAGAGCAACCAACGTAATCTGCGATCTTTTTTTCGAGGGTTTTAGGTGTCAAAGGTGGGTACCTGTTAAACTGGACGTCACAGAAATCTTCAAAGATCTCATATTTCATCTCTTTTAGAAGATCAAAAGGACTCTCGTTCTTATCTAGAAAGACGCCTTCTTCATAAAGATCACATCCATATCCTTCAAAGTGTTTGAATCTATCTTTTATATTCATCCTCTGCGCCCCCTCAATTCATCCATAACTTCACCTAGCTCGATATCTTCGTAGGTCAATTTTACAAGTAGGTGGTACAGCAGGTCGGCGGATTCTGATATCACCCTTTCTTCATCTTTGGCCACAAGGACCTCTACAGATTCTTCTCCCAGCTTTTTATCTATCTCCTCTTCCCCTTTAGAGAACAAACTTGATGTATAGGATCCCTCCGTAGGATTTTTCTTCCGATCCTTGATAACCTCCTCAAGTTCTTTCAGTATATTGAGAGAGTAATCTATATCTTCAGTATTTTCTTCATCGCTTTTTGGATCTATCAAAGACCTGTAGAAGCAACTGTAGTGACCTTTATGGCAGGCCTGTCCTTTCTGATCCACCTTCATCAAAAGAGCGTCTCTATCACAGTCCACTTTGATCTCTTCAACTTCTTGCATGTTTCCGCTGACTTCACCTTTCACACGTATCCTCTGTTTGCTCCTGGAATAATAGTGGGCTTTTCCTGTCTTCAAAGAAAGCTCGAGCGCCTCCTCATCCATGTAAGCTAAGGTGAGTACGGTACCGTCTAAATCCTGCGTTATCACCGGTATAAGGCCGTCTTCGTTCCAATCTAGGTCTTCAATATCTAACATTTATATCCCTCTTATCTAGATAAGATTTAAGTTCAGAAATGCTGCATTCTTCATAATGAAATATAGATGCTGCCAAAGCTCCACTCGCTTCGGTTTCATTGAAAACCTCGAAAAAATGTTCAGCAGATCCTGCCCCTCCAGAAGCAACAACAGGGATATCGACCTCCGAGGTCACTTTCTCTAAAAGAGGGATATCAAAACCCTTTTTCGTACCGTCTCTGTCCATCGAAGTCAAAAGTATCTCGCCAGCACCTAATTCTTCGACTTCCTTCGCCCATTCTACTACATTCAATCCTCTCCTCTTGTTTCCACCGTGTGTATATATCTCCCAATCATCCCCTTCTCTCTTCGCATCTACAGCTACCACAAGATTTGAAGCACCGATCTTATCCGATGCTCTTTTTATGATCTGTGGTTCATCTACAGCGGCAGTATTGACAAATACTTTATCCGCTCCCTGTCTGATCAATCTAGTCATCTGTTCCGGATAACGGAGTCCACCGCCGACTGTGAATGGGATATGTATCTCACTAGCGATCTTCTTGGCTAGTCCTAACAATATATTTCTTTTCTCATTTGTTGCCGAGATATCCAAAAATACGATCTCATCAACACCTTCTTCCTCATACCTCTCAGCCAATTCCACAGGATCTCCAGCATCTCTTATATTTTTAAAATTGATGCCTTTTACCACTCTACCATCCTTTATATCCAAAGCCGCTACTATTCGCTTAGCCAACATATGTATTCACCTCATCCTTAATTCTTCTAACGACATTTTTCCCTCATAAAGAGCCCTGCCGATGATACAGCCGTCGAATCCCATCTTATCTAAAAGATCGAGGTCCCCTTTTGAAGTGACCCCTCCTGCGTAGATCACTTCATCACCATCAGGTACAGATGGTACCTTTTTTATCCCTTTCATTAAACCGTCCTTTTCCGTTATAGTGTAAATGAACCTATCTACATAAGAATCTAAAAGATCAAGACCTTCTTTAAGGTCGATATCAAGGGTGGTTCTCCATCCATCTACGGCTAAGCTTCCTCTTTTTATATCAAGAGATACGGTTACACCATCGAATTTATCGGTTATCTTCTCCATGAAATCTTTATCGAATGCCCTAGTGCCGACGATAACATTTTCAACTCCAGCAGAATAAGCTCTTTTAACGGAAGATATATCACGAAAACCTCCTCCTATCTGAACCTTCAGATCATACTGCTTTATGATCCGTTCAACCGTACCTAAGTTTCTAGGTTCACCTTCGAATGCACCTTCTAGGTCGACTATATGTAACTTATCGACATGTCCTGAGAACTTTTCAGCGTATTCAACCGGATCCCCATAAGACTTCATCTTCTCTTTTTTTCCCTGTTCAAGCCTTACAGCTTCGCCTTGGTAAATATCTACAGCGGGGTAAATTTCCATATCTTCTACACCTCTAGAGTTTTCAGTGATTTCAATCCATTAGAACTTGATTTTTTGAAGTGAAACTCCATCCCGTTTATATTATAGGTACAAACGTAATGTGAATGCGTGAAGTAAAAGGATGGCTGGTTAGATATACCTTCAAAAAGATCTTGCCCGAAGTCAAATCGAAGGTTGTTCCAACCGATGTGAGAGGATAGATTTTTATTCAATATTGGATCGACGATAGTCATCATAATATCCCCTTCGTACTTTTTAGCTCCTCTGATGGAGAGATCGCCTGAGAAATAGCGACACCAAGAGCTTTGAACAACGCCTCTGTAACGTGATGGCCGTTAACACCGCTGAATTGTTTTACGTGTATGGTTGCTGATAGATTCCTCGATAGACCATTCAAAAATTCACTGACTACCGCCAAGTCAAAACCCTCTTCACCGAGATCGTAATCTATATCAAGATTTATGTAGACGCGCGATATGTCTATAGAAACGAGGATCAAAGCGTCGTCCATAGGCATGACGGCTTTGCCAAATCTCTGTATATCTTCGCCTTCAATCTTTTCTTTTAAAGCCTTACCTAAGAGTATTCCCATGTCTTCCCATAGGTGATGCCTTAGATCCCATTCCGCCTTTATCCTAACTTTCTCATCCATGTAGAAGAAAAGCGTCTCTAACATGTGGTCCAAGATATCATCGCCCGTTGAGACATCGATCTCTTCTTTCTCAAATTCTATTCTAATTTCTACTTCCTCAGTTTTTCTCTGCATCTTTTCTCACCTCTATTGATTTTTTATGATACTCCATATCTTCGATATCAGCTAAGATGACACCTAACTCTTTGTTCTCTTCATAATCCGACCTACCTGTTTCAGCTACACTTATCCGTTTAACGAAGTCATCTACGGTCAGTACAGATTCAAATTTCGCGGCTTTTCCGGTAGGTAGAACGTGATTAACGCCTAAAAAATAATCTGCAGCGGCGGCAGGGGTAAGATTACCGAGATAAACCGCTCCAGCATTTTTTACATGTGAAAGCAGACTTCGAGGATTTTCTGTCAATATCTCTAGATGCTCGGGAGCTATCTTGTTAGATTCTCTAACACATTCGACTATATCGTCTAAAACTTTCACTTCTACATCCTTGACTCCAACACTTTCACCAAGATCTTCAGAAGTGGTAAAAAGCCATGCCTCTGCATCCTCGTCGTGTTCCAGCTGTGCAAGAAGGTCCGTCCTTACATGTTCTTTATCAGCGGTATCGTCGGCAACGATAGCTACTTCTGACGGTCCTGCTAAACCGTCGATCCCCACCTCACCGTAAACCTGCCTTTTTGCCTCGTTTACATACTTGTTGCCGGGACCAAATATTTTATCGACCTTTTTCATGCCGACTCCGTAAGCCATGGCGCCTATCGCCTGGACGCCACCGATCTTGTAGATCTCTTGTATTCCCAGTTTTTCAGCGATGTAAAATATCCTTGGATCTATACCACCTTCCTTCGGCGGCGTGGTCACGGCGATCTCTTCAACCCCTGCCAAACGAGCGGGGACTCCGACCATTATCAAAGTAGAGGGAAGAGGCTTTCCTCCTGGCACGTAGATGCCTACCCGCTCGATAGGTCTCTTTATGAGACCAAAAAGGGAATCACCTATCGAGTATATCTTATTATCCTCTTTCTGTATCTCGTGGACTCTCTTTACCCTTTCGATCACTTCATCTATAGCCTCTTTTTCCTTTTTTTCAATACCACGGAGATCAGACTCTTCTACTCGAAGATCACCCTCATAGTCATCAAATTTTCTAGAGTATCTGCGTAGTGCCTCCATCCCTTTTTCTTCTATATCCTTTAATATCTCTCTCACATACACTTCTAACTCCATCTTCACACCTCTTTCAACTTTTCAACGAGTTCATTTATCTCTTCAAACCTGACTTTTTGCGAGATACGATTGACCATGAATAACGCCGAAACGTCCATGATCTTCTCTATTTCTACTAAATCATTCGCTTCTAGAGTCCTTCCTGTTTCCACTATATCGACGATCGCATCGGCGATACCGATCCTTGGAGCCACTTCAACAGAACCGTCTAGTCTTATCGTATCGACTGAAATACCTCTCTCTTCGAAAAATTTAGAGGTCAAATTGGGATATTCGGTCGCTACTGTATATCCTTCAAAATCCTGGATATCGATGTTTTTCTCGTTAGATACCGCGACACTCAATCGACATTTCCCGAAATCCAATTCTACAGGCACGAATACCTCACTTTTTCTTTCTTCAAGAACGTCTGATCCCGCGATCCCTATATCGATACCATGTTCAACGTATACAGGTACATCACTAGGTTTGGACAGAACAAGTTTATTTCCCTCTATATTCTGAACAAGTTCTCTGTTCTTTTTGACTTTTAGTTCTAAACCAGCCTGTCTGAGATATTCTAGGGATTTATCTAGCAACCTTCCTTTAGGTAGGGCTATACTCAGATCCATCATATCTCCATCCTCACTTTTTTTCCATCTTTAACCAGCTCTCTCGCTCTTCGATAAGAAGTTTTGAGATTTCCGCCTACGACAACGAAATCATCTTCTTCTTCCATCTTATAGATCCTAGAGATTATCTCTAGATCTAAAGCGAAACCACACCCGTTTGTACCATCCAAGTTATACTCGCCTCCAGCCCCTATAGGAAAACCGGCTCTAGGTGAGTATATCTCGAATATTATATCATCATAATAGGGAAGAGGCCGAACGGTTCCTAAATCTGCGTAAAACCGATCGTCATCTACTAAACTGATCAACCTATCGATTTTATCGAATCCACACTTTCCTCCTCTAAGGTTCAACAGATCCCACAGTTCCTCCTTCTTCTCTGAAGATATAGGTAGATCGTCTATCAGGCTAAGATTTCTGCGCTTCAGAGCCTTAAATATATCATCTCTGTGTTCTTTGATCTCTTCTATTGTCTCTTTCCATATCTTCAAACTGCCTATATCTACGTAGAAATCTTCGATCTTCAATCGTTCTAATACCGAGATCAAAATATTCAAAATCTCTACTTTGTTCCTCATGGGATCATCGCAGAGAAACTCGATACCTGCCTGAAAAGTACCCTCTATACCGTCCAAGATCTCTCTGATATAGAACTTTCTTTTCGGTAAACCGTCTTTGAAGTTGAGTGCTATCTGAGATGTAGGGTCTGGTCTGACAGAGTAAAATTCATTTTCGTATGTTATCTTCAAACCTTTTCTAAGATCATCGTCGTGCTCTACCACGCTCGGCAAAAACACCTCTTCATATCCCCAACTGGTTAGTGTCTCTCTAACTTCTGACGTTATTCTATCTAGCCTTTCCGATTCAGAAAAAATATCCTTTTTCAAACTATCACCTCAAAAAGATTCGCTCTAGACTCCGATCTAAAAGAGTCTCTGAAACATTTTTCAACGAAGCGAGAAAAGATTCTATACTCAAAACCTAGATCGTCAGGCTCCTGCAGGATGAACCCGACCAAGATGAGCGGACCTATCTCTACCCTCACGATCTCGGGAAGGGACACCTTTTTCTCTGCATCCTACGGTTTTGCTCATCTTTGTTCTCCGATGTAAGTTATTGTACTCTGCTATATATGTTTTACCATGAGATCCTGCGGAACTTGTCATAATAGATTGGTAGATTTGAATTTGTTGTCATTATATTTATATTAATTTAACTTAATTAGAATAATACGCATATCGTTATTATTCGAATATTTTTTAAAAGTAGATCTATCAAGAATGACGATTAGTGGTCCCGACTCCCGGATTTGAATTTACATTCTAGCAGTGTATTGTCTGCAAAAAATTTCGTCAAGTCTAAAAGGAATTCTAAAAAGAAATCTTCTGATAGCAGGAATAAGTTCCTGTGTAATTTAAGTAGTGATGACAATAATGATTCTATGACACTAAACAACGTACAAGTTAATAAGATAGGGGCTCTATCGTGGCGTTATAAGGGATGAGCAAAAGAAATCCTGTGTCATTTCAAATAAGATACATTGGATGGGATATCGACTAAATTCTACAGAATAAAAATTTTTGTTGTCTTAGATGAAGGTTTTGGTTAAAGGGCTCAGTAGAAAACCTCCTAATTAGGAGAAATATAGTGGAACTCGTAACTTTTTGAACTAAGTTACGAGCTCCACAACTAGTAAAAGACACAAAAGAAGTACAAAATGTCGTGTCTTTTACTATAATTGGTAATTTAGCAGAAAAACATCTAGTTGACCTTCGTAAAAAATGATTATTATAACTTTAGATCGGCTAAAACAAAGGTATTCTACAGAGCCTACACTCCTATAATTTTTTATAGGGTGTGAGGTCGTTAGTATCCCTCCCCTCATGACTATGTGAAACTGCAGGCTTGCACGTGATACATGGACACCACAGTAGGTCTCTACTGTGAGCCATAACGTGCTCACTCGCAGCCATCTACATAGGCGGGGGAAACAGGCTGGAAAGCGAGGACTTAATGCCTCATAGATACATCTGCGTATACGCCTCAGCCCATGTTATGTACATAGCCCATGGGGGTATAGACCTCATGGTAGGAAATACAAGTACATGGTAGGAAATACAAGTAGATTCAACCGAGAAAGCGAAGGATGAAATCCTATAGCTAGCAGATGCTGTTCGCAATAAAAACAAAAGGCGACCATAATCAAAATAATCATCTATCAGATATCTATCCAAGATTAACAACTGTATTATTTTCTATAGTTGGAATGCCGAGGGAGGAATATAATTCTCCTTCAATGTCAACTCACTCAAAACATCCACACCTTATTAATCATCTACGAACTATCATCCGTAGATACGTCTCCAAAAAGCTCTAACGATCTTTCATAGATCGGCGTTTCAAACCAATCTCTCTTCTCGATCAACTTCTCTAGTTTTTCCTTAGCTTCATCATCACTCAATAGACCCCTCTTCACCAGCGCTTTCAGGACGATAGGAGAGATCACCACTTTAGTTGAAGCTATGTTTTTGAGTAGAGGAAGGGCTCTTACATCGTCAGTTATCAAAAACTCAGCGTCGATCTTTCTAGCCAGAACAGCACAGGACCCCTCACCCCTATCGATTTTGCCGTGATCGAACTCACCGGCCTCTCCTACCTGGTGAACATTCAACTGATCTTTTCTCTCTAACCATCTCTCTGCAACG
>Ga0207421_10007771_pt1 | contig 11324 bp, 6 predicted proteins | sample SodLakKL_010_SED_4_FD_187542 | JGI IMG/M metagenome (GOLD analysis project Ga0207421, IMG submission 187542) | Alkaline sediment microbial communities from Lake Tanatar, Kulunda Steppe, Russia - 8KL_010_SED (SPAdes) (version 2) | ecosystem: Environmental > Aquatic > Non-marine Saline and...
GTGCTTTTGAACTTTACCCATGGCGTTTCTGGGTAATGCGCTTAAAATAATCACCTTCTTGGGGCATTTGTAATTCACGAGCCTTTTTTTGCAAAATGTAATTACTTCTTCGTTTGTGACCGGATGACCATCCTTCTTTAATACGATTGCAGCGGCAACTTTTTCTCCATACTCTCTATCGCTAATGCCTATAACTGCCGCTTCCCGGACAGATTCGTGCTGACATAAAACATCTTCCACTTCTTTGGGGTAAACATTAAAGCCCCCCGAAATAATAAGTTCTTTCGATCTTCCCACCAGGTAGAGGCGCATTTGATCCTTTTCGTCCAGGTAACCCAGATCTCCTGAACGAAACCACTCTCCGAAAAATGAATTTCTAGTTTTTTCAGGCATCTGCCAGTAGCCTTTAAAGACATTTTCACCTTTAATACAGACTTCCCCAATTTCTCCGGGCCGCACATCATTCCCCGCTTCAGAAACCAGCCGGATTTGAACCCCGGGAAGGGGATAGCCCACACTACCGGGTATTCTCTTATCCGCTTCGTAAGGATTGGAAGTAATCATTTGCGTTTCGGTCATCCCGTATCTTTCTATCATGCGAAAACCGGTGGCAGACCAAAATTCTTCAAAAAGTTCTTTTGACAGGGGCGCAGATCCTGAAATAAAAACCCGCATTGAAGAAAGATCACTATTTGATTTTCGCCAGGCCTGCAGGAAACGGTAATAAATAGTAGGCACTGCCATGAACATGGTAACTTTCATTTCTTCTATCGCCGTTAAACTTTCTTGCGGATCAAACCTTTCATGAAGGATTACGGTCGAACCCGCATTCAGTCCCCCATGCAGGGCAACACATAAGCCGTGGATGTGAAAGATGGGAAGCACATGAAGAAGGACGTCATTTTCCGTCCACTTCCATATTTTTTGCAGGGCCAGAGTATTGGAAACCAGGTTGCGATGCGTAATCATTGCCCCTTTTGGCCGGCCGGTGGTTCCTGAAGTATAGCAGAGCAGGGCTGTGTCATTTGGTCCGGTCGGGTATGTATTAATACTTCCTGGCCGGAGTCTTTGCGCCTCTTTTAATAGAGGGACCAGGCCGTTAGCGCCCTCCGTCCCTCTAATGACAACCCTTAAACCACTTTTATTTTCCAGGTTATACTGACCTGACTGGATTATTTCATCATCCACAAATAATATCCTGCTCCCGGAGTTCTCTAAGAAATAGGCAACCTCTTCCTGGTTGTAAGCAGGATTTAAAGGCAAAGAGACGGCCCCTAAAGATAGCGCTGCCAGGTGCAAAAAAATAAACTCCATGCATTTTGGCAGTTGGATGGCAACACGGTCTTGCTTTTTTACCCCTAACCAGCTTAACAATTTGGAGTATCTATTTACCATATCCTGCAGATCATTGCGGGTATAGGCCTTTCCTTCAAATATAAGCGCAGGTTTGCCGGCATCCTGCCCCGGCTTATCTAAAATAAGTTTTGCCAGATTCAACTTCTTTATCCCCTTTAAAATAAATACTGCAGAAAATTTTATTGATGGAAAAAGCTGCTTGGCAATTACATTGTATCACCCCGGCTTTAACAACAAAAGAGGACGCTGCCGCTGATATTTTACTCATAGATGTGATAAAATATGAACCGTATTAATCCCTGAAATTTAAGATGGAGGTTTGAAAAATGAGCAAAAAAATTGCTTTGATTACCGGCGGCGGGGACTGCCCCGGCATAAACGCTTTCCTGGCTTCGGTCGTGCGCCGGGGCAATAAAGAATACGGCGCCGAATTTATCGGGATCCGCAACGCCTTTTCCGGACTGGCGGCCGACAACCCGGAGGATTTCGTGGTGCCCCTGGACACTGAAAAGGTAGTAGGCCTGGAAAGCCGCTCCAGCACTATCCTGGAGTCATCGCGCTTCAACCCTTTTACCGATGAAAATGTTGAAAAAGGCTACCCTGAAAAAATATTTCACACTCTCGAAAAGCTTGGAGTGGATGGGATCCTGGGCACAGGGGGCAACGATACCATCTTATCGGCCCTGCGCTTTGAAAGCCGCGGCCTGCCCACAGTGATGGCCCCGAAAAGCATCGATAACGATGTTTCGGGGACAGACGTCATGCTCGGTTTCCGGACCGCCATTGCCTTCGGGGCCCAGGCGGCCCGAAGCACGGCCGATTCGGCGCGCTCCCACCGCCGTATATCCCTGGTGGAAGTTATGGGCCGGCAGGCCGGATGGCTGGCTTTAGAAATCGGGGTAGCCTCAGGCGCCGAATTGATCACCATCCCGGAACGTCCGGTTGACCTGGGTGAACTCTGTGCCGAAGTGGGTCGCATTTACAGGGAAAACCAATATGTCAACCTGATCATAGCAGAAGGGACAAGCATACCCTACGACGACCCCGTTATTTTACATGCCAAAGAAAAAAGCGACCTGGTGCGCTATTTAATGGAAGAAACTCCCGAACTTGACACCTTCGGCAATCCCAAGTTGGGCGGTGTTTCGCAAATATTGAGGCGGGTTTTGCGCATCGAACTGGGCCTGAAAAAAATTGAAGAAGTGCGCACCACCGATCTCGGCTTTACCCTTCGAGGCCTGGCTCCTACCGCCGACGACATTATCCTCGGCATCCGCTTCGGAATCAGGGCTGTCGATATCCTGCTGGATGAAAAACGATCCGGTTTCATGGTCGGCATTCACGGCCTGGAAATCAGGGAAGTCCCTTATGAGTATGCCTTAAAACCTAAAACAGTCAACCGTTCAGACCGGGAGCTCCAGGCTTTAGGGGTCTTTGTTTCTTCCCACCAGCAGCCCCAAAAACGCCGCTGAGCAGCCTTTTAAAAATTGATAAAACCCAAAAATAATTTAAGCGCATGAAAAGGCTAACCTTTCATGCGCTTTTAATCATGATTTATAAGCGAAAGTACCTCTTTCCCCCGGCAGGGGCCGCAACAAATATTTCACAGGAACCGGATCTATGCTCCGGATCCTCAGAATAACTATTCTTCTTCGGGACCCTGATCTTCTATCTGTTCTTCCATCTCTTGATCTTCCACCCCTTGATCTTCAGCCCCTGCCCTGCCGAGCTGTTTCATTTTCTGGAAATTGGCGCGCAGGGCCTCTTCAACCCTGTAATTGATGGTATCCTCTTCAAAGGTGCCGTCGTCTTTTCTCCTGCCGGCCTTCATCCCCGTCAACAGTTCGATCCCTTCTTCGACGGTGTTGACGGCATAGATATGAAACTTGCCTTCCCTGGCCGCTTCGACAACGCTTTCTTTTAACATCAGGTTTTGCTCGTTGCTCTTGGGGATAATCACGCCCTGGTCCCCGGTCAGGCCTCTTGACTTGCACAGCTCAAAGAAGCCCTCGATCTTTTCATTTACTCCACCGATAGCCTGGATTTCACCCATTTGATTAACAGATCCCGTTACGGCCAGGTTCTGCTTCAAGGGCACGTCGGCCAGCGCTGATAAAAGGGTATACAATTCGGTGCTGGAAGCGCTGTCACCTTCAACCTCGGAATAGCTCTGTTCAAAAACAAGGCGGGCCGAAAGGGTCAACGGCATCTCCCTGGCATACATGGAAGTCAGGTAGCCGCTCAGGATCATGACCCCCTTGGTATGAAAACGCCCTCCGAGGCGGGCTTCTCTTTCGATGTCAATGATACCGCCTCTGCCCAGCCCCAGGCTGCAGGAAATCCGGGTTGGCTTTCCAAAGGAGTAATCGCCCATCTGCATGACCGAGAGCCCGTTGATGCGGCCTACCTGATCTCCTTCGGTGTCAATAAATAAAATTTCTCTTTCCATTGCTTCCTGGATCTTTTTCTGGACCAGGTTGGAGCGGTAGATCTTGGCTTCGATGGCCCGGCTGACATGTTCATCGCGGACGCCCTCCCCGGAATCATGATCGGCATAATAGCAGGCTTCCCTTACAATATCTGCTATTTCGGAAAAGCGGGTGGACAGTTTGTGCTGATCTTCGGCCAGCCTGGAAGCGTACTCCACTATTTTAGCCGTAGCGCTCCTGTCCAGGTGCTTGAAATTTTCTTTCTGGCAAAAAGAATCAAGAAAACCGTAATAGCTGCGAATGTTTTCTTCATTCCGGGCCATCGTGGTGTCAAAATCGGCCTTGACTTTGAAGAGCTCCCTGAAGTCCATATCCAGGTTGTAAAGCAGGTGATAGAACAGGGGCGGTCCGATAATTATAATTTTTACCTCAAGGTTTACAGGTTCAGGCCGAAGCGACTTGGTGGCCATAAATCCGAGGCGCTCGCCGGGTTCTTCAATTTCCAGCTGGTCGCTTTTTATGACCCTTTTCAGGCTTTCCCAGGTGAAAGGATTTTTGAGCAGCTCTTCCACTTTTACTACAAAAAATCCGCCGTTGGCCTCGTGCAGCGAGCCCCCGCGGATCATGGTAAAATCGGTAACCAGGCCCCCGAACTGGGTTTCCTTTTCTATCCGGCCGAAAATATTATTGTAAGTAGGGTTTAATTCCAGCACGACCGGGGCGCCCTTTAGTTCTGTATTATCGACGATCACGTTAACCTGGTATTTCTTAAAGCTAGCTTCCCGGTCAAAAGGCATGGCAAAGGGCAGCGCTTGCTGCTGCTGCTGTTCCTGCTGCCTGAAAAGATGGATGTTTTCCATCATATCTTCCTGCATTTCTTTCAGGTAATCAATTACTTTCGGCGTTTCCTTAAACTTATCCAGCAGTTCCTGGAAGAGATGCTCCACGGCGAAAAGGGCCACCTTACGGTCCATCTCTTCGACCTCTTCAGCCATCTTCTTATCTATATTTCTGGCTTCCCGGAGGGTACTTTTAAGCTCTTCTTCCAGCTCACTTTTCTTTTCAAAAATCTTTTTCCGCTCTTCCTCCGATAGGGCCTGTAAATCCTGATCCTGGAGCGGTTTTCCGTCTTTTTGGGGGAGTAAAAGAAAGCCCCCGGGAGTGCTCTGGATCACGAAACCGGTTTCGGTAGCTTTTTGGTTTAGTTTATTGAATAATTCCTGCTTCTTTTCGTTATACTGCTTGGAGACATTTTCTTTTTGGGAAATGTACTCATCACTTTCAAAAGCCCGGGGAATTTCCTGGCGGGCGCTTTCCACCAGCTTCTTGACATCTTTGGCCAGTATTGAGCCCTGCCCCGCCGGCAGGACAAGGTTATGGGGTTGATAGGCATTTTTAAAGTTGTTTACATAGCACAGGTCGGAGGGGATAGGGGCATCGACGGCGATCTTATCAATGTAGTTTTTTACAGCTGTTTCTTTTCCTGTCCCGGGCATCCCGGAAGCATAAATATTAAAACCCCGGCTCTTTATGTTCAGCCCAAACTCCAGGGCCTGCAGGGCCCGGTCCTGTCCGACGATCGCTTGTTCGGTCTCTTCTTCGCCAAAATCAGTGGAGAGTTCTTCCCCGGGTTTATAAATTAACCTTAGCTTTTCTACGGGAACTATCAAGTTTTCCATGAAAAATTTGCCTCCTTGTGGTTAAATATTCAGACCAACAGGTGATTACATCATATCAAACAGGGCTGAGGCAAGTCAAAATCACACGAATCAGGCCCCTGATCAAAGGCTCATTTTTGCCGGCTGATAGCAATTTTTCGTAGATCCACAATGGGGCAACCCCTGGGGCCGGCGGGGGTATTTTTGGGGCAACCTGTAATACATGGCGGCAACTGCGCCCCCCGCTACAGGCAATCAATTATTTGCGAAGGGCAGTTCAGCCTGGCTTTATCCAGGAAAACTTTGATTTCATCCCAATAATCATGACTTTCAGAGAAAACTATTTCCCTGTAAACCTCGCTCAGTCCTGGATAGTAACGCTTGAGGATAAGGTTAAGATTGATCCAGTTGGGATCTTCGGGGCAATCAATCTTAAGCCTGTAAGCCCAGATTTGATCAGCATGGGGCGCCACCCGGCTTATAAGGCTTTCCACATCAGTGATGTAAGGTAAAATGGGGCAGATCAGGGCATATGTGCGAATGCCTGCTTCTTTCAGGGTTTTCAGGGCTTCAATTCTCTCAGCCGTCGGGGAGGCTTTCTTTTCAAAGCGCTTTCTGCTGACTTCATCAGTAAACGCAATTGAAATGCCCGCTGAAGGTGAGGGCATTTTATGAAACAGGTCAATATCGCGGGTGATCAAGTTTGATTTAGTTAAAACTGAAGCAGAAAACCTCTTCTCAGCAATTAATTCCAGGGCTTTTCTGGTCTGGCCATATTTAAGTTCCGACTGCTGGTAGGGATCGCTGTTCATCCCAATATAAATCGCCTGGGGCTCCAATACAGCCAGTTCACCATCAAGCTGAGCCGGCAGGTTTTCATGAATTAATATTTCTTTTTCCCAGTCGGTTTCTGCCTTGTTCAGGGCATAACAGTAATAACAGAGGTGTTCACAGCCTCTGTAGGGGTCCAGCTGATAATTATAATTTAAGGTTGGGCAAGCTTCCAAAACCCGGCCTTTTATTCTTTTTGTCACCTTCACCGGCAGTCCACCCCGCACAGAATAGCTGCCGCCTTCAAGGGCAGCTTATAATCAGGCTGTAACCCAAAAGATAGTTTTAAGATACAGAAAGCAGCTACAACTTCTGTTTAGATCATAACACAGATTAAAAGCCGGCTGCCTGATTTCCACTACCTGCGCCGGTTGATCAGGACATAAGCTGCCCGGCTATCTGCTTTTCTGGACCTGGAAAACGTCAACCTCGGCAACATCCACCTGCTCCGCTAACTGCCGGCCCGCTTGAGACTTTCCCCGCCAATTATTCTTTTTTTCGGGTTTGACCGATTTAGCCGCTTCCCGGCCAATATGGCAAACGGTATTGATGGGGCATCAATATTTTTTTATTTTCTGAAGGATATTTAAGGGTTAGGTAGAATATTTAGATAACGCAATTATCAAACCATGAGGGGGTGTATTATTTAATCTATCAATTTATTTCTCCGTAAAAACAGGCTTATTTCGGCAGGGAGGTGGTAACGAAAAACAGCGAGCATTTTGTCATTTTGTAAGATTTAGGCTCTAGAATGCATTTCCTTCTACTAATCCATATTCGGATATCTGCTTAACATGTTAAAGCGCTAACAACAGTGGAAAAACTTCTAAATTAGATAAAAGCTTCCGTTTTAAGTAACGCCAGACCAGCGCTTAGTTCAATAGTTGCTAAACGATGAAGTCGTATATTTTTTAAAAACTAGATATAGGAGGCGATATTTGTGCATGCTTTGCTTTTTGTGATAGCCGCTCTTGTCCTTTATTATCTGGCCTATCGTTTCTATGCCACCTTTCTATCTGATAAAATTTGGCAGTTAGATCCCAACCGCGAAACTCCTGCTTACAAATATCAGGATGATTTCGAATTTGTCCCTACCGATAAGCCTGTAGTATTGGGGCACCATTTTACTTCAATTGCCGGGGCAGCGCCCATTGTCGGCCCTATTGTTGCAGCGATCTGGGGTTGGCTGCCTGCTCTGCTCTGGATTGTTTTCGGGACCATCTTCATCGGGGCGGTCCATGACTTAGGGGCGCTCGCTGCCTCCCTGAGGCATCAAGGCCGCGGCGTGGCTGATTTTCTCAAAGATTTGCTGGGAGAAAGAGCCATGCAGCTGATGTATATAGTTGTCTTTTTCCTGCTTGTGCTTGTTTCTGCAGTGTTTGTGCATGTTATTGCAGTCCTGGCTTCAGCTTTTCCGGCGGCCGTTTATTCGGTCTGGATAGAAATCCCACTGGCCATTATAATCGGTTTGACCCTCCGCAATAAATGGAATATCAATCTTTACCTGGCCGGAGTTATTGCCGTTGTAATCATGTATGCCTTTATTGCCCTGGGAATCAGGTATCCCCTGGAGCTGAGTTATCAGACCTGGGTGTTTATTCTGCTCGGCTATATGCTTATCGCTGCCAGGCTCCCGGTGTGGCTCCTGGTGCAGCCGCGAGACTTTATTAACGGTATCCAGCTGGTTATAGCCCTGGCGGCTGCTACTATCGGGATCATAGCCCTGGCGGCAACCGGTGCAGGCCAGCTGGCTGCTCCTGCCATTCGGCTTGCTCCGGAAGGAGCGCCGCCAATTTGGCCTTTCGTCATGATCACTATTGCCTGCGGCGCTATATCAGGCTGGCACTCTATTGTAGGTAGCGGAACTACACCGAAACAGCTGAAAAATGAGCAACACGCCAAGCCTGTAGGGTACGGTTCTATGCTGGGTGAAGGTTACCTGGCTGTAATCGCCCTCTTAACTGCGGTAGTCGGACTGGGAGTTGCCGGCTATACTGAATCTTACGCTGCCTGGGGCGCAGCGGCCTGGCCGGCGATTTTTGCAACCGGGGGAGGCACCTTCCTGGTCCCGCTGGGCATCCCTGCCATAGTCGGTGCGACTTTCTTTGCCGTAGTTGCCAAAAGCTTCGCCATGACCACCCTTGATTCGGCCATGCGCTTTACCCGGATCGCCTTTGCTGAAAGCACTGTAACTTTTCATATGCCCGCCCTCCTCAGGGACAAGACAGTTTCCCTATTACCGGGCTGGGCGGTGATCTTTTATCTGGCCATGACCGGGTACGGAATGGTGCTGTGGCCGCTTTTTGGCGCCGCCAACCAGATCCTGGCCGGTATCGCACTGCTGGCGGCAGCAGTCTTCTTAAAGATGCTGCAGCGGCCTACTATACACTATATGATTCCATTTGCGATTATGATTATAACCTCGATGGTGGCCATGGCCCACCAGATCTTTACCAATTATATTCCCAATGAAATGTGGGCTCTAGTATTGATCGGCAGTGTAATCTTTCTCTGTGGTATCGGTATCGTAATAATTGCCCTTACCACCTGGAATGAAAAAGGGCAGGTGCCTTATAAAGAAACCGCCTGATCAAAACAGCAAATCCTCCTCCTGTTTTATTAACAGGAGGAGGGTGCCTTTTTATAAACCGTATATCCTGGCCCGGTATTGAGGGCCGCTTTTAAGCCTGACTGGGTTTTGCCAAACATATCATTTGATTTGTCCTGGTGGGAGGGTTAAGCTTGAATTTGACCGTTGAACCTGTGCTGAATAAATGGCTGTCTGCAAAAAACAGGGATATAATAACCGTTGATGTAATAGTCAGCCGTGGAGGCGGCTGCTGCGGGGGATGCTCCTTTGTTGAGACAGTTATTGATTATAAAAAGCCAAAAGATGATCAAGGCAAATATTTACTTTTTAACAAAGACAACTTGAGCATCTATATCGCAAAAGTGCTGGAGAAAAAAACAGATCATATAACCCTCTATTTAAAAGGAAGCCTGTTTAAAAGGATTGCTTTGAAAGGATACGAGGCAGACTGCTCCTGGAAAAAATAGGTACAACAGCTTTGCTGCTGCCAGCTATAGCCGGTATATCCAATAGCAAATTTACCAGGCGCATTAAATCGGTAGTAGATATGCAGGTCATATCAAAGAGGACGATAGCAAGTCAAAAACAGGGCACCGGCATTATGAGTTGCCGGCGCCCCATTTGAACTGGTAACGGGTGGGGTCAGGTCTTGAATTATTACATTAACATTAACGGGGGTCGGTAACTGCGCCTGCAAAGAGGATACTTTCAGCATGGTCGTCCCTGATTACAAAGAAAAAGGGTCGGTCGGCGATTACCTCAAACGGTTCCGGGGCATCGCCCAGGCCCAGGGCGGCGGTTACCGCAGCAGCCTCGGTTCCTTTTTCGTCCACCTCGATAACTGCTTCATGAATAACCTGATCAAGCAGCAGCTGTTCTCCATCCGGAGACATCCCGGAAAAATCGGCCCGGTCATCGAAAGCTCTTTCCATGCCCATGTCTTTAAGAACCTCGTTTAGTGTTTTTTCATACTTCATTTCGAACCTGGGCAGCCCGACTGTCCCATCACGGGCGGAAAAGCTGTTCATCCATTCTTCCCAGTTGCCGGCATCAAGCTGTTCATAAAAATCCTCCAGGCCGTGATCCGGCACAAAGAGGTACATGGCCATGCGGGTTTCCTGGCCGGGGGTTTCTATACCCCCGTAAGGAATGCGCACCGCTTCAAAGCCTTCTTCTGACAGGTACCGGTAATCGGTCATCTCTTCGCTTTCCCTGTGCATAATCGGCACTTCAACGGTGGAGCCATCAGGCAGGGTGAAATCTTTGTCCTCGGTTTCCTCAGGATCAAAGTCTTCAGTCCAGGCTCCCATGAAATAGATGGCGTTGATAAGCACAAAATACTGCGCGGGGACCGGCTGGTTGTCTTCAAATATCCCGTCGATCATCCCTTCGGTTTGATCGGAAACCCACTGGTTAATCATCGCTGTAGTTTCCGGGTCGGCGAAGTCTGCTGTTCTGGCTTCTGCCCTGTGGTATTTTTTCAGGGTTTCCAGGTACTGATCGTGAACCGGAAAGCCTTCTTCCAACCAGACAGAATCGGCGATGGACACCTCGATACCGTCTCCTTCACCCTCCAGGGAGTTCCTGAAGGCAAGGCATTTCCGGTTAAACTCTACTAAGCCCATATCGGCTACCTGAAGCAGTTCGGCAATTTCCTCCCTGGTTTCTTCTTCAGCGCTGTTATAGACCAGGGCCAGGGCCAGGTAAATACTTACCGGGGAGATAAAGGTGTTTTCTTCGGGATCGGCGAGCCGGTGGTAGAGGTCAAAGACAAATTCGGGCGGCATGATCCTTTCAACGGCAAATACAGCTTCCACCTCCGCATCGCTTTCAACAACCAAATTATAGGTTAGTTCTCTTTCACCAGTCATCATACCGTCTTCCAACCAGTACATGAACTGGTAACCGGTAGCCGGTTCCGCAGTCAGGGTCACCCTTTCTCCTTCCAGGTAAGTTCCGGCGCCGCTGACTTCGCCCATCGCATCGTCTTTAATTTCCACTGTAACCTCATAGCCTTCTTCTTCGGCAAAAACCGCCGTCAATTCGCGGTCTTCTTCAAGCGCAAAACTATAGGTTTTATCGCGGCTGACTTCGTCCCCATCTTCAAGCCATTTTTCGAATCCATAGCCTTCACCGGGGACGGCTTCTACCGTAACTTTCTCATATTCATCTTTCTCATAAAACCCCTCACCGCTAAGTTCCCCTCCTTCTGCAGGCTCGGCGACCAGGGTGATTTCATATTCAACCGCCTCTTCCACTTCACAACCGGGCATAAAAAACAGCAGGCCCATGGCTGCCATGATCAAGATACAGGATTTAAAAAACATAAACTAACCCCCCTCTGAAAAAACTACCGTCCGGGGATTTCCTTCTACCGGCGCTATACTTTTCCTGCCTAATTCAGCAGTCTACATTGTAAAATATTTATAAACAAAGGAAGTGTCAAATGGGGGTCAGGTC